>TARA_R110001632_G_scaffold1596_1_pt1 | contig 13479 bp, 15 predicted proteins | sample TARA_R110001632 | Tara Oceans TARA_R110001632 (sample SAMEA4398266) | marine metagenome | biome: Polar Biome; feature: [SRF] surface water layer (ENVO:00010504); material: water (ENVO:00002006), including particulate matter (ENVO:01000060) such as... | depth 5 m
ACGGAGAAACATACTCTACAGGTTTACAAGCTTTACTTTCGTCTGCTCTTGGGCAAGCGGGTCAAGCAAGTTCTGTAGGCTCAGGTCTAGCCACGGCAGCACTTGGCGGCTTGTTCGGTAATTAATTAAGGAGAAAATAATGCCTACACTTGGACGAGACTTTTTACAAGGTTTAACAAACCCACCGCTTAATGAGGGGCTGTTTAACTTAGGTGCTGCTGTCGGTGGTTTGCCGGGGCAGTATCAAGCTAAGAAGAAAAAAGATGAATACAACAGTTTGTTGCAACAAGGACAAGCAGCTTTAACAAAGAAAGACGCACAGGCTTTGACTCTTGTTTCTAATCAACTGTCTACTTTAGGGTTTCCAAAAGAAAGCGCACAGTTGTCTGAAACAGCAAGAAAACTCATAGAACAACAAAAAAGAACCACGCTTCTTACTGAAAACGATTTAAGTACGGTTGCTGGACAACGGGCAATGTATGATTTTGCTGCTAAACAAGGAGATATTACCGTAGCAACAGCAGCAGCCGCTGAACAAAAGTCTATTTTGGCAGAGCAACAGGAACAAGCAAACCTTGTTAAACGACAGGTTAGTTTATCTAACACTGCTCTAAAACTTGGTTTTCCTGATTTAGCACAACGAGTAGGAAAAATAAAAGACCCTGATGAACTAAAAGAAGTAGCTAAAGAAATAAGAAAACTAGAAGTAGCTAGGTTACCTACTTCAACCCCAGCGGTTCGCAGAAAACTAGCAGAGGCTGCGGGTATTAGCCCACAAGAATTTATGAAAATGAATTTAGCTAAAGAACCTGATAAAGTTTTTGCTGAAATAATAGCTGGCGAAAAAGGAAAACTAGAGCCGTTTCTTTTAGACGGTAAAGTTGTCCACGCTCGTGTTAACGACTTTGGTGTCCCTAAAGTGTACGACGACGAGCAAGGGAGATGGGTCATTGCTTCTGATTTAGGGCTTATAGAAGCTCCTCCTCAGGTGCAAAAAGTAGAAAATATAGCAACAGGTATGGCAGACGAGCTTGCTAAAATAGGAGCTAAGAACTTTGCTGAAGCCTATGAGGGAGCTAAAAAATCTGCTGCTGCTCTCAGCACAATAAACAGAAGTTTACCTAAGTTAGACGACATGTTTACAGGGGCTGGCGCTGGAGTTAAACTAAACATTGTGAGGTACGCCAAAACTTTAGGTGTTCCTGAAGAGTACCTAGTAGAACCTAACACAGTAGCTAATACTGAAAACTACATAGCAGATTCTGGTCAACGTGTAGCCGATTACATTACTAACTTGGGTGCTGGCACAGGATTGTCGGACGAAGACAGAAGGTACGCTGAAAAAATCGTAGGTGGTAATATTGCAGTAGATAAAGTAGCGCTAGAACGCTTGTTAGGTACTTTAAAGAAATACGCTGAATATAACATACAACAATATAAAGACACACGAGAAGCCATAAGAGGAAAACTAGGCGGGGGCAACGAAGGTGCTTTAGATTTCTTCCCTGATAATTTTTATGTTGATGAAGGTCCAGTAGAAACCCGTAACGCACTGGATGACAGCTACTTTCCGGAACCAGAGTAGGATTTTAAAGCATGAATCAAAGAACTCAAGAAGACTACAAAGCCGCAGTTGGAAAAGCCGTGGCAATGCAGGAGGCTGCTCTTCAAGCTGGTAAAGTTGAAGAAGCTAGAGAACATTTAGAAGCTGCTAATCGCATAGCAAAAGAAGCAGTCACTTTGTTTGGCGCGTACAAAGCACCGCTTGATCCTAATAGAGAGCCTTTAGACTACATGGGTCTTACAGGGTACTCTAGGGGTGTGTCTGAGCGGTACGAAGACTTTGACCCTATGAAGACTCTTTCGGAGTTTCCTAGTGAGTTTACAGAGCGTAGACAAACATTAGGAGAAAGACCTTCAGTGTTGACCAGTGCAGCAGCTACGGCTGGTGTAGGTTTGTCACAGGCTGCTAGAACAGGAGGTGAGCTTTTAGGTGGGGGTATTAGTGTTCTTTTGCCTGATTTTGTTCGTGAAGGAGCAGAAACAACGTGGAAGAGTATAAGAGACAAACCCGGAATCAAACAAGGTTTACAAGCTGCCACAGACAGCTTAGAGACTTACCAAGGATGGGCAAAAGAAAACCCTGAGTTTGCCGAAGCAATCGAAACTACGGTTGACGTAGTAGCGATGACTGCTTCCGCTGCAAAAATAGATGTGTCTGGAGAAGCTAAAAGAAGTAAAGACAGCTTTGACAACGCTATTGTCGAAGAGCGTATGGCTGGTGTTAACGAACTGTTAGGGCCAGAATATCCCGGAGAAAAAGGTTTTGGTGACAACCAGTGGGTTGCTACTGGAGGTGTTTTAGACAGGTCTGAGTACATTCCAAACCAGCGGGAATTAAGAATACAAGAAGCAGTAGAGTCGGTAAAAGGATTAGATGTTAATAGTCATTTTGTAAAAGCGGCTCAAGTAGTTCATAAAGCAGTAGAAGCTAAATCAGCAGAACTTATTGCTTTTATTAAAAGATCGGGAAATCCTAAATATAATAAACAAGAATACGAAAAAGAATTAAGAGCAGAATTTAAAAATCTTAAAAACTCAAAAATCTGGGGAGAATTAACTACAGAAGCTCAAAATAAGACTAATTATTACCTTGAAATAGCTTTAAGTAAACTAAAAGATAGTGACGGAGATTCTTTAGGTCTTTTACAGCTTAGACGAGATTTTGATGATTATGTTAAGTTTGGCAGCAAAGCAGACCCGTTATCAGAAACTGTCGAGTCAGCAAAAGGTGCTGCTGGTAAAATAGTAAGGAACCTTTTGAACTCTAAGTTAGAAAGAATAACTCCCGAAGGTGAGGTTAGAGAAAGACTAAACCGACTACATAATTTAATGTTGGGGAGAGACAGGTTAAACCAAAGAAAATTTAAAGAAGGCGGCAATCGTATAATAAGAACGTGGAATAAACTAAAGGACGACTTAAAATTACCTACAACACCGTTAGCGTTATTAGCTACTTATAGTGCAGTAGGTACTGCTGGCGTTACAGTAGGTGTAGGAGCAGGGGTTGCGACTTACGTTGCAATACAATCTCTTAAGAAAACATCTAGGTTAAAATTCTATGCTACTATGGTGTCTGGTTTGGATAAAACCATTAGGACGTACAAAAGTAACAAGAATTTAGTAGCGGAACTTAAAGCAGACAGAGCTTACATTGTTTATTTGATGAACGAAGCTAGACAGGAAGAAGAAACTGATGGCAAATGAGTTTTTTTATGATGCTGTACAAGCCGTTAATGAGATTACGTCTCTTCCGGGGAAACGCATTGATGATTTTATGGATCAAACCCGTCGCTATCAAGATGGAGACATTGGTGTTGCAGATCAAATGCTCATGGGAGGAGCTAACGCTGTAGGTATGTTAACCGACGTGCCTTTAGCTAGTTTAGGTAAAATAGCAGAAGTAAGTGGTAATTTTTTATTAGACGTTGTTGATTCCGTAACTCCTGAAAGTTTTGATGCGTTTTTAAAGAAAGGAATAAGTGATTTAAAAGAAGGCGTAATGGAAACAGAAGCAGCTAAGATTGCTCTGAAAACTCTCGAAGAAAACCCTCAATGGGTAAAACGTCTGGGATATTTGTCAGACCTTTCAACTATCCCTGCTTCAAGGGTTTTAAAGAAAAACGCTTTGCCTGACTTATCTTTAGAGGCTCCTAACAGACAACCTTCTTTTTACGGGTCAGGAACACTTGGTCAGATTTCTTCTATAGCTAGAACTACTCCAGCAGCTCTTGCTGCTTTTGTAAACCCCAGAGCAGCGGCCTCCAGAAGAGGCGGTGTTCCTATGTCTGTTAGAAACGAAGCAGCAAAGATAACACCTGAAAGACAGGAAAAACACGCTGAACTAAGTAAGAAAAAACCTTTTGGTTCTAAAAAAGAAGGTCCACAAAGAACAGAAAAAGAACAAGAGTGGGTTATGCAGTACAGGAAAGACCTTTCTTTTCTTGAGGGTCAGTTAGACCAAACTCAGTTAATAAGCAAGGGGCGTGGTTTAGAAACACAAGGAGTTGTGAAATCTTTTGAGAAAGTTCAACAATTAGACTCTGGAGTTTTAAACCCTGCTATTCTATCTACAGCAACTTCTTTCTCTAACTTAAGTAAAAAAGACATTGAATTAACAAAAGATAACTTTGCCGTAATAGAAGAAAAAATGCGTAAAGACCAGAAGATAGAACCCACGGAAGAAGTAAAAGTAGTTGTAAGAAACCCTACTGCTTTTTCTGACGTATCTAAAGAAGGTTTAAAAGGACCTAGCAAAGAAGCAACAAGAATCTTTTATGCTAGAGCTTCAATGCAAAAACACTTTCCAGAAAAAACAACTTTGACTGACGCAGACTTAAAAGAATTTGTAGCTTTAACTAAACTTCCTGACGATACTTTGTATCGAATGTGGGGTACAAAAAAAGGAATTATCCCGACAAAAGTTCCAAAAAAAGACAGAAAGAAAGCAAATGCATTAGACAGAAAAATTTATAAATACACAGAATCTGATATATACGGTACTAATAAAAGAGCCGACAAAGACACTATAGAAATGTATTTCAAATATAAAAGGATGGAACAAAACAACAAAAAGTTTACTAAACCACAACAAAAAATCTACGCTGGGATGAAAGCCCGTGTGTTAAAAGCGTCTGAAAGTTTAGACCAGAGAGGAGACACTGTTTACTTTAACGGTTCTCACAAATCATCTGCTAAAGGTCTTGGCGGTGTTAATGACCAGTTTATGCTAAACAGACAGGGTAATTTTGTTCACTTTATGAACGACGAGAACGACTTGTTTGGTTATACAGTTCCCGGAGATAGTAGGGTATTATCTGTACTTCCTCCTACTGGTTATAATGTTTTTGCTCCTGTTGGAGGCAAAGTAACTCCGGGAGATAAGTCTTCTAAACAAGTTTTTGTGGATGAACTTAGCGAACTGGGGGCAACTCCTGTAAATAAAGAAAAAACAGGGATGCTCCAGCAAGCAGCAGAAGGAATCAAGAAACAAGAAATACCTAGCCTAAGAGCATCTGATTTTGAAAATCTAGGGGCTTCTTCCGCTGTGGCTGTAAATAGTGCAAGAGCTTTACCAACGTCAGAGGAACGTATGTTAACACAAGCTCCAAACTCTAATGAATACTTAGCTGCCTTTAAAAAAGGGGTCCGTTAAGACCCCTAAGTTGACTCCTAAATCTCGCAACTGTTGCCAGTACAGGCCAACTGCTGTGAACCTTCTGTCATGTCCGAAGCTTCTGACACGTTCCACTCAATAGACTTAGGGAAGTCTGCTACTAGATTACTGTAAGTCGCCTTGTCCACAGGTTCGTAAGGAGCTTGTTGGTAGGAGTGTTCAGCGTAAGGTAAGAAGCTAATGCCGCTAACCTTGTCGAACTTGTTGTACAACCACTGTCCTACCTCTAGGAACTCATCGTCTCTGTAGTAGCAAGTCATGGACGGCTTGTGTTCACACCAGTAGTCCTGATATATCTCCCATAGCTTCAACTGCTCCATAGCACCCATGTCGGTAGCTACTATAGCGTCCTTAGGTGACTTTACAGGGAAGGAGAAGACCTTAGTAGTGGCAGACATCACGTCGTCCTCTACAGGGACTCCAGCAGCTTCTAAGACACCACACAGCGGGTCCCTAGCGTCTGCCCTGACTCTCCTAACGTACTGCTCAGAGTAACGGGGGTGAATCCCCGACGCACTGTCCACTAACTGACTGACTGTGCCAGAAGGCTTGACAGCAGTGATAGCAGTACTGACGTTAATCCCTAGACGTTCAGCCCACTCCTTGTTAGTCTTAATCGCCTCTTCTTTTAACTCCGTGAGCCACTGCTTTAGTTCTGCTTGCTTCTTCCTACCGGACATAATGGGATGGTCCATGATACCCGTCAGTGACACACCAAGCAGTGCTTCTTCTTCTGTGTTGTCTTGCCATATCTTACGCAAGTACCTGAAGTTGGTCAGTGTAGCCTGTAGCGTCCCTAAGATAGCAGCGGTCTTGACTTTCTCCTTAAGCGTATTGAGTGTGTCTTCTGGTCTTACTACTACTTCTGACAAGTTACAGAACTGGTACGGTCTAAGGATGATCTCTGAGCAAGGGTTAGTCCCGAAGTCAACTGTAGCGTCTCTACGTCCGTTCTTAGCTGCCTGTCGTTGACTAGCAACACGACTAAAGACACCACGTTCACCTGAGCGTGACTCGTACAGACTCTTCCACTCATTAAGGAAAGCCTCGAAGTCAGGCTTCTCTGTGTAACAAGCTGAGTTGTTCGACAAGCCTCGCTGTGGATTATCTACCCACCACTGCCCTGACTTGCACCTTCTGATTCTGTCGTCAGTGAGGTTACTGAGACTGATAAGAGCGGATCGTCTAACCCCTCCAACGACGACGACTTGTGCAATCTTACAGCAGAGATCATGACACTCGATGGAACTAAGTTTTCTGCCAATAGACCCTCGAAAGACTTCGACTGTAAACTGAAATAAGTCGATAAGAGGTTCTGGACCTGACGCTCTACCTCCGAAGGTTTTAAGGGGTTCCCCTGAAGCTCTAACTCCAGATACGTCCCACTTCGCCACTTGACCAGCAAAGAGCATTGAGATAAGTTCTCTGTAAGCTTTTGCCCATCCAATTTTGCTGTCAGCGACGTGTATAACTGTATCGGTATCATGTAGTTCCTCTGCTACCTCTGGTAGTTTCTGTATGTACTGTCTTTCGACGCTAAAGCCCACCCCTGTGCCACACATGAGAACGTACATCATCTCATCAAAGGCTTTAGGGTGGTCAATGGGTAGGTAGGCGCAGTTAAAGCCAGCTACGTTGTCCCTGCTGAGAGCTTCTCCTGCTGTCATCAAGGCTCTCATGCTGGGCATAACTTCCATACCGTGTATCTTCGTAAAGATGTCTTCAGCTTCTTTGCTTGTGAGTTTATCCTGTCCTACCCAGAAGTCTAAGTATCTATTGACAGTTTCTCCCCACGACTCTCTGCGTTGCTCCTCAGGTAAGTACCGGGCGTATCTTGATTTGTGTATGTACTGTTGGTATGCATCCATTAGACTTCATAGTCTCCGTTAGTTAGTATTGTCATTTTTAGTTGGTCAAACAAGAAGTACAGCGCATGAGCTTCCATGTTAGAAGATATGACCACAAAATCGTCGGATTTAGCCAGACAGAAAGCGTCTGTATAGTCCTCTAAGTTTTCTGTTTTGCAGATAGAAGCGAAGACTTGTGGCACTGTTATGTTATCTTGTTTTCCAAAACCTCCTTCAATTACTTTCATTTGTAATTTCCTTTATCAACCTAGTCAAGTACCAGTTACACTTGCTTAAGTCCTGTAGAGGTTTTCCTTTCTGTTCGTACCGCCACAGGTATTTTTCTATGTTCCCTTTCAGGTATCCTCTAAACCCTTCTGAGGACATACTGGCTTTGATAGCTTCAATGCATTCAATAGTCCCGGAGTTGTAGTGTTCTGGTCTGGACACAGCGTCCCACTCTTCTGTTGTTACCTCATTCAGTCTCATCTTCGTCCTCCTTTTCAACTCCTAATTCCTCTTCAAAATCGTCTAGTCTATTAAGCAACTTGTCTTCAAACCTGTCCAGCAACTCTTCTGAGGTTATTTCTAAAGCCTCCAGAAAGTCTTCAGGATCGTAGGTCTTCAACAACCGCTCTTTAATTTCCTCCAATGTTAGTGACATCGTCAATAAACTCCTGTAACGTATCTAGGCTGTACCAAGCTATTCTTTCTTTGTCGCACCACTGTGCCATTGTCATCTTTGCTCCTTTCCTAACCTTTTTCTCAGGCTTCATCAGAACAAACACAAGACGCTGGCTCTCCGGTAGACAATCCCTGACACTCTTATACTTCTTAGTGTCTCCTTCTCTGAAGAAACCTTTACACTCTACTAACGTCCCTGACTGAGTGTGAACAAAGTCAGGACAGTAGCGTCGGTGGACGGTGTAAGGAACCGTGAAGGGTTCGTATTCAAAACCCTTCTTAAGAACCTTAGCAACGTCTTCTTCAAAGAAACTACGAAACGGTGATTTCGGTTGGCTTCGGCTCATTTTTTACCTCGACTAAATAACGTGGGCCTGTGGAGTACAGGAAACCTCTTACGGAGGGCCAACATTGCTTTTTGTAGACACAGTAGGAGCAGCCTACGGCGAGTTTCTGGTTGCCACTTTTTCCATCTGGAACAGGCTTGTAGCAAACGTCCGGCGCTGTTTTCTGCTTTACCATCTTTTTTATGGTGTTTATCCTTTCCCCAATGTCATAAGAGATTAGGTCATACACCGGAGCTTGCTTGTCCTCTGTGTCGTACATCAGGTAAGTTAGGTGTCCATGCTGTTTGTCCATAGCCAACCAACCGAACTTAGTAGCGCCTTCAGAGTGGGCATAGCCTTTGATCTGAGCCACGTAACCAAACGGGTCATCATAAGCCAGTGTTCCTTCTCTGAACTTCTTAAAGGCAAAGGTAGACGCTGACTTCACGTCTGTCACAATCCCGTCAATCTTGCAGTCCATAGAACCTTTGATGCCGTTGACTTCACACTTTTTCTGCTCGTCAGTGACCTTGTGTCCTGCTGCTCTAGTGAGAAACAGTAGTAGTTCTTCTATGATGTGTCCGTAGAGGAACTTGACGTAGGTAGGTGGAGTGATGTCTTCACCTTTGTCTACGTCGTTGTAGACGCTCCAGAGGAACTTATCTTTACGTCCTATGTTGGACATACGGAGCTTGCGACTGTCGTCACGTACTTCCTTGAACTCCTTCCGCATAAGGTCCTTGACGTTCTCACCGAACTTCTCAATGCAAGCGTCAATGTCCACACCTTCTGCTACTTCTTTTGACTCTACGAGTTTGTAGATGTCGCTGACTAAGTTATACGTGTTTTTCATGGTGGTTTATCCATCTGAGTTTACGTGTTTCAGGCGCAAAACCTAAGAGAACAACTCCTAGATTTTTCTGTTCTTGGGTTCTAGCAGATGATGCCGACGTGCTAGCGGTGTTAGGGTTGTCTGTATAGAATGTTTTAACGTCTATTAAAGTTATTTCTCCGTCTTTAAAAGCAACCATGTCTATCGGACCACTGCTACCCGCGTTGGGAAAAACTTCGTAACCGTTGTCCCACAACCACGTTATTGCGTAGTACTCAGCAAAGTCTCCCTTTCGGCCTGAGCTTTCAGAAATAGGTTTTTTTCTACTTCCATCGTTGTTTAAAGCCACTTGCTTAGTTGCCATCAGTGTGTCTCCGCCCATGTGTTTCCAACTTTGTATTCCCCGTCGAGGGGACATCTGAGGTCAAACGCGAGTCCTGCTGCCTTGAGGCACTCAACCGCAAGGTAGCCGAACTTCTCCGCGTGTTTCTCTGACACTTCCGTTTGGACTTCATCATGTATGTTCCCTATAAATTTATAGTTAAGGTTCCACTGCTGTGCATAGTCGTCTAAAAGCACCAGAGCTTTCTTCATTACGATAGCTCCTGCTGCTTGTAGTAACGTATTCAGTGCAGCGTGTTCTGATCTAACGTGAAGTCTCCTTCCGTCAAGTCCTCTGAGATATCCTCTACCACTTGCTCTGCCAACTCGCTCTCGCAGATTTTCAAGAGCAGGTGTATTTCTGAGAAATCTTTGTTTAAGGCGTGAACCATCTTTTGCGCTTCCTCCAACGATAGTTCCGATCTTTGCGTCTCCTGCTCCGTATAGGAAAGCATAGATGAAAGTTTTAGCTTGAGGTCTTGTTTCAAGACCCGCAGCCATTTGGTTTCTTGTGTGTATGTCTTCTGTAAGCAGGACATCTGTGAACTCCTTGTCGTCCATATAATGAGCTAACATCCGCAACTCAAGACCACTAGCGTCAAACCCGACTAACTTAGTGCTACTAGGAACAGTCCAACATGAGCGACATTCATGTCCATAAGGGCTGTGACTAGAAGGAACCTGAGCCATGTTGGGTGACTGATGTGTCATACGTCCGGTAATAGCACCGTTGCTAATGACCCTACCGTGGACCCTGCCGTCTTCCTTAACATGCTCTAGCCACGAGTACACCTGTGCGTATCTTTTTTGTAGCATCAGGTACTCACTAACGGCTCTAGCCTCAGGAAGATCAACAGTGTTTAAGGCTGCTTCGTCAACAATCGGATTACCTTTTTCCGTAACCTTGTCAAAAACCGCACCAAGGCTTGATAAGCGTTTCGCAATTTGCTGCCTACTTCCCACATTAAACACTTCAACCTTATCTTTAAGCCGCTTGCCTGTCTTATCAGAGTATCTCTCATGGACAATGGGCCTGAACTGTCGTTGTAAAGTTTCTTCAATTTCATTCATCCTCTCCTTAAATGTTGCACATAGTTCACGGGACAACGTCTGGTCCAGAGTCCATCCGTTGCGTTGCTGCTGCTGTACTGAATACTGCACCTGATGCTCCAATTCAATAGACTCAGGAGAGAAGCAGTCAGACATCTCTTGTATCAACTTCTGGTGTACTGCTTCTGTCACTTCTACGTCTCTCTCACAGTACTCAATCATGCTAGTGCTTAAGCAGGACCAATCTGTGTGGTCACCTTTAGGGAAGCCTAAAATGTTACCCCAGTTCCTTAAAGAGTGTCCTCCTGACTTACTTGGGTCACTGAGACGTGAAAGTACTAAAGTATCTATAATCCTCTTAGGAGCAAGCTGAAGCCCCCAGAGACGTTCTAACACAGGGATATCATATCCTATTAGGTTATGACCAACGACGCTTACAGAGCCTGTGAGAGCCTCTGAGAGAGTTTCTGGGGTAGTGTGTACCAAATTAACACCGTTTTCACGGGTAACGACACACCAAATCCTAGTAGGCTCTAAACCGTCAGTTTCTGCGTCAAGATAGATCAAAAGTCGTCTCCTACTTCTGGGTTGGCTACTGCTTCTAGCCTTCCGGTTCCTTTGTCGTAACGTAACCAACAAGCGGGACCGGTTTCACCAGTGTAACGGTTCTTTAGGACGCGAACAGTAGTCGTGTTCCTAATTTCTTCGTTGACGTTCTGCTGGTCACGTTCCATGCCGATAACAATGTCGGACAACTGTGCTATCGTCTGTGAACCCCGGAGTTCACCCAAGCTGATACGTGCGCCGTCTTCGTGTGCTTTCCCCTGCGAGCGTTTAAGGTGTGACACGAGAAACAAGCAGATGCCTGTCTCAGCCACGAGCGTCCGTAGCTTTGTCATTATCTCGTCAATAGCTTTACGCTCGTCACCTGACTCCTGAGAAGACACAACTATCGACAGGTGGTCTAGGACCACAAAACGACAATCCAAAGCCTTAGCCATGTACCGCACACGAGCTAGGAGGTTGTCCGTAGAGGTAGAACCCCAGTGGTCAAACAGGTAGTACCTGCCGGTCCCTAAAGTGTCTTCCCAAAACGGTCTTAGCTCGTCCACAGGTGTGTCTTCCTCTAAGTGTAGAGGGCGGTTAGCGGCTACTGACATGATGCCTAACGTCGTGCGAGATAAATCTTCTTCAAGCGCAAGGACTCCTATGTTGCCTTCGCATCTCTTGAGTAGATCGTACTCTATTTCTCGTATAAACTGGGACTTACCCATGCCAGAGCCGCTAGTGATCGTCACCAGTTCGTAAGGTCTGTGTCCTCGTGTTAAGTTGTTCAAGCCTTCCCACGGGTAAGGTATAGACTTGACGTTCCTCTTCTCCACGAGGTTTTCCCATGTGTCAACACCGGCTACAATGCCGTCAGGTCTGTACGTCTTAGAGTTCCACCAGCACTGTATAAAGTCCTTGACTCTATTAGCCGCAAGCATGTCTGAAGCGTCCTTGACCGGTAGCTTACATATCTGTAGCTTGTTGGGGCTAAACAAGTCCTTGATCTGATCTACTGCTTCTTCTCCTGCTTTGTCGTTGTCAAAACAGACGACTACTGTTTCGTAGGACTCAAGCCACTCTAGCTGCTCCTTCATTTCCTTAACAGCACCGGCTGCTCCGGTCCTAAGACTAACAACGTCCCACTTCCTGCCTGACATTTCATAGATAGCCATTGCGTCCAGTTCACCTTCAGTGACTGTAATGTACTTATCTGTGTTGCATCTAGTCTGCCCAAAGAAACCAACTCCGGTTACGTCACCAGTAGTGTGGAAGTTCTTAGTTCTGACTTCACGGACTTTAGCTGAACTAACTTCGTTCGTGTTTAGCTTGTAGTAAGGGTAGTAGTGCTTGCTGACCTCACCGGTAGCTGAGTACTCTATCGTCACACCAAAGTGCTTACAAGTCTCCTGTGAGAGCCTACGGTCTGTTATTGCTGCTATTGTGCCTCCCATGTTCAGGGGTTTGGCTGTAGCGTGTGTTATCTGTGTTCCCATACTGTCACCATTATTGTGGTACGAACAACCAGAGGCGAAACAATGTTCGCCTCCGTCGTCGTAGATGGCTAGAGCGTCCGAAGATTCACACTTCGGACACCCCTCATGTCTTAAAAAGTTAGCCATCGTAGACTACCCCTAAAAATCAGGGGAGTCGTTCGCAGTCATCTCTGCTTCTTCCAGCACCTTGACTTTCTCAAGGTACGCAGGGACACCATGTACAGGGTGAGCAGGACCTAGCTTGTACTGTAGGCGCACCTTAGAGTTGAAAGGAATCTCACCTCTGTAGGCGTTACCTTCAGCATCAAAGCGTTTGATCTCGTAGTTTGACTTAAACTTACGCTGCTTGTTGCCCTGATAGTCTTTGATTTTCACACCTTGTGAAACAAAGGACTCTGCGTCGTCTTCCGACATGGTGATAGTTAAGGTGTAGGAGCCTGTAGACTGTCCGTTGTACACGTCGTGTTCTGTGACGTTACTGAAGTTTACAATGCCTTCTACTACTCGTGCTTCGCTTGTGTTCATATGGAATAATCTCCGTCAAATTTAAGTTACTAGACCAAAGGGGTTTCCCTCTGTCCATACTATTATTTTACACCTAATAACTAGGCTTGTCTACCTCCTTCTCAACTAATTTGAGTTCTATGGGGTTGTTGTAGTCTAACACTGTTATGCCATGCTGCTCTAAGTGTGCCAGTTGTTCGATAATCAGGTCCAACGCGGAACCGTGGTCCGAACAAGTGTAAATCTCAATACGTTCTAGCTTTTTGTCTAGCATAGGTTCACCACTACTATTGTAGAAGAGAAGCCCACTATACCTAAGAAGATGATCCACGACAACAAACGGTCCTCCTTCTGTCGCTGCTTGCCTTCTAGGTAGTACCTAGCTTCTGCCTGTGCTTTCACTGAAACTGCGTCGTTTATCATGTGTATCTCCTGTAGTTTCGTAGTGCTTCGTTTTCTGCCCGGTTCTCGTGACACTCAAAGCATATATCTTCGTCGTCATTGATGTCAACCTCCCTGTATAGGATTAATTCGTCGCAGTTGTCGCAGATAAACCCTCTCATGTCTTCCATGTGTG
>TARA_R110001632_G_scaffold50709_2_pt1 | contig 13464 bp, 19 predicted proteins | sample TARA_R110001632 | Tara Oceans TARA_R110001632 (sample SAMEA4398266) | marine metagenome | biome: Polar Biome; feature: [SRF] surface water layer (ENVO:00010504); material: water (ENVO:00002006), including particulate matter (ENVO:01000060) such as... | depth 5 m
AAAACTATTACCAATTCTAATTGTAATCTTATCGGTTCTTAATGAATATTTACCACTCTTTCCAACATAAATTTCTTTTAGTATGTATTCAGTATTATCAGTAGTAAATATATCACCAATATTTAATTCAACACCATTAATAGTAATAATTGTTTTGTCTTCATTCACAACAATACCTTTTATGTCTTTTGCTTTTTGATTTTCCTTTTTGCTTTCATCAAATAGTTTTTTAAATTTATGAAGTTCATCTGTTAGATAATTCACGATTGCTTCTTTGTCTTTCAATTCTCCTTCATATTCTTCTTCACTCATATCGCTATGAGATTTCATACATTCAATTTCATCAATTAGTTTAACATTATCATCTTTGAGTTTGATATTAACATCATTACTGGTTTTATTCTCTTCTTTCAGTTTTTTCTTTTCTTCTCTTTCTTCTTTAAAATTTGCGTTTAGTTCTTTGTTTTCTTCTTGTAGTTCCTTGTTTGCTTGTTCTAAATCTTCAATAATATCTTGATAATTACCATTCTCATCATCTTTTCCAATACTTTTTAATTCTTCTTGTTCTTCCAGTTTATCATACTTCTCTCCCATCGTCTTAAACTTTTCTAACATTAGAGTAATATTTGATTTCAATATAGTAATAGTATCAGCACAATTTAGAAAAGGTATTTCACTTTTAACACCATCATTCATAATAATACTATACATCATAACTAATTCTGTTTTCATCTTTTCATCATTCTCATCAAATACTTTTTCAGTTTGTATATATTCTTCAATTTGTTCTTCCAGATTATCACTATATTCTTTTAATTCTTTATTTTCTTCACACCATTCACTAAACTTCTCGTTCTTGTGTTTAATTTCTTCTTTTAGTTTCTTATTCTCTTTTTCAAGGACTTTTACAAAATCAATAATATCACTACCAGAACAGATATCTAAGTGAGATTTCAGTTCATTAACAATTCTTTTTGGGTCGCATAGTTTCTTCAACTCTTTTGATTGCTTGGCGGTCATCATACTTATTGTTTTTTTTTATTCTGGTTTTTTTATAATTAAATTTCAAATTATTTTTTTTCAAATTAATTTATTATTATTCTAATTAATTAATTAATATTTCAAATTAATCTATTGATAAATCCTCAAACCTAAAATTGTTTTCCAGTTCATCAATTAATTTGGTTGTTCCACCCATACAATTAGATAATATTTTGTATTCACTTAAATTACAATTAATTAATAGTTTATATCTTTTAATTAGAATAGTCGCACCGAATTTAAACTCTGGACTTAAACTATCATCGTTCTTTACTTTTTTCTCAAAGTCATCAATATCAATACCAGCGATTTCGTATTCCATACTCTGTTATATATACTTTATAATATATATAATTTATAAATTTTTAAAATTAAAGATAAAATTAATAGAACCACTTGTTCTCTTCTCTTTCTTTTTTATTTTCTATATAATCTTTTATAAACGACAAATCTGTTTTTATCACTTCAACGTCTCTTTTTATAACTAATATATCCAACTCTATTCTTTTTAGAATAGCGGTATTACTCACGATTGGACTAATTAAAGTTTTTTTTGTTTTGTTTGATTGTTCCATTATATTATATATCAAGAAAATAATTTAAACTGAAACGCTCATAGAACCATCACCATTAATATAGAATAGAGCGTCAGCAAGGACGAACACATCAACATTAGTAGCGGTGGGAAGGTTTCCAGTATTATAACCAAGAATTAGAGAGATAGGTAATGACCTATCAGCAGTATTCACTCCGCTTTCAATAGCGACACGTTGGAATGCCTCTAAATCCATTCCAAAAGGAGCAAAGCGGTATGGTTCATTAGATTTTGCTTTCGCACTCTCAATAGTGTATGCGGTTGTGGCGTCTAAAATACCGAGACCCTTAGCAGAACCAACATTACCCCACGCCTTAGCAAGTTCCATAACAACTTCACTACGATTTTGATAAACACCATTAGTTCCAGCAACACCAGAACCAAAGTTTGCGCGGATTGGAGTTGGCGGATAAACAACTGAACCAATCTTTAACTGGAATTCGTCTAAACTCATATTGCCTCCGTGTCCTACATCAAAGTCATCAAAAGAAGACCCAGCAGAACCAGAAGCAAAGAAAAGAGATTTCATACTCTTAACTCGTGCTGGGACGTTGATAATCTGGTCGCCAGCAGTAGCAGTAATAGCACCTGTGAATTGGCGATACGTCTGTCCTGCGAGAGTTAGAACACCACCAGACATCTCTTGAACCATACGCAACTGACCTGCGACGTCCTGTCCTACTTCAATAAGATTAGCAATATAACGAACATTAGAAATATCATAAGAACCAGCATTAGTAGCATAGCAAAGAGGTTCAAAACTTGGTGCTAATTCAATTTCAATTGTTAGAGGGGCGGACATAAGCATCAACGGAATTAACTTCTCGTTGTTGAGAATACCACTTGTAAGCGGAATACAGAAATTGTATCCAGTAGCAATCGCAATCTGGTCTTCCTTATTATTTAATAGTCCTTGAACGTTCTGTGCGACAGAAGTATCAGCAGCGGTAATCTGGTCGGTCATAGTGTCTTGCGTAGAAGCAGCAAGAACTGAACCAAGTTGTCCGTTTGCCCTAATACCTTCTGTTAAGGTGCGTTCTTTCTTATGGTCTTCACCAGACATACAAGGCAATACGATTGCTCCCATTAGACGATTGTATGAATTAATATCTTCTAAAACCACTCCGGACTGCTCCACGCGAAGTCGTTTGATAAAAGCGTGTCCGCCAGCATAGTCAATACCACAAGTAGTAGTTCCAGTTGTGGGTTTCATCGTAAAACGAAGATAAGAGTGCTGGGTGTCTAAAAGAGCATCAGCACTTAAATCAATACGAACAATATTCGCTCCTCCACTCTGGAAGGTTTGTCCGTTAATGGGGAAAAAAGTTCTGCGACGAGAACGGCTCTCAACGGCGAGAGGCAATACATCAGTATAATCAAGAGTTCGGGGTAATACGCGTCCTTCCATAGTTATTTTTATAATTATACTTATATAATAATTTTGATTTTTAAAATTAAAATTTTAGTTTTAACGAAGTGTTGCTTTGCTTATCAAAGATATACCTTCGGTTTTTAATTCTGGTCTAATACAAACACTTCTAATCTAACACTTAAAAATCCATTAATAGTTGCTGTTTTGTCGCTGGTTGGAAATATAGAACTTCCGCCGTCTGCTTGATTTTTAACACCTTCTTCAAATCTAAACCTAACAATATTTCCAAAAGGTAATCCACAAAGTAATCCATCAGCAAATATACTATTTTGGTCGTCAGTAGAAACATAAGTAATTTGTTCTGGTGTAGCACTATATATTGGAATACTTAGATTTGAAGATACAGCATTAAATTCATTATTACTTTGATTTGCTCCAGTTCCACTTGTAGCACCATCGCCTCTATCATTACTAATATTACAATAATTTCTACTAACTAAATTTGTTTCTACATTAATCCCCATCGGTAGATAATCAGTTGTAGCACTTACTGGTCTATACCAATCAATCGGTTTTCCAGTAGAACTTGGTGCTAATTGAACTTTGCTTATTTTAATTAAACACCCACGACTTGTTCCAAATTGATTTGAATTTGCTGGTGGTATTCCAAAACTACAACCACCATCGTCATCAACGAGCGCCGTAAAATCATAGACAAAATATCTATCTGCTGTATTTGTTGAACTTAAACTCATCTTATATATTACTATAATATATTTTAATTTTGTTTTTCAATTTGTTCTTTTAATTTATTTAACTCTCCAACAAGCAATTCATTCTCAACCTTCTTTAATCCTTCGTTTGATTTTTTAACACAATATTCACACAATTCGCAGAATATAACCCCAAACGCAAAACCTAAAAAAAACCCAACCATTATATATTATAACTTATAAAAAAAATTTAATTTCCTAATTGTAATTGTGGAACTCCACCACCAAGCATACGAACCGCACCAGCAGAAGCAGCATTAGCAGTATTAGTCCCACCAAAAGTAGATTTCATACCACTTACTCTATCTGCTACACTTCCAACTACCCCAGCAACTCGTCCAACTCCTTTCGCAGCACCAGCAATTCCACCAGCAACTGCTCCAAGCGGTCCTGGTAAAAACGCCGCAGCACCAGTTGCTACTGAACCAACCTTACTTGCTATACTTCCTACCTTGTGTGCTAATCTACCAATACTCTCACTATGTTTTACCCCAAACCTAACTGCTCCACCAACTTTATTTGCTAATCGTGAAAAGAAACCCATTCTATTATATATATAATATATATATATAATTTAAAAAAAATATTATAGAATAATCGTTTTAGTTATTAACAAACTTCGCAGTATCCTTTATCCTTAAAAAATCTTCCAATTCTTTTTTCTTACCACTTAATCTTATTCTGCGTTCTTCTAATTCTAATTCTTTTTTCTTAATATTATCGTTTGTTAATTCTCTTAAATCTGGTGCTATGTGTTTAACATCTGGTGTTTCAATAAAATCAAATTGAAGTGATAAATTCCAATCCAATCCATTCAAATCAATCAATCTATTATTCACATCAGTTAATCTTATAAATACTCTATCTATTTCTCTAACCTTTAAAAATAACTTATGATTAATTCCGTCTCGCGGTAATATTTCAAGTGTATCACCATTACCAACATCATTCGGTATTCTTGCTAATATACTACTAAATCTTCCGCCGTGCTTTGAATTCAATACTGAGTGTTGTGTTAAATTAGATTTTATATATAAACTCCTTATGTGAAAATTAACATCAATAGCACTAAACACAGATTTAAAAGTGTTTGCTGGTAGTGTTGTTCCATCTGGTAAATTTGTTGTTGTTGTATTTAAAATATTTCCAGACCAAGTTAAAACTTTATAACTTGTATTTGGAAAATCGTTTGCTTCTTTGGATTTGAAAATAAAGTAATTATTACCAACCATAGCACCCCACCTATAATCATCAAACGCTTCACCTCTTATATCACCAATAGTGGAACAATAATAATCATAAGTAATACCATCAATCCATACATTATCAATAAACCCTATTTCGTCCTTAATACTTATATCTTTGTATATTCCAGTCGCCCACTTGAATATCAAAATAAATTCTTCACCACTTATAGCATTCGTTCCACTATTCAATATCCATTCATACTTTAATTCACTTCTATTAAATCTCATATAAAACAATAAACCTAAACCACTATTAGCATCAGTTATGGGATTTGTTATACTTCCTAATTGTGTATTAGTTGCTCCATCTAACCAATTATTTATTTGTGTTGATATTATACTTACTAAATCAAGAGCATTATAATTTGCTTGTTCTAATAGTATATCTAAATTACTTATATCACTATTTAAACTTTCCGTGCTTCTTAAAGCAACATTCAAACCACAATTCCTAAATCTTTGAAAGTTATAAAAAGTATGTGGAATACTTGCTCTATGTAGCGACATCAATATTGCGTGGTGATTTGGAACTACTATTGGTTGCTTTAAAGTTAATTCAAAATCAGTAGTTAGATTTGGATTACCGCTTAGATTATTACCATCGGCACTACTCAAAAATAATAATCTGGAAGCACCAGTATTTGTTTCGTGATTGTTGTGGGACATTCTATATTATATAAATATATATTTATTTTCCTTCGGTTCTAAAAACATCATTAATTCTACCACCAGAACGCATCGCCCTTCTATCAAAGGCACTAACACTACCAATAAAATTTCGTTTGTTCTGGTTGGGGTCTGCGACTATATCGCGTGTTAAACCACCACTACTACTTAACAAAACATTCTGTTTTGCTACTCGTGGTTCGTGATGAACTCTCGGTTGATTAACCGCGTGTATAACTTGGTGTATATTCAAACCCTTTCCAAAACTCTCACTTAGATTGCGACCAATCGGCGCATCACTTCTTAAACGGCGTTGAACTGCTAAACTCATTATTGTATATATTAGTATAATATATTTTTAATTTTTCTTTTTCTTTTTCTTTCTTTTAGTTTTTTTAGTTTTGGGTTTATTCAATCTTTCTATTTTATTATCTTCTTTTTTTTCTGTTATAAAATTTGGTGGAGTATCTTTAAAATTATTACCAAAACCAATTGCTCTCTGTTGTGGTTGTTGTTGTGGAACTCTTTGATTTATGAATTGTGTGTATGCTGGATTAAACATCGTATATTATAATTATATAAAATAATTTGAAATAATATATATATATACAATTAGTAATCAATTATGAGTAAGCAGAGTTGGATATATATATTCTGGAATGATTTATATATATCAAAATTTAAATACGCTACAAAAGAAGGTTTATATACTTGTGGAAGACGATTTGTAGAGAATAATATTAGAGAAAATAAAAGTATTGATTTACAGATAAAAGTATTCAATCACTTTATACAACAAATATATATTAGAAAAAAAGAGAACTTAGCAATTAGAAGAACAGACCATCAAATAGTATTACAATCAGTTATGGCGTTATTAGTTTTAAAACAATACGAAGAAGAAGAATTATTATATTTCCCACCAAAATATAAAAAACCCAAATCAATCAAATCTAACGCTAAATTTACCACGAACAACAGATAAACCTTGTGGTATTGGTTTCTTTGGATTTTTCTTAACTTTCTTAACTTCATTCTTAATAGATTTTTTTGTTTGTGGTTGTCCCCAAGTATATCTTGATATTATACCATAAAAATCCTCTGGGAGATTTGGATATTTTTGTCTATACCATAATTCACCTTGTTCTTGTGATTTACAAGCAATATAACTTAATGGTTTAGTTTCATCAAGAGTTCCAATACTATCTTCTGTTTCTGGTTCTCCTTTTTTAACAACTACGCTATAATCAATCATACTCCTATCAATTACTTCTGGTAGATTATTATTTATATCAATCTCTTCTTTTTTACAAAAAGTATAATTCAATCTATTATCAGTAGCACAAATATAAGTTCGTGGAATTAATTTATCATCAATCTTTACAACTTCTTCACGCTTAATCGTTCCAATCAAATCCTCCATAGTATATATTATATATTATATAATTATTTTTATTTTTCAACTTTTACATAACTTCCGCTTTTCGGTCGTCCGGGTTTTCCCTTTTCTTTACCAGTTTTTTTCCTAACTTCTTTAACACCTTTGCTCTTGGGTTTTGCTTTGGGTTTTGCTTTTGCTCCACCTTTCTTCTTTATAATTCCTAATAGTAGTCCATCACTTAATTTATCATACTGACCTTTTGTAATTATTCCGTCCTTGAACGCTTTTTGAATTTTGGGATTATCACTCGGCATCTTTATATATATATATTATATTATATTTCATCATCAAACTCATCAAAAACAATTTTAATTTTTCCTTGTTTAATTGCTTGTTCTATATTCTCACCTTTTTTATTGAAATTTATTTTGAAAGTAGTTTGACCTTTACCTTGTTTCCCATCATTATTCTTATAAAAGTTATATCCTTCACTTCCTGGTGTATAATATACATTCTTTAATCTAAATTGTTCTCCTTTTTTATATTTTCGCCCTCCTTTCTGCTGACCTAAATATTTCTTTCTATCAGCATCACTTTCTATATCTTCTAATATTTGTAATCTATAATGTTGTTTTTTACCATCAAAACTTTTTGCTTCCGTTCCCGGTTTTCCTACTTGACCGAATTTTGCTAATTCTTTGTATTGTTCTATTCTTGCGTCTATTTTAATTTGTTCTACTGGTCTTTTGCTTGGTGCGTCAATATCGTCTTCACTACTTTCTGTTGAACTTTCTGTTGAAGTAGTATCTTGTTGCTGGTGTTCTGCTTCTTTTTTTGCTTTAACTTTTTTTGCTATATCAACTATTTCTGTATCACTTTTTGGTTGTGGTATTCCAGCAGATAATGGTGGTGGTATTATTGGTATTTCTGTTTTTGGAACTGGTGCTGGTATATTACCAGTTGGTGTTAAAAATTCACTTGTATCTCCTTGTTCTTCTAAAAATAATTTTCTTCTATCTTTTGGTGTTTTTTCTCCTTTGGGGGACTTCGTCTCCTCTGGTTCTGGTTCTGGTTCTGGAACTCTAAAAGGTGTATTAATTGCGGTTCTTATTGCTTCTATTTCTGCTCTGCCTTTCGCATCAATTGGATTGCTTGGACTTGGTCGTGGTGCTGGAACTGATGGTGTTGGTGTTGGACTTCTTTTACTTCTTGTAGCAGATAAATAATTTATATCATCTTCTGGTGGTCTGCGGTCTCGTATTGTTATATCTTCAATATCAGCAACTCCAAATAATTCTTCTACTGGGTCATCATCACCAAATTTTATAACTGGAACTGGTTTCTTTTTTAATTCTTTTTTTATATCTCTTAATTCTTCTACAATTTCTCTATCTGGTAATCTTATTGGTGCTGGTGCTGGTGCTGGTATTGATACTTTATCAACTAATTTTTCTACTGCTCCAACAAATCTACGCCTTGTATCTGCTTCTTGTCTTTTGAATTCTAAATCTGCTTCTTTTGCTTCTCTAACTCTTTTTTCTTCACCTATACTTGTTCCAGTAAAAGTTCCACCAGTTGATTTGGTTTCAGCAATATCTCTTAATTGATTTTTTATTGCTTGATTGTGTATTCTTAAATAATCTGCTGGATTAAAATTATTTCTATTATCGTTTCTACTTGGTGGTGGTTGTCTTGGTTCTCTTGTTCCTTCTGGTTTGTTTAGAGTTCTACCACTTAATCCACTACGCCTCTCACCAAATCTAAATACTTGTTCTTGTTTTCTTTCAGCGCCAAATCTATCTCTTGTTCTTTTGCGACGCTTTATCTTTGGTTTCTTTGTTCCTTTCTTTTTTTTTGCTGGTTTATTTGTGCTTCTTGGTGGAAAAGAACCCTTTGGGTCTATTGATTGTCTAAACATCTTGTTATATTATATATTATATATTAAAATTATATAATTGTTATTTTGTTTTTAATTCTTTGAATTATAATTTCTGGTTGAAATAAAAAATCCTTATTTATGTATGTTGGATTAAATCTACCACAATTTATATCTGCTACTTGTTGATAAGTCATACCGAGATTATTTGCTATATCTCTTAAACTTTTATAATAGTTTGAGTGAATAATATTATCGTTGAATTTGATTTCTACCTTAAACATCGTGTTTGTTTTGTATATAATACAAGTTTATTTTTTAAATAGTTTATAGTGGTAAAGATTGATATAAAATACAATATTTTAAAACACCTCGTGCTTTAATTAATCCGTGAAAATAATTGCTGATAATTTGTGTATCTATTTCTAAAACAACACTACAATCCTTTATAGTATTAAATTCCATAATTTTAATTAAATCTGTATGTTCTATATCTTTATACAAGTGTAAAATCCAACTATTCTTTTTCATACTTTGTTATATTATATCTTATATTTTATTTTAGTTTTTATAATTATGGTGGGGTCAATACTGCTGAACTATCAATTGGGATACAATCAAATACAACCGGTCCAAAACTACCACCATAAGTTAAAAATCCACCTGCCCCAGCCCCTTCAATCATAAATCTTGGATAAAAACTCATAGTAGAATTTAAAGTTAATCCAGAAACAATCATATCATAAGTTATTTGAGTATCTATAAAGTCAGCAGCATAATTCAATATTAGAGTGAGTGATGAAGTTAAACCCAAACCCCCAGTATTAGCACTATCAACTCGTCCGTATAATTTCCCCACTTTGCTCGTAGTTCTATCAAAAGTAAAACACCCTCTAAATCTATAAGTTGTTGAAACTATTTTAACATCACTTACACCAAATCCAGTTATAGACAACCAAGCAGAAGAAATTAATGTTCTGTTTGCTGTGTTTAATTCTGGTATTGTATGTATTACTTGACCCCCAGTTCCACCAGAAATACTCTTTTGAACGTTTCCAAAAGTAGATTGTGTTATTTCTCTTCCATCAAGATTTACATACTTTAATTCATTATTATAAATTGTATTTGTTAATGTATTAGAACCTTCTATATCTCCAGCAGATGATGACGCTAAAATCAATCCACCAGCAGTTATAGAATTAGATACACCCCTAATAACATTCGTAGAACCAGTTATACCTCCACCAGTTAATCTACCAATTGTATTTAATCTACTTTGAAGTGAATAACTACTATTAGTTTGAGTAGAACCCTCTGTTATATCTGTCGCCAAATTATTATAAGTAGTATTATAAGTATTCGCGCCAATTGTAATTGTTTGATTAGCACCAACCGCACAACTAAAACTTTCACAATTAATATTACCATTATTACCATTAATTTCAAATCCAGCAATATTACCCTTAATTTTATTATTAGTTAATTCTATATCTCCATTATCCATAATTATACCAGTTGGAGTTCCAGCAGAAGGTGTAGCAGTTCGTATTGTAATACTTGTTGCTTGTATGTGTTCTTCTGTTATAGTTCCCTCAACATTACCATAAATATTTCCATCAACAATAAGATTACCACCAATATATCCGTGAGAATTTGTATTAGTTAAATTTAATGCGAATTCTGTATAAGTATCGTCTATTGGTGCTGGTTTAGAACCTATCCTATTACTTGTTAAACTTCCAGCGGTAGAAACAATATCACCAGCAATAGAAGTAATATCACCAGTTCCAGCAGTAAAATCACCAGTCGTTGGATTTAATCTAAATTGTAAAGTTCCAGAACCATCAATAACATTAACACTATTAGTTCCAATAAAATCAGCACCACCACGAAATACACTATTACCAGCAACAACTTCTAATCCACCAGTAGTTATAGTTAAATCACCAGTATTCATAGTAATACTTCCAAGATTTCCAACACCATCAGTTCCAGTATCAGTAGAACCCACAATAACTAAACTATCAGCAGAACCAGTCCCACCATTCAATATAAGTGATTTAAAAGAAGCAGTAGAAGTAGCACCAGAAATTGTGTATGGATTACTAAAAGTCATTAAATTACTTGTTAAATTAAAATCAGCACCAGAAATAGTTTTCGGTATAGACAAAGTATTACATCTTAAATTATCAAAAGCAATACTACCAGTATGATTTTTAACGTCTAAATTATCACAAGTTATAGTTCCGTCTTTCTCTAATAATATTTTATAAGTATCAGCATCAGTTCCAACACCTACAAAACCAGCACCAGTTCCAGTAGCAGTAATATTTCCAGCAGTTGTTAAACTACCACCACTAATCAAACCAACAGCATCAATAGTTGAACCACTCGTTAAACTTGTTCCAGAAATTGAAGCACCAGTAATATCTCCATCAGTAATAATATCTCCATCACTTAATATTTCACACTTCGCAACACCAGATTTCGGTAGAACTATTTTATCAGTTTTTATTTCGTCAGCAGTAATTGTAGCACTTGTTTTTATAGTAGCATCAATACTTCCATTAAAACTTGTTAAATCTGTTCCATCACTTGTTTTGACTATTTTTATATTTGTTCCTTCTCTTAATGGTTCTGGTAGTGTTGATGAATTAGTCCCCCAAAATAAAGGTTCGTTTTCACCAGCACTTGTTAATACTTTTCCACTTGTTCCAAAATCATTATCTAATCCTACACCTAAATCAAAGGCAACATTCAATCTATCAAAATCTCCGTCTTTAATTCCAGTCGTTGAACTCATTATACTATATTAAGATAAATTAAATTTATTTTTATAACTTTTTATTGCGTCTTTTAAATTTGTTGCTTCACCCCATAATATAAATCTTGAAAGTGTGCTTGGTCTTTTTGGGTCTGTATAAAACTTTTTCTCTGTTGCTTCGTGTCGCTTTCTATAATTTTTGCGTTTCTCTTTATCCTTGTGGTCTATATAAGTTGAACCACCCTTAAATCCAAAGTGTCTTGTAATTGTTTTGTTATTACTATCAGTAAAAACTGCCTTTAATCGTTTGTTTTTATTGGTAGAATTAGAAATAGTTAATTTCATCAATCTTCTATTCTTGTATATATTATAAAGAAAGATTATAAATAAATAAATTTTTTGTCGCTGGTTTTATATCCTATAAAAATACAACTTAATCTGTATGGTTGATATTGGCCGTTCGCTTGTATAAAATCAATTCTTCTCGGTAAAAAATATAAAGTTAGTTTATCCAAATCGTTTTTGAATATCTTTTGAAAATATTGTCTATCAATTGTATCAAGTGGAACTAATAACAAAAAAGGTTTATCAAGTTCTTTTAATCTTTGGAGTATTATTTTCTTTAAAGTAAAAGGTGGATTACTTATAATCCAATCTCCTTTATTGTTCTCAAAAAAATCTATATCTTCGTGTATTACTTCGTTTCCTAATTCTCTTAAATATTCTCCACTTTTTCCATCACCATAAAACGCTTCCCAAACAATTATATCTTTTGGTATATACGGATTTAAACTTTCCCATACCCACTTTGGAGTGTTCCAATTATCATTATCTTTTAATTTAGTTGCTGTATTTAATTTATTGAAATTGCGATTATCCATACCTTATATTATCTTTTATTTTTTAATTAAGTGTGATTTATCAATTTTATACGCTTTTGATTTTGGATTAACTGACGCATAAACTCTACTATAACCCCACGCCTCCGCACCACCTTTACCAAGTTTTTTAATTTGTGGTCTTACTGATTGTGGATTACTTTTAAAAGCACCTTTTCCTTTTTCAAAAATAGTTTTTATTCCACTTAATTTATATCCAGTTAATCTTGATATATCTTTTAAAGAGTTTGATTGTGATAAAGGTTGTTTGTATTTTTTGTTGAATTGTTGCTTGTAAGTTTGAACCATAGTATATATTATATATTATAAAAAAATTAAAAAGTTCCTCTATTTTGTATTACACTATCTGCTAATCTTTGACCTCCACCAGCAGTATTGGGTTGGAATGCGTTTGCTTCAAAATTTGCTGTGCTTCTTTCACTCATCGGTCTATTATCTCTCACACCGATTGGTTGTGGTCTTGCTCTTGCTTCTGTTCCAAGTGGTGGTGGTGGCGCTGATGTAAATTCTGGTTCTGGTTCTGGTTCTGGTTCTGGTTCTGGTTCTGGTATGCGTGGTTTAACTTCTGTATGTTTTATTCTACCTTGTATTACTTGGTCTAATCCAGCACCACCAAATAAAGCATTCGCTAAATCAACTCTATCACCACCAGTTCCAAATACTCTACCAGCAACTGCTTCTCTATTTAATTCTTTTGAGATTAAACCACTATTTAATTTTTTATTTAATTCTTTTCTAAACTGAAATTCTTCCCTTGTTTTTAATGTAAGGGGTTTTCTATTCACAAAAGGGGTGATGTTTTTAATCTCTTGACTTCTTTCTCTACCAACTTTACGTGCTACTGCTAATT
>TARA_R110001632_G_scaffold46402_1_pt1 | contig 13414 bp, 17 predicted proteins | sample TARA_R110001632 | Tara Oceans TARA_R110001632 (sample SAMEA4398266) | marine metagenome | biome: Polar Biome; feature: [SRF] surface water layer (ENVO:00010504); material: water (ENVO:00002006), including particulate matter (ENVO:01000060) such as... | depth 5 m
CGGAACACCTTGAACAGTTCCCCCAATCTTTTTAGACAATTTAGAGTTTGCATCCCCAAGCCTTAAAAGTATGTTTTTCAAAGAGTTACCTGCGATAGAACCTGCTATACCACTGTTAGCCAAGTTACCAAGTATAGCTGTAGTTTCTTCTAACGAGAACCCTACCGTTCTTGCTATAGGTGCGACAAACTTCATTGACTCTGTAAACCTATCAAGATTTAAGGCAGAACTTGTAAACGAAGCTGCCATTACATCTGTAACATTTTTAGTTAGAGAAGCCTCAAGCCCAAAAGCTCTTAGAGTAGAACCTGCAATTTGAGCAGACTTAGCTAAAGACTCGCCAGTTGCAGCGGCAAGGTCAAGAGTAGATTTTGTGGCTGCATCAATTTCATCAACCGTAAAACCTAAACGTGCAAATTCTTCTTGTAGTTTACCAACTTCAGTTGCAGTAAAAGCAGTTGAAGCACCAAGCTCTAAAGCTGTTTTTGATAAGGTTTGAAATTCCTCGTCAGTAGCACCTGAAATAGCTTTAACAGCAGACATCTGTGCCTCAAACTCAGCAAATGACGATATAACGGCCTTTACAGAGCCTGTAATCGCTCTAACGGCAAAAGCAGCCCCAATAGCTACCGCAGCAGATTTAAAGGTGTTTACGAGCTTACCTCCAGCAGTGTTCATTTTGTTAGCTTGAGCCGTAGCACCCTGCATCGCTTTAGCCGAAGTATTAAACTGTTTTCCTAACTGGCCTATGCCTTTTGAGGTTGCCTTATACTCTGAAGTACCTTTAGTTAAGCCAGCAAGCTTTACTTTTGCTTTATCAATTTCTTGTTGAAGCTTTATAAGGTCTTGCAGGTTTGCCTTAAATGTATATAAAGTTTGAGTAGCCATATTATCTTTTATTTATTCTTGTTTTTAAATATACTTTTTGTCTTGCTCCGTCTCCGTCTGTGTAGTAAACGTCTCCTGTTATTGAGTGTTCTCTTGTAGAAAACTCAGCAACAACCTCACCACCATAAACAGAGAAGTCTCCATCTTTATCAACACTCAAGGTGTTTACCCTTTCTTGTGCTCCAGTTTTAGTGTTGTGAAACCCTCCACCAACTTGAAAGGTATCGCTATCGTTGGGTACATTAAAGCTGCCTAAAACAGTTTGATTAACCGAAGCGTTAAGTCCAACACCAAAAGCAACTCCGTTCTTAACTATATTGTTGTCGAGTAAAGCGTTATTAACAGATTGATTATTTGTTAATCCATTGTATTGGTTTGACTGTATAAGCTTCTCAGGGGAAACCTGAGTATTATTTGCAAGACTTGGGTTTGAGTTTAATAATTCTGTGGTTATGTTGTTTGAGGTATTAACGGCTGTCGATGCTGGTAATTGAGGGTCTACAGGTTCTATATAATAAACACCGTTATCCTGAATTATTATTTCTTGACCAGTAGTGCCATGACTAAATTGTACGAAACCTCCACTTGGGTTTAACCCATTACTACCAAGACCTCCATAATTTGTTGGCTTTCCGTCATAAGCAACAATTTTACCGTCTTTATCTACATAAAAACCATACTTCCACTCTACAAGCTCAACCTTGGTTAAACCCTCTTTCCCTGGAGTGTAGTCAATTATTTTATTAACAGTCCAGTATGTAGAAACTCCACCATCCATGTCTATTTGTACGATATTTCTAAAGTCAAATTGATTTATGTCAACCTGAGTTAGCTCCATCATACAAGTTCTTAGGGCAGAACCACCACTTATTTTTTCATAAAGCCTGCCGTAAAATCTATCAAAAAGCCCTTTTTGATATGTTGCGTCAGCTCCTATATCATACCAAGAAAGGTTATCTTCAATAGGGCTTACTCCAGCGTGATTATAATTATATGTATGTGCGTATGGGTAACTATTTAAATTTTGAACAGCACCAGTATCGTCTAACAAAGTCCAAGTACCTACCTCGTTACTGAGTCCGTAATAGTTTAAAATCCTAAGATTAAAATTAGTGCTATTGTCAGGTCTACTCGTTCCATTGAACCAACCCCAATTAACATCACCACCCCACATACAAGGCATTATAGGCCATTGTCCGCTATCAACAAATGTTGCATCTCCACCATTGTCATTATTTTTAATTCTAAATGTTGGAGAAAAAACTGTAGTTCCAAGCGTTGAGTCTTTTTTTCTGTAAAGCTCATTATTGGTTATTTCATAAGACCAAAGCTCTGTTTCCATAGACTCATTATACACTTTAACAATATCGTCAGAGCTATCTTCTTTGTATTTATACTTTATATTTTTAGCAAGCTCATCAATTAAAAACTTGTCAGTCCAGCCTTTTCTATCTATCTTTTGACTCCAGTCAACAATTCTTCCTGAGCCATAAAAAGAGTCGTAAGGCTCAACAGTTACTGTTTTAGCATCGTTATCAGCAGTCCAGTAAAGATTAAACATTTCCGTAATTCCTTTTAAGAAATCTATTTGCTTAACACCACAACCTAAAGAGTCAGACAGGCTTATTTCAGTAGCAGGAACAAAACCTTGGTCAACCACAGGCCAAACAGCAAAGTCTTGGTCTTTTATGTCTGCATCAAATTCGCAAAAAGGTTTTCTATTTTCACTATATAAAGCAACCTGAATTTTCTCCCCTTGTATTAAATCTAATTCAGCAGTAAAGTCGCAGGTAGTCCAATCCCCATCACTATCACAACTGGAGACAGTATCACTTGCAGAGCCTGTCATACTCCTAATCGTACTACTTCCATACCCATGAGCATAAGTGCTTGCTCCATTTATGTTTTGTAGTCCTCCATTGTTAGGCATAGGACATAATCCGTCAACGTGCATCCAAGCAGACCAGTAGCCTATTTGATTAGTACACTCAGTACAACCCCATCCAGGATAATTACACCTAATCTGAGCTTGATAATGAACTGTGTATCTACCAGTAAAAGGAACTGTATATCCGTTTTGTAAACTTGCACTACTTCCCTGAGTGTAGTTAGTACAACCGTTTTGACAAGGAATAGACGGATAGAATGTTCTATTGGTTTGATAATTAACTCCTGTTGCTGGAGTATCAGGCAAGTTAAAGTAAGAAGCTTGAGAAGCTTGAGAAGAGTAATCTCCATCATCCCCCAAAGCATTATTCTGAACAGCGTTATAATCTTCATCTGAAGTATAAGGTATTATTAACTTCTTAAACATTGGAGTGTTAAAGAAATTGCTATCTACAGAATATCCAATACTTTCAAATATTTTATCTACAATAGCCTTTGCGTAAACAGCAGGATGAAAGTCGCCTATTGAATGAGATTGTTGATTTGCGTTTGAGTCTTTAGACCATTCGCCATAATTTATAGCAGGATATACATAAGGTATATCATCTACAGTTTTAGTCCAGCTATCCACAACGGTTGCGTAGCTTTTAACATAAGCCTGTCCGAGAGGGTCAGCAAACAACAAATCGCAAAGCTTATCATCTCCTATAAGCTCAGGCCAATAGCTTGGGTCTTGTAGTATGTGGCAGCTATATCTACCTCCACTATCGGTTATAGACTTTTCAATTCTTGCGAATCCATTAAAAACAACAATACCATTAGAAGAAACTCTTGCTTTTTGCCAAGAAATATCATCAACCTGTCTATCAGAACCGATAGAAGTCATAGATTTTAATATTTTTTGGTTTCTATCACTTGCAGGAAGCTCAAAAGTTTTAGAGTAACCTGTTGACCTTTTACTTGGGTCTCTTAGGTCTCCACTATTAAACGTAAGTGCCATAGGTACTTTATCTCTATCAAAAACATCTAAGTATTGATAATCGTATGACGGTACTTTTATGGTATTACTGGAGTATGTAGGGGATTGTATAGTCCTCATATTATAACCAGCGTTTCTAAGCTCAAACGTAGATATTGTAACTGAGTAAGGCAAAGCACTATCAATCGGCTTAACCTTTAAAAATTTATATTGGTTGTTATAAAAACGCTTTGAGGCAACAGCACCTGAAGCCAATCCTCCTCCGCCAGTCTGAACTAATACAGAAGTAGTCCAACCTCCACCAAGACCAACCATATTAGGGTTTTGAGACTCCTCTGTGTTAATGGTATTATAGTGGTAAGGAACACAAATATTATGATTACCTGTCGATGTTATTTCTTCAAAAACCCAGTCTGTTCCAACTTGATTTATGTCTGCATAATCAATAGCAAAATCATCAATACTACTATCTGTATATGTTAAAACCTCAAGAGTACAGTTTTGCATATTATCAATAGTTATATCAAGCTCGTAACCTTGAGTCCAACTTTCAAAACATTCAAAAAGACTATCTGAGCTTCTTACTCCAAAAGCACCATCTTCCGTAACTATAGAGGCGTAATTTATAGGGTTTGCTGTAGACGGAGCATAACTACCATGAATTGTTTGAGTTGTGCTGTCAAATCTAACATTACCAGTTGGCAAATACTCCCAATTACCTTTATGTACATAAGGAGATATATAGGCTGAAAAATTAGCCCAAAATGGAACACCGTTTAGTTCAGCTATAGTAACATTTGAATAACCATTGTTATGTAAGTGCTCCCCTATACTAATACCGCCTGAACCTCTAACTAAAAGCTCGTTTCCGCTACCCTCTAATATCTCAAAAGAAATGTTTATATCATAAGGACTTGAAGAAAGAGGAACAAAGTAAAGCATCCTGCCCTGTTCAGTCATTTCTCTTCCATCTTCAACCATATTGTTGACAGCGGTAAAGGTTTGAGAGGTACTGTTATTACTATAATTTATTCCGTTGAAATTAGGATTGTTCCCAGCAGCAGTTTCAAATGAAAACATTATAACATTAGCTTCATTTGCTTGCTCGCCATAATTATAAGGGAAAATATAATTCATAGCCCCATTACCTCCGTTAACATTAAAGGCTGGGTTTGAGCCATTATTTGAATATACAGACGGAGAGTTACCTCCCTGTTGTATGTCATCAAATATTAAGTTATGCCAATCACCAAAAGGGTCTAATTTTGAGTTACTGTTAAGAATATCGGTATTACAACTTGAAGATAAAGAACAAGTATCAAAAACCTGCTTACTAACAGTGCCGCTTTGAACAAGTTGAATATAATCCTGAGTTCCTATCTCACCGCCTATTTCTAATATTAATTCTTTAGCCTGTGCTGATTGTGCCATATTACATTTTTTGAGTTATAGTATTCTCTGAAAGAGTGTATTTAAACTCCATAAAGTTAGTGTTTTTCTCTGTATTATAAAGCTTGTAAGAGCCTTTTATAATATTTACAGCAACAAGTCCTTGAGAATAGAAATCAAAGCTGTTATTATCACCTTGGTAGTCCTCAATATCTTCTACCAACCAAACCTGAGGAGACATTATTAATTCTTCAAGCCAAATAGAATACTCTTTAGAAAGTGGCTGAGAAAAAACAGTGTGCATTTCTTTTCTGCTGTTCCAAAGATTAGTTACATTGTGTTGACCTCTAATTAAATCAAAGTCTTGTTTTGCTCTATCAAATCGTGTATGTCTATCAAACTCAGAGCCTGAAAGTTCAACACTTCTATCCTGAGTTCCTGTTGAGGTAAAGTGGTCAAATCCACCTCTCATATTTCTAAAAATAAAAGTTTTTGACCTACAACCAACACCATCTTTATATGAGTATATAGCTTGAGGAGAGCTTCTTACAAAAAGCCCTGTAGTCAAGTCATTAAACTTTAACCTAACTTTTGCGTATGAGGATGTTAGATTTCCATTAATATCTGTAAACGCAAATGTCTGAACCCCTGTCGAAAGAGTTATCATAAAGTCAAGAATCAAAGGGTGTACATGAATAGCCTCGTAATTATCATAACTCGATACATTAAGAACATATAAAGTATTTGAATCGTTTGTCAACCACAAAACAGCTTGCCTATTAGAAGCATTACTTATTAAGTAGTTGTGATAAAACCTAAATCCTTTACTAATATCACAAACATTATAGTCAGGCATATTTGTTAGCAGTTGGTTTTTATCACTTCCAAACCAAGCAGCAGAACTATCGTTACCTCCATTTAAAACAAACTTATCAATTCTTATGTTGTCATTAACAGAAGATGTTGATTCTATTGCTTGAGTATTTGTTGGTATTGCAAAGAAGTCTCTTGAAGTAATTGAGTCGGCAGGGTCAGGTATTAAGTTACCATTCACATCGTATTCAACTGGGTAAATTGTAAGCCTAAACTGTCTTGCCGCCATTGTATTCATAAAACCACACCAACCATCAGCAGCGTAAAAATCTTCAGACTCAGTAAAAAAGTTTCTGCAATACTCAGCAACATTAAAGCTATATGTAGCTCCCCCATCATCATTGTAACCATTCATCAGAATACCTGTATCAGTCCAAGTATTCGATATTTTTATCTCTAAAGAACCCTTAAAGTGTGCTACAGCACCTGACGAAACTGTTGCTGTTATCACAATAGGTCTTTGGCAAGTTACAAACTTACCATGCGGTTGATACAATATACTCCAGTTTGCCATATTATTATAGTTTTAATGCCTTGTTTATTTCCCTGTTAATGACAAGGGCAGCGGCAGCAGCTATGTCATCGTTAATTTGTTTATCAATTTTTATTTTAGCATCGTCAAGCCAACCCTTAGCCTTAACCGTTCTACCTCTATCTTTAGCAGCACCAGCCACAGCAAAAACCATTCTTTTTTGCTCATACTCAGATAGCCCAGGGAATTTATCTTTTACCCAAATCATTAAAGCCCCTATGTAATCACTTTGTCCTCCTCCTCCCTTACCACTATAAGGAACGTCTGAAGAGCCTTTTGTTTTAAGAGAGCCACCATTGTTTAACCGCACAGCAGAAGCATTAGATTTGAAAACCCAATTAAGAACGCCCCCTATAATCTGAGGAAATGTAGCCTCTATACTATTGGCAGTTTTACCTGTTGTAGTTTGAGGTTTCTTATTTCCAGCTCTAATCTTCCCATTTAAAGTATTCTTCATAATACTTAAAGGACTTCCAGCAGACTGGGCTAATATTTGGGCTATCTCTTCTAACATTCAGGGTCTATACAGTAAGAGTAAACATCAAGGTCAAAAGTAAAGTTTACGGTTACTAATTTATCATTAAAAGTTCCCTTGTCTCTATTTACCTGAACACCAGGCAGTACAATAATATCACAATCAGAAAGACACTGTAACATTTTCCACATCTTATCTTCTAAGTCAGCAAACTTCTGTTCTATACTATCGTTATCTTCTTGTTCGTCAATAACTCTTCCAGCCATTAAAGAAAAAGAATATTGTTGCTTATTGTTGTAAACATCCAGTATTTGAGATGTAGGGTAGTCTATATTAAGCAAATCTCTTATCTCTCCTGCAACGCTATACTTAACTCCCCCACTTGGCCACCTGTTTTCAAAACAAGCGTTTGGAGGGGCTATATAATATACTATATCATGGTCAAAGTTAATATGCTCAGGTTTACCGAATAGCGTAGAAGCAAATACACACTTTGCACAGCTCTTTATTTTATCAACTAAGGTTTTTGTATTTTGATTTACCATTACTTTTTATTTAATTCATTATATATCTTTTCATATTGCGTAGTTGCATTTTTCCAAGATAAATAGGTTAAAACCTCATATAAGTCCGTTAACAATACGCTATTAACTGGATTATGTTGTGGCAGCGTAAAAATCCCTGCCTTAGCCAAGTCATATAAGCTGTTTAACCAACCATAACCGCTAATTGTGCTTTCTGCTGCTCTCACAGCTTTAGAGTCCCCTCCTGAAGAAGATAAGTTAGGGAAAGAGTCATCAATGAGCTTTCTTGCTGAGTCAAAAAAAAAGCGACATCCCAAATCGTTGCCATATCCATTTTTTGAAAAGCTTTAACTCTTTTCTCTATAACCTCATCGTTTATAAGGCCGTTTTCCTCTCCTTTTCTCTTGCAAAGAATAGCCATCTGCTTAGGTAAGGCACTTAAATCTCCTTTCTCAAGACTTTTGTTGTTTATCTCAACTTGTTCAGCTTCAATAAAAGTTCCAAAATTCTCCTTAACCAACCCAGCTTTAGGTAAAAAATACTCAATGCCCTTAAACTTAAAACTATCAATTCCCACTGGAGCATAAGACTCATTTAAAAACGACATAGAACTCAAAATCTCCTCTACCGTTTCAATATCGCACATAGATATTTCTTGTTCAGAAAGTCCAGTCCAAAAACAGGCAAGCTTTGTGTTAAGTTTAATATTCTCTAAACTCATCTGAAGAGTTCTAACCTCTTCGTCAAGTTCCGAAAACTGTTCTATAAATTCCTCCTCTGTCTTTTGAGAATTAATAAGCTTTGAAAATTTGTTGAATTTTTCAAAAGTTATGTTATTCCAAGAGCTTGGAACGTCAATATCCTTGTCGTTTACTGTAATTGTTATCATTAGTTTAAAAGTGTTTTGTCATCATCAAAGTTTGGGTCGAATAAAATCAATCTGCCTATACTATCGTTAACTTTAGCAAGCTCAATGGCTAACCTTGTAGCAATAGTGCTAACATCTTCTGTTTTATCCTTTAAAATGCTTACATAGCCTAAAGAAGCCCAGTAAACCATTGACGGTAGGTTGTAAAGCCAATTATTTCTAAAAATAGTGTCTTTATAAGCCATCTCGCCCTTTTCGTTGTGTTGCATTATAATATTTGCCAAAACATTCAAGAAAGAGTCGTAATCTTCATCACTCTCAGTCGAATTGTCTATAATCTTCTGAACATCGCTTAGATAGTCCATAATTATAGCCTCATGCGAAGTGTTTAAGCAAATTATGTAGTTTTCATTTAACATTTTACAAGTATAAGAAAAAGTTTACATTTTAAAGGTTAATGTTTGGAACTTTTAGCCCCAAGCAAGTATTTTATTACCACCACCGAACAAAAACTTCATTCGCATCATAAGACTGTCAGCATAATCAGGAGAGCGACCAATAGCTGCCTTAACTTCTTTTTTAGAAAGTATAGCAAGCTTACCATCTAAGTCGATATTTTTTCTTCTAACAACTTCCAGCTCTTCAATTATTTTATTGCGAATGTCTATATCCTTGCATCTAATATGAATGTTACCTGCATTAATTTGTTCGGCAAGCTTATAATAGCATTGACTTTTCAAATTTTTGTAGTTTTCAGACTTCATAGCCTTAGCATTGTTGATAAAAGGAATAACTCCTTTCATATAGTGGGAAAGATATTGCCCTACACCGTCAGAATCAATTATTATGTTTTTTCTTGGTATATTATGTCTATCTGCCAAGCTTTTTATTAAAATTTCAATACTATCGGCAGAACTCTTGTCTTTTGTGATTATTTCCTCTACAGTCATCCCTGACCACCTTGTTATAACCATTTTATCGCTTCCCATTAAAGCGACATCGCAAGAAAGGTAGCTTTCGTTGCTTTTTCCAACAGAGTTCTTAAAACAGTCTAATAAAGCCTCGTATTCAAACAATTTGTCTTTACCCTCGTCATATTCCCAGTTACCATGCAAAAGCCTCTCTCTCGAAACAGGGTCAAGCTTTTTTAGTTGCTCTTCGTAGTATTCTGAGATATGAGGATTGTCTTTTAGCTTTGCTTGAATAAATTTTTGGTGTTCAGGCAAGTTATCATCACGCCATTGTTTATAAAAGTCATACACCCAGTTTTTTGCAGGGTTGCAACTCATTAAAACTTTTGGCCGCAGGTCAAATTCGTGTAATTTATAACGAATCCTCGAAGCCACGACATTTTTTGCTTTTTCAGTACACTGGTTAACCTCATCTATAAAAGCTCCTGAAATCTCAAGAGAACCAAGGGAGTCAAAATTTGGGTCGGCTGGATATTGGTATAAATCCTTTAAAAGTATTTGGCTACCATTTGTAAACTCTATCACATTTGATTGAGCGTTGAACTTGTAAGTCTCACCTTTTTTTACACCCCAGTCAGAGCATACAGCGAAAAACGAGTTGAGCGTAGTCTCTTTCAGCGTTTTCAATACGGCACGACCCATGAGCCATCGAGTGCCTGGGTATCTCAAACACGAATACAACAACCAGGCAGCACCGAAATACGACTTCCCCCCACCAGCACTACCCCCAAAGAGGATTTCTGAGGACTTTTTGTCGTGTAAGTATTCCCAAGCCTGATGTTGCTTTATTGTTGGCGTAAAGTCTATCTTCATTATTTGCTAACGCCAAACAAGGATTTCATTGGATTGATTATAGCAAACCTAATAATAAAGTATGCCGTAAATATTGGCAATAACCAAATTAGACTTATCATAGCCATTACATTCGCTTCTATTCCTGAGTCTTTGTCGAATATATCGGTAAACTCTTGTTTTAATTCTTTTTTCATAATCTTTTTTTATGGTTTGTTACATTTGTGAGAAAAACATTTGCAATCCTGAGTTCGGAAACTTCTTTGCCCAAGTAATAAAATCAGCACTATCTATAGTGTCTGTAAATTCAGGCATATCAGTATTCCCAATATTGGGGGTTGTGGTTGAAGTTTCTACATCCCTATATGTTGGAGTGTCTCCAGTCAGGAGTCTAAGCTCTGCAAGCGTGTAATTACCCATACTAATATTCTTACTTCTAAAGTTTATAGAAATATTAATTCTTGGGTTTGGTGTTGCAGGGTCAACAGGCGCAGTTGCACTCGTGTCCATTACGTTAACCTTGTATATCAGGTCTAAATCTATTGTTGGCATAAGTTCTTAAAGTTACTTGATTGTTAAAATTAATTTTATTATATTTGAAAACTACTTTGTTTTTCAGGTTTCTTATAATGATTAATAAATGTATAGTTGTTTTGCTTTTCGTCAAAACAAACTGTAAAACTATTGAGTTTGGGTTTACTATATCTCATTATCATCTTCAGGCTTTGTATAGTTGAACACAAACGAATCCCCTCCACTGGTCAAATCGACTCTCTCAATAGACATTCCTTTCATCTTAGCTATATCTTGAAGTAACAACCTACAGATGTTTAAATCTCCACTCTTATAACCCTTTGTATAAAGGTCGTAAAGCATCATCGTATGCTTATCAACTTCATATTGCTTTTCTTCATCAAACTGTTCCTTAAAATACTCCAAAGCTCGCTTGTAATAAATCGAAGCTTGCCTCTTTTGTATTCCCCAGTTCTTATCACAGTAATCAATTATATCTGTGTATCTAACTCCTTGTAAGACCAACCTAACTATCTCAGAGGTTCTCTTATGAGACTCAAGTTTAGTTGCCTTACCCTCAAACCTCGTCTTGATACTTTGAGTACCCCTGGCAATAATCTCAGCCTTTAAATCTTCTTTCTTATCCATTATTTCTTGTGCATAATAATTATTTTACAATAATACGAAAAAGTTTCTTAGGAAGCAAGGTAATATTGTACATAAAGTGCATAAAAACCTCACGTTGGAAATCTATTGTGAATATCAGACCCCCCTGATTTTAAGAGCCTTTTACGTAAATGAGGTCTTTCAACCCTCCAGGCCTGGTAAAGTCCCTTAAACAGCCTAAAAAGGGGCTTAAACTGGGTGATTTGTGCATAAAAGAGTGTATATTTTGCATATCTCTACATATATAATCCTTATCTTTATTTAGTCTTATTCTAAATAAGAAAAGAGACATAAAAAAAAGAGCTAAAATTTAGCCCCTCTTTTTATTACTGGTTTATTTGTTTACTTAATTACTTTTATTTTTAACGCTGTTTTATATTCCTGTTGTATACCACCAATAAAAACAATTTCAAGTATATATAAATCAACACTATTATTTAGATAGTCTTTTACTTTTTTAATGTTGTTTACTTTTGTTTTATCATCCATTAATGGTACAAAAATTGTTTTTTCATCTTTGTAAATTTTGCCGAAAATATCAATAATTTTATTTTCAATCTCGTTTTGTTGTTTGTTTGTTTGTGTGTTCATGTTGTTTTTATTTTGTTTGTGAGTAGTTTAGTAAATTTGTAACATAATTAATATGTTTGCTTGTGGTAACTGACCACCAACCCAAAATATTTATATTTTGTTTTTTGTGGTCTATTGTAGCTACATGAGTAGAATAAGAATAAATTTTATTCTCTATTACTTGTAAATTTTGTTTGTATCTTTGTGTGTTCATTTTTTAATAATTTTGAGTTATGTTTAATTTAATGTTATCTATATAAAAATAGACCTCCTTTTGATTTGCTATTTTACAAATATGTTGTGTTAAATTTTCAAAATATCGATATTCTTTGTCTGTTAAAATTTCAAGTTTATAAGATACCTCTTCTAATAATTCGTTATTTTCAGAGACCCAACCGCCAAAATTTTGAGTTATATTATAACCTCCAAAAATTGTGCTGGTAATTTGTTTTATCTGTGTTAACTGTTCTTTACTGTTTACGGCAAATAAAAAGGTAACTTTGTTTGTTTTGCTTATTACTGTATTCATGTTGTTTGTTTTTAGTTGTTAGTAGTTAATTTATTTAAATATTTATCGGCTAACTTTCGAGCTTCTGATTTTTTACCTTCAGCTATTAAGTTAATAATTTGTTGCGATATTGTTTTCATAGTGTTTTTTGTTTAGTAGATTGAGATTGTAGGATAGTTTTCTAATAAAAAGGCGGTTCTATACTCTTTAAATTGAGTCCAAAATTCGGAAACATCAAAATAGCCTATTTCTAAAATAGAGGCATCTATTGTAAAAAATAAACCGCTTTTTTGCGTGCTAAAAATTGTTAGGTGTTTACTTTCATAATCATAGCCTTTAACGTTGTAATAGCGAGGCGTTTCACTTGGTGACCCTAATAACATAAACCCGTTACAATGTAAATGCATTGCATCGTCTAAAGCGGTTTTGATTGGTGTAATATAATTCATAATCTTAGTTTTTAGTTTTGGTTTGTTTGTTTTTATGAATACTGGATAGCTCTTACATCCTTACTAAAGGGGTTATTTGGGCTTAGTAACTCAATAATAGGTGTGCTTAAATTTTGGCTACTTACAAGCATTAAGGCTACAATTTCAGCATAGTTAAAACTATTCAAATCAGCCCCAATAAACCTAAGTATACATTTATTGCTTCTTACTCTGTTTTTAATTAGTTGTGAAACTATTTCTTTCTTTTGGTTTGTAGTTAAATTACTCATATTCAGTTAGTTAAGGTTTAAATTGTGGCATTATTGCCGTTTGTTGGTACAAATCTACAAATAAAATTAAGACAGTAAAAAAATAAACAATAAAAAAACACTTTTAATAGTAATTTATAATCATTCTAAATAAGCAAAATAATTGCTTTAAAATTTGTTTTATTGAAATATTTTTATAGGTATTGCAACATAAAAAAAATAGCTCAAAACAATAAAAAAAGCATGAATAATAAAATAAACGATATAAACAAATATTTTTTT
>TARA_R110001632_G_scaffold52197_2_pt1 | contig 13378 bp, 31 predicted proteins | sample TARA_R110001632 | Tara Oceans TARA_R110001632 (sample SAMEA4398266) | marine metagenome | biome: Polar Biome; feature: [SRF] surface water layer (ENVO:00010504); material: water (ENVO:00002006), including particulate matter (ENVO:01000060) such as... | depth 5 m
TAACAAACAAGAGCGTCGACTATACAACAGGCGCTTGTAAGCTTCAATTAACAGATACTAACTTTGGTCAAAATATAAACTATTGTACGATAGGACCAGCAAGCTACGTTGATGCTGGAGGTGACTTAACTAGAATTATACTAAAGAAGTTAATCACGACTCCAGACCTAGAGTTTGAAACATATAAATGGACTAACTTTATTGGCCAGACGATCAGCATTAGAAACGCTGATTATAGCTATAGAGAGTTAATCACGTTAGAGCAAATAGATCCAGTAGACCAAAGCTCTATCATAGTGTCAGGACTAGTTGCCATGCCTACAGAGGACTTGATTGTAGAGCTTCCAGACTTTAATGAAGCTAGTGACGAGGCCAGAGCATTTCACGGCTTTATATCGCCAACGGTGAACGTGACCAATTTTATCAATACACAATCATTCGAAGTAGATGACGCAAGTCTCATGTTTGAAGGTTGCTTGATTGATATATTTAATAATGACTATTCACTCTTTGATAACCAATTAGAAGTTGCGACAATTGTAGGCAACGCGATTACCTTAGTAGATAACGCGTCGTTCAGCTTTGACAATACTTTCAAAGTTGGTAGGATTGGTTTTAAGATTAACGAAAGCTTTGCTTATGGATACTACTAATGGCCGAAGTAATTGGAAAATTAAACGAGTTACAAATAGAAGAGTACGACGCGAACTCTCCAGATACGGAGATAACACGTCTAAGAATGATCCAGCTAATGAACTACGTTTACAGAGAAGCTTATCAGATAGGCGATGTTGTGGAGAGTTTATTAACTTACGATCAGTTCAGAATTGAGATGGGTGAGACTTGGACACTAATGGCAGGCCAGAGTATTACGCAAAGTGACTTAGGCGTTGAAATAAATATCAATAGCCTTCCTGAGTTGGTGCAAGAACAGGGCGCAATAGGACAAGCAAGAGTAGAGGGCGAGTTAGGTTTAGAAGAGAAGGGCGTTAACTTTTATCACTACCATAAAATCATGAAGGGCGTTAACGCTGCTGGAAGTCCAGTAACAAACGATTACGATGTAGACTTTAATCAAGGTGCGGATTCAAGCGCTGATTCTATCTCTACGGCTGCCCATGCGTTGTCAGATGGTAATTACGCTGGTAGTTTCTTCGACTTTGACATTGTACGCCAGTATAACCACGCGACAAGCACAGTACCGACATTTAGCAGGACTTCCGCCACTACTAGTAATTTTAAAGGGCCATCATATAATGGTAATATCTTTATAAAGGTAAACGAATCAAGGGTATGGAATGACAGTTTTTAAAGGTGAAGCGCAGAAGCTAGACTCTGACGATGCAAAATACTTTAGTGCTAACTCGGAATTTTTAATTAAAAAGTATGCAGCGTTTTACAACGCATTACTAGTCTCTCTGCAAAAACCACTAGGTCACTTGGCAAAATCTCCTTTAAATGAGGTGGACTTTCAAGTAGAGCATGGGCCAGAGTGGGTCTTGTGTGACGGTCAAGACGTTACAGGTAGTGACTATGCTATACTTACAGGCTTCACAACCGTTCCCGATATGATTACTTACTATAGTTATCTGACTCAATCTCAAACATCGCCAGAATTAGGTGTAACAAGTGAGCATGGCGTAGCGCCGCATTATCATTTAATGACAAGGCAGGACGTTGGCGGACTAGATACCAGAGTTGCATCGGGACAAAACGCCGTCAACAGAACTCTGTTTGGGGAGATGAATGGTATAACAGAGAACACATGGGGCGGTAACAATACGATAGAGGCAGACATAGGTACAACAGAGCCAATGATTTCTACACCTTCAAAACCGTTATCTTGCGCTACTAACTATTATATAAAGGTTAACAATGACTAAAGCAATTGGTTTAACAAAATTCATACAAACTCAAGAAGTCTTAAATAACGAAGAGGTCGGAGAGCAGTTATTAAAAATGGCTATCGGTTTAAATAACTTGGCCACAATATCGGCATGGAGACTCGGAGACATAAGGCAATCAGTAAGAGATGAAGCGACATTTCAAGCAAGAGCAGGAGATAATTGGGTTCTTCTTAGCGGACAAGATATAACTGGCAGCGACCTAGAGACAGCTCACGGTATTGCGCTACTTCCAGATTTAGTAACTAAGGGTTACTTCTTTTCACAAGCTCAATTAGGCGACAACGTATTTGATCTTATAGCGTCTCAGAACGGATCGCACGACCATAGAACAGTATCATCAGGGCCAAGAACTGGTACAACTCAGGGCGGACAACCATGGCTTTCAAGACAGCCAGCATCGGGGTCGGGCTTTCACGTTAGAGCCGCGCCAGATCAGACACTATGGACATACCGAAGCAACTTTGTTGGTGACGCTGTAGACCAAGAGGGCTTCCCAACTAATTTACGAGTAAATTTCTTTATTAAGATTAATGACACGCCAACGAACTTGTAATAAAATATGATAATGACAAAAAGCACGAGAAATATCTTTAATGGCGTAGTAACTGGAATACTTTTAACGTGCGCGGTTGCAAGTGCTAAGGCGATAGTTGACGTAGAGTCGATTAAAGTCGAAGTCAGAGAACTGAGAAGCAATATAAAAGACGACTTACAAGACATAAAAGAAAGCGTAAGAGATAATAGAAACGACACTAAGTCACTAATGAAGTTTTTAATGGAGAGTAGAAATGACTGAATTTAAAAAAGAGATGATTGAGATTGCTAAGGCCGAAGGTTTAGAGATTGCAGAAGATGCTTGCGAGTCACTTACGGAAGTAGCTTTTAAAGTTATAGATATGTTAATTGCTAAATCAGAAAATAAATATGATGACATGGTTTGGATGGCAGTAAAAGGTAAAGCGAAAGAAGCGGCACTAGAAGCAATCGACAACATTAATAAAGCAGATAATAAATAGTGAAGATGATCTTATCTCTACTTATTGATAAGATTTTTGGCCTAGTTCTCAAAGGACTAGGTTCTATATATTCTAAGTACCTCGACAGAAAGCATTTCAACAAAGTAAAAAAAGAAGAACTACAAAAGGTTAAAGATGTTAAAGACGCTAAAGATGCTGACACTAGGCGCGATGCTATTCGCAAGCTTGACTAGTTGTGACGGAACTCTACCTAGATACGAAGTGGTTAAGCGTTGTACTATTGATCTTGAGTATGATCTTTGTGAGTGCGCTCTTTACGATTTTAATATACCTAAAGTTATCTCAGAATATGAACCAGTTCCTATTAATGATTGCCTAGCTGGTAAGACGGTTCAAACATTTACGATAGAAGATTGGGCGTCAATAGTCGTTACGCGTAAAGCACGTAAGCGCATTGAAGACTCCAAGAATAAGAAAGAATTACTTCGTAGACTTAACGGTAATTAGTTTGTAGATGACGCCTAGGTTGCTAGTGAGTACCCAGAACAAAAGAAAGCTTATTAAGAAATTAGCTATAATCATCCACTTCCAAAAATCACTCACTAAGTACATCTCCAGCATTAATTACATTAAAACAATAAGGTATGTTCTCGTCTATTGTACACTCAACAACCTTAGATATACAATCTTTCTTGTTGATAGATCCTAGTTGCTCACAGTAAATAGCCGCTTGCATATTTAAGTATAGTATTATCTCTGACATAGTTAGTCCTTAGTTAGTTGTTAATTTTAAAAGCAGTACAAAGAAGCCAGCTAAACAAGTTGTGCCAAGAATAACCTTTGGCAATTCCTTCGCGTCTCTTCTCATTTCGTTCGCATGATGCTTCCCTAGTCTTTTCTCTACACTACTTAAGAATATCTCCAGCATTACCAACTCCTTAAAAAATGGAGGGCCACGCATCCCTCCCCATAATCATTTTAATATAAAACGTGGATTTTAATTATTTAATATAAGCGTCGTTTATCAATGCAATGATCTCACTCAGTTTCTCACTCTTCATCTTTCTAAGATTGTCGAAGCTGGTAACTTGTAAAACCTCTTTCATGAAAGCAATCTTCTTTTCGGTCGTAAATTCTTTTGTTGCAACCGTTGATAACTCTTTTATTTCATCTATCAAGAGAGCTTTATACTGCATATCCTCGGCGTCCTTTCTAGAGAGTTCTTGTCTAGCAGCTAACGCCTCCGCTTCCTCTTTTTGGAAGTCGATGCCATCATGGTCGTTAAGGTTTGATATGGCGTTCTCTAGACGCTTAGTCTTATCGTTCTTTGGCCATAACTTAGACGCTCTTTTGATGACAGTCTTCTTCATCATCTCTTCTTCATCAGTAGCCCATGGCCCAGACTTTTTTCTTTTATAAGATTCTGATCTATCTCTTATCTTGTAAATATCTTCGAGTCCCATCATTTCAGTTAGGTAGTAATTGTCATGAGTGAGCGCCATGCAATACACTCCGACGACCTTGCCTCTATCACCAAACGGCTGATAGTTATGAGTAGGCTCTTGAGAAGTTCCCTTGTACTCAAACAGATCTTTCTCTCTTACCACTTTTGATATGACTAATTTGATACTTCCAGACTCTATAGCTAGGTGAATAAGTCCGATATAAGAAATATCTAAAACTACTTTGCCTTTACGTGGGATTAAATACGCGTGCTTAGATACTGGATTCAGAGTTAAGCCAATAGACGCAATATTAAGAACGGCGTTCTGCATAGAGGTCGGATTCTGATACGCGATACTCATTAAAAAATCATTGCTTTGCATTGCTTGAATAGCGAACAAACTCTCTTTCTTAAAGTCTATGCTTATATTCTCTTCGCCAGCTAATTTGCAGAATGGTACTTCAAGTCCAGACAGTAGATTGTTAACGGCTGTTAGTTGGTTACTCATGTTACACCTTCGCGATAGAAATAGACTTTTTTGTAGAGTCTAGTAATTCAGCACCAGCAACGTCTTCGCCAGCCTTAAGAAGTTTTGCAATCTCTTGTTTCTTGATAGTAATGGTTTGCACTACCTCTAAAAACTCAGGTGGTATTTTATCCTTGTCGATTATGTTAACGGACTTAGATGGTTTTCTTTTACTGATTTTACTATGTTCACCAACAATAGACTTGACGCCTAGCTTGTCGATAACTATATGAACATATTCTTCAAAAGACTTTATCTTATTTTCATAGAAGTTAACCATATCGTCGGCCTGAGTAGTAAGCTCTTTCTTCCTAGCCTTGATCTCTTTCACCTTGTTTTTAAGATAGTTCAAATAGCTTGTGCAGCCATCTGTCTTAGCTGTTAAGATCGCACTAATCTCGGCTTCTAATACCTCAAAATCCTCAGTTACTTCGCCTTGAAGACTTTCTAAGATTTGATCTAGTGATTCAATTTCAGTTGTAATTGCAAATAGACTTAATTCGTTTTTCATTCGCTCCCCTTATTGATAAATGTTTTCTAGTTTCTACAATCTCAAAAATAGAAAGTAAATAGGCATTGTAAAATAGTTGCATTAATAAATCAGAAGTGTTAAAAAACAATATCTTTCAAGCTCCCCAAAGTGAGAAAGACGAGAAAGCCCGACCGTTAAACCGTTGGGCTTTTTTTCTTTACAGACCTAAATATATTATCTAAAAAATGGACTCACATTGAACAACAGGGGAGCAGAGAAATGATCAATTATCGAGTTGTACCATGCGCACGATTCTACCAAGAAAACAATATACCGATACGCGTCCAAACCCTAATCCATGAAATGATTTCCTTCGTCAACGCCGATGGACAGTACGTCGGGAGCATTTCTTCGCTGCGTAAAAAGCATGACGTATCGCACTATTTATTTTCAATAACAATTAAACAACTCGTTAATAACAATTGGATAAGAATTGAACAAGCAGGAAGGCGTAAATTCAAGTATTATTACATATTTAAGATAGGTAAAAATAAACCAATTAAACAAGAAGTGAATAAGAATTCAATAAGACGTGAACAAGAATTAAACATATTAAACACTACAACTACAACTACAACTACAACTAATAATAATACGTCCGAAACACCTTCAAATCTTTTAACCAGTGCGTCAGAAATCTACAAGCATTACCCGAAGAAGTCAGGCAAAGCAAAAGGGATTGAAAAGCTACAAGCTCAACTAAAAAAATATCCCGACAGCTACGAGCTTATATTAACAGCAGCCAAACGCTACCGCCACGAAGTAGACGATCCAAAATATTATGCGAACTTTTCCACATGGGTTAACCAGCGAAGATGGGAAGACTACGACAGTCAAGCAGACGAGAAGATTGATACCGAGAGGCGAGATGCTACACCAGAAGACTTGCGCGACGAGATGGCAAGGCTCGGATTAACAGATTCTTTAGAAGCCTTAGAACCGATTCTAACGCCTCCGAATAACGAACATAATAAAACATACACAGTACCTCATCAAAACGTCTTAGAGAATAACGTAGGGGGCTTAGAGTGAGTCTGACAATCGGTCCGCTGACCAATTCTGGGCTTGTATCGCAAGAACATGGGCAATTAATCAGAAAAGAGATAGAAAAGACGCATTACAAAACAGGTATATCGTTTCTAAAAGATCACAACGGATTGAGGCCTAGTTATATTCACTTCGTACTAGGTAGAACATCGGGTGGTAAGTCTACTTTAGTCAGAACCATGATACACGACTACATCGAAGCTAATCGACATGAAGAGAATAATCAGATTTATGTCTATCTATCAGAAGAAAAAGTGCAGGACTATCAAGCCGCATTACTTGCGACAGGGATAACTTTTGAGCAGCTCAAGAAGTTTGTAATTTTTAGTAGTGAGCTAGATCTTCCGCACATTTCAAAGACTCCGATTAGTGTAATTAAAGCGGTCTTGGCAGAGCATCCAAACGTAGGTTTATTCGTTTATGATAACATAACAACGTCGAGATTATACACGACGCTTAAGCCCTCGGATCAATTTGATTTTGTTCACCACTTGAAAACATATATCAGCACTACAGACATTGCCTGCGTCTTAGTTGGTCATACAAACGCGCAAGCAGACAAGTCAACTCAGTTACTCACTACACAGGACGTAATGGGTAGTAAGGGCGTTGCAAACCTTGCCGAGTTCTATTATGTAATGGAGAGTTTTTACGCCAACAATAGGCGATATAACTTTGTAAGAACTCTTAAGCATAGAGGGTATTCGATTGATAAAAATACTTATGCTATGTACTACTCTGATAAATCGAAAACATTCTTTAACTCAGAGTGTATAGATTTCAAAGCTCTTGCGGCAATATCAAAAGAGAGGGATAAGATTTGAAGTTAACAAGAAATGATAAGATGTATTTAAAAATGTATTTACCTTATTTATTAAAAGGAAAGCCGCACGACAAGGCGGCCGAAGATGTGCAGCTATATTTATATGATAGGGACATTTGCCCTGTAGAGTGGGTTTTAAGCCAAAAGGTGAAGCAAGATGATTAGAAGTAAGTATGGAAGTAAGAAGACAATTTACAAAGAAATTAAATTCGATTCATTAGCCGAGAGAGATTACTACATACTATTAGAAGGGATGCTTTCAAGAAAAGAGATAATGAATATCGAGCTACAACCGAAGGTATATCTGACTAAAGCCAAGATACTTTACAAGCCCGACTTTCTAATAACAGATAGTGATAATAAGAAATACTACATAGACGTCAAAGGGTTTAAAACGCCAGTATTCAACATAAAGGCGCGACTATGGAAAGCTTACATAGAGGACGAGTTACACATAATTAAAAAGAAAGGTAGAGGATTTATAACGGAGAAAATAATAAATGGATAAGCGAAACTGTGGAATATGTAAAAGAGGATACCCGAATAAAAGATCATTAATAAACAAGGACGACATTTGTTTTTTATGCGAACCAAACTACTCAGGAACTAGTAGAATATTTGGAAAGGTCAAGAAAGAGAAAGTTGAGATGGTAGCAGCTGCGCCAAGTGTAGCCGCCTTAACAGAGATAGAAGTTCTTGAAAGGTATTTTAAAAACTTAAATAAACAGGGCGGCTAGTATTGCAATTTGGAGAGCTTGAGGTATCATGAATTTGTGAGAAACATTTGGCCCTTTATGTATTTTCATTGTTTTTTCAAACCAATGAATTTTGCCTAAAGGGTTTTTTGATAGCGTGGAGAGTGCGGTCATGATACTATCTTAGCGCGGCAAGTAGTTCAAGCAGTTAGAACGTCGGAAGTAAAAGCTCTGATGATGTGGGTACGATCCACCTTGCCGCGTCCATTTTACTTATCATAATCAACATCAAACAACCTTAACGATTCTCCTGCATTGTAAAAATGCACATAGTCTTTAACAATTGTTACCTCTCCATTTATATAGTTCTCGGCGTAAGTATGCTGGCAATCTGACTCAAAGTTATCTCTAAAGATGCGAACGGTTAAAACGTCACTCGTGTAGCTGACTTGTACGCGCTCTTGATATGAGAAAGTGTTTGTCACCTCAACACATTCAGCAAAGAAATTACCAGTAGGCAATTCAGTAACATCATAATTAGAGGTTACGACGTCCACGACTTCCACTACTTCATCTTCTGTTACTTCCTCTTCTGGATAGCTGTCATTAATAGCGTCTTCGATTTGCTTAGTCTCTTCTGGACTACAGGAGATAAATAGTAATGCGATTAATAAGTATTTCATTTTAACTCTCCTTTAATAATTTAGCTATAGCGTCAGCAAGTGTTAGTCCGTTCTTTAGTGCGTAGACTTTTAGTTTTTGCCAAGTCTTAGGCTCTACGTTCTTAATTAGTTTATTGGTTTTCATTTTCTAACTCCTTTAGTAGTTCGGCTAACTGTACGCTGTACTCGTCACCTAGTTCGTTATGTACAAAATCAATTAAGTCGCTTGAGGTTCTTAGTTCTTCAAGGATAATCCAGCAACTAACGATAATGCTTTTAATTCTTGCGCGATTCTGGTCAAGGTTTTCCAGATCTAGAGCGTTCTGCATTATTGATGTTAATAGCAATTTATCTATATGCTTCATTTTATTGCTCCTTAGCTATTACTATGTACTGCGTATCATCCCACCTTGATTTACCATTAAGGCAACACCAGCTACAATACCATTCATTATTAAGGCTATCCCAAGGTAACATAATCAAACAGCCTTCACATTCATAGGTTTCTGTTTCTTTCATTTTATTGCTCCCTTTAGGTCTACATTTAATGCATAGCCATTCATTATTAAAACAATTATCAGGGCCAACGAAATAGCATTGGTCACACTCAAAAAATCCTTCGAAGTGTGTCACGCTATACGCTCCTGTAGTTCTTTAATAGTTTTTTTGCCTTTGTTAGTGTTGTAGTTTCTAGCCATGCGTTAGCGTCTTCATCGTCAAACGGATATACATCATGATTACTTATCCCTTCTTCACTATTGATTGTTACTATTATTTCACCTTCTTTATATGTGTAAATTGTTTCAGTAATGTTTTCTTCTATCTCGGTAACTTCTTTTTTTAGCATTTTCATCTTGTATATCCTTTGTTTGTTTTGTTGCCTTACCTAAGTATATACTGGTATATACTACGAATCAAGAGAAAAAACAGATAGGTACTAAGTGTTTGTAATTACTACATGGTTAACATTAAACATTATTTATATACGCACAGATAACGCCAACTATTTGTGCGTTAAGGTTGCAGAATTTGCCGACTTGAATAATAATTAACTTATCTAATTACATAACAAGGAAGTTATTTATTAAGATTACAGAGTATGTAAAACCGTCCACCGTGCAGACTTTATCAGTCCTAGTATTATCAGACATTCATAGCGAATACATGGACGTTGACGCGTTCTTCACAGCAATGCGATTCTTTGCGATGACTCCTAAGAAGCGAAGACGAATAATCCTACTTGGCGACATATTAGACTTTGAAGCATTTGTAACTAAAAAGGCATCCTACAAGATAGCTAAGAAGTTTAAAGACTTTGATGGTTACTTCGTACCAGAGGCACAAAAGGAATATGAATGGTTTGAATGGTTTTTGTCTGAGCTAGTAAAACTTGTAGACTATGAACACATTACATTCGTAGAAGGCAACCACGAAGAACGTCTAAGGCGACACGACTTTAAGAGTTCGATACTTGTAGAGTACGCCCATAATTTTGATCTAGTGAAGCAGTTAAAGTTAGTAGAGCGAGGAATACAATTTATTAAGTATAATGATTGGTTAAGAATATCTACAGCGTCGGGTAGCTTGATGTTAACTCACGGTATCTATTGCGGCGCTAATCCAATTAAAAAGCACGTCGACGTAGCCAGAACTTCTGTAATGTTTGGCCATACGCATGAGCGTGGAGTCACATCATTTAGAAACGTAGACGGTACATTTATGGGATTTAATAACCCTTGTCTATGTAACCTCCAGCCAAACTACATGGAAGGTAGACCGCATAACTGGTCGGTGGGATTTAGTACAATACAAATAACTGATGAAGCTTTTTACGTTAATCAATTCACAACACATAACGGCCTTCTATACGATGCGCACGGAAGAAAGATATGACATTTAAAAGTGGTGATATGGTCTGGGTTATATTCTCAGATCACAGCATGAACTTCGGTAAACTACTCTCTTGCGAAGTAGCTGGATGGGTACGCGAGTGTAATGACGAGTTTATAACAATAGACTCTTGGCGAACAGAAGATCAAGACGCTGAAACGGAGAGTTTCACAATCGGGTGGGCCATGATACAATTTGCATACAAAATCTACATCAAGGACTAGAACATGGCATTAGGCGTAACATTCAATCAAAAGAAAATAGACACAATATATCTAGGCGAAGATAAACCACTCAGAGTTTATATGTATGATAGAGATACAAACGAGCCTAAAGAGCTATCTGGTAACATAGTTACTATGTGTATCAAAGACAACGTAGGCGCAAATATTGAAGTCGTAGGCGTAATTAGTTCTTCGGCTGGCGTAGTAGATTTTGACATTAATCAACTTGGAAGCGCAACACTAGCAACTGGTAAACAGTCGCCAGTATTTAGTTTTGATGATGGTGGTGTAATTGATAAAGAGCCAGTATTAGAATATCTGTTAGTTGTTGACTTGGGTTGTTAGAAAGTAGGAGGGTTTAATCACTCTCCTTTATTTCTTTGAGGGTTTTATCAAAACTAGTTAACTCAGTATCGAGATAATCTGACTTTACCACTCCCGAACTCTTAAAAAGCTTAATCCTATTTCTAAAAAGATCACCTAGCTCAACACACTCCATCAACTTCTTAATGATAGCGTCTTTTTGATCTAGCTTTTGTTGTTGGTAGTTCCAAGTCCTTTTTGTATCGTCCTTTAAAAAGCCCTCTACCTGTTTTGGTATATCTGTACCGAATTCATCTACAAACCACTCACTAAAACTTTCCTTGCTCATCTTGTAGCTCCTTAATTTCTTGTTCGGTCATGCAATCCACCTTGCTCTCGTCGATCTCACATCAATATGAGTTCTACCTGTATAAAATCCTATTCCATATTTATCTGGGTACTTATTGCACAAATAGTCATGCACAAGAACCTCCGAAACATTGTGCATGACAATATCCGCTGCCTTACCTGTTAGATGTTGGCTAGTGAGTGGAGTACCGCCGACTTTAATGTTATGTTGTACGCATCTTGCACCACTATTGATTGTTATTGGAGAGTTGAAATGTTCCCTAAGGTCGGTTAGGACTTGGAGTAGTTCAGCGTCTACTACGTCAAAGTCACAACAAAAACATTTAAACTCGGATCTTGAAAAGTATTTATTCATCACATACCTCTACTAGTTAAATACTCTAATGCTTCACGAGTGCTGGCGTATCCCTTACGCTCTTTATCGTCCTTCTCTCTCTCGTCTTTTAAATTAGCTAAGAACTTAAGCGCCTCTGTTACGGATGCTGGTTCGGTCTTGATTATCTTTGTGTATTCATCCATCGTTCTACTCTCCATTGATTCACATAAGAAACATATATTTCCTCTTCTTTTAAAGCTCGGAAATAATGCCCTTGAGTTTCTTAACTTTTTCTCGCATACCCTGCAACTCATTGACTCTCTCTTCAAGTTCATAATTCTGATCCAATAGTTTACTTATCCATTTGTCTTTAGCTCTTAGCATCTCGTGAAAGTCGCTTGATGACTCCATTGAGGTTATGTGGCAACCGCATAACATCTCACTACAGCCATGGGCGTCACATTGCGCTTTAATTGTCATTAAAACTCTCCTGTGAGTATTTCTAGATATGGTGGCAAGTCTTTTGGCAAATTATCGCAATCGTTAAATATCCAGCAATCACCAATAGGGTAAGGCTCAGCCTCTCGATAAACTATTCTCAACCCTTTCATTATGTTTATAGCGTGGCTATGGTTACCGCTATCTTGCGCAGTTCTGTAACACAGCTTTAGACGAATCATTAAAACTCTCCTGTGAAAAGTATTTTTAGGCGTGTGAATAGAGATGGTGTACGGAGTTTAGTCTTGAGTCTCTTGACGTCTCCCTTCAAAAAGAATAACTGCCTCTCGTCCTTACGGTGTGAGCGACTTAACTCGTAGTGAGCATTTTCCCGTTCATTTATCACATTGCCTTTAAGAACTATTGTGCGTTTCAACTCGTCTATCTCGGCGTGTAGCTCTTTAACGTCAGCGCGTTCATTACGCTTTCTTTCATCATCTATATGTAACACTTGAAGACGTAGGTTGATGCTTTCGTCTAACGCTTCCTTCAATTTGTCGGAGAGTTGTTTGTTAAAGATGTGTTTATCGTTATTAGCTCGCTCTAGTAGTGCGTAGGTAGGTTTATTTGTTGTCATTACTTCTCTCCTGATTCACCATGTAGGCGATAAAGTTCTTTAGTGTTCCGTAGTTTGATTTAATCCATTTAAGATATGATGGCTTAATCATTACGGAGGTTAGTCTTTCGTAGTCGTCTTGCATTAAATCTCCTTTGATTGTTTATATATATATATTTAGGGATTGTAAAAGTAAAGGTGGAGAGTCTATAATAATTACATACCCACGGTATGAATTTGTTTTACGAACAAGGAAGTTATGTTATGGCGAAGAAAGTCGCTAAGAAGAAGACCGCCAAGTCTAAAGGTGGCAGACCTAGTAGTTTCACTAAGTCTCAATTATCAGTTATTGAATTCCTAATTAAAGACGGAAAAACAGACAAAGACGTTGCCAAAGCACTAGGTGTAGCAGAGTCAACTTACCATGGCTGGAAGAATAACAACCCTGAGTTTATAGAGTCCTTAAAGGATATTAAGGATTGGAAAATCGAAGCAGATAAGAAAGTAGAGGACGCTTTATACAATAGAGCGCATGGTTACAGCCTTACTGAGACTAAGACTTTCATGCACGAAGGCTGTGTTATTACCGAAGACATTATCAAGCATTAC
>TARA_R110001632_G_scaffold83133_1_pt1 | contig 13369 bp, 7 predicted proteins | sample TARA_R110001632 | Tara Oceans TARA_R110001632 (sample SAMEA4398266) | marine metagenome | biome: Polar Biome; feature: [SRF] surface water layer (ENVO:00010504); material: water (ENVO:00002006), including particulate matter (ENVO:01000060) such as... | depth 5 m
ACCTCTCCTTTATATAACCACATATTGTGTTTTTATTGATCGTACCTTATAATAAAGGTCGTATCGGTATTACTAGACATTGGGATAGGTTGTCCAAATTTACCTACCATTAATAATTCATTTGCCTCGTTGTATAATCCTATAGTAGTAACATACGCTCTAAAATCAGATCCAGTAGCGAAATCACGTAAAGAACCTGAGGTATCTGTTGTTAATGTAGGGTTATGGGATATATTAAATTCATTATCTGAAATCTTACAAATAACTTCTTTTTCAAAAACACGATATTCGTTTCTGAATGAGATTTTATTAGGTCCTACTTCTGCTTGATGTGACATATTTTTATTTTAACAAGGGGTTGAAGAAGATAAAGTTAAACCATCTGAAAGTAGTAAAAACTCGTTAGATTCGTTTTTAAAATAATACCCACCATCTCCTACAGTATTATATGCTAAAGGACCATCAAAATCATAATATATTAGTCCATCTTCATCTTGAAAATACGTACTAAAAGTATTATCTCCACAGGCTACTGCTAAAGTTTCAGGGTTAATTAATTCGGGGGTATTAAAAGGATAAGACGAACTAGGATACCCATAAATACTTAATTGAATAGGTTCTAATTCTGTCCCACAAGTTTCAAATCCTACTATATCTCCAGCACTTAAAATAACATTAGTACCACCTTGAGAATTATTATTGAGGGGAAATCTACCAGATAAATTTCTTCCATTTCCTCTTAATTGGTTATCTTTATATGAAATGGTTTGTGACCCTAAAGTTGATTTAATTCTTTTACAAGCTTCTTCTTGTGTATTAAAAATACCATCTTGGGTAAAAATATCTAATGAAGGTAAAATACAAGTTTCAAGACTTTGTATAAACCCATTTTTATTAATTATTAAATAAGTATTAGGAGTAATTAATATAAAATTAATATTAAAAGGAAATATTGATCGTGTTTTAGATTCTGCATCTTCTCTATTATTATAAAGATATCTTCCTAGTTGAAAATATGTTATTTCAGTAGGGTTTATTTTACTATCTGAACAAGAAGCATTTTGTGATAGTAAAGGTGTAGAACCAAATCTAATTGTTGGTGTAATTGTTCCACTTATTATATCTGAAGAACCTGAAATTAGGGGTGAAACTTGAAGTAAGGAAAAAGTTGTAGTAGTATTTTTTCCGGTAGGGGGAAAATCTAATTGTCTTACAGTAAAATTAATTCCGGTATCTGGTGGGAAGGTATTACTACTATCAACATTTAATGAAGGATTATCAAAACCAGATCCGGTTGTATATGTAAGGGTTTCTAATCCGATTGTTCTTCTTTGAATAAAATTCCCAAAAGTACTTTTAGCACCACCTTTTATTGTTATGTTTAAATCTGAAGATTTATTAACTGAATTCCAAGATCCTGTAAGATTAGAATTACTATAATTATAATTAAATGTAGATAAAGGATTTATTTTTTGGTTATCACTTCCTCTTTGACTTCTTATTTTAATCTCCATTGGGGAGGATAAGTTATTAACAAATTGAATTTCAACTTCTCCTTTTATATTTTCAGGAATAATTTCATCGTATATAAAAGATAACAAATCAGAATTTGGAGATCGATCTGGACTTGTTCCACTACAAGATGTAAAAGCTTTGAAAAATACAGTACCACTTACATATGAAGAAGTGATTGGAACTATATATCCTATTGATGATGAAAATAATTCAAGTGAAGAAAAATCAGTAGTTTGACTTATTGAGGCAGATATATCAATAGGGGAATTGTTTGAATCTTGGGTATCATAATATAAATCAAAATATCCTCTTTGTGATCCGGTATAAATTCCTGTTAAAACAGGAGGTTGACATGCATTAGTATCTTCTACACAATCAATAGGACTAAAACTTCTATTAAAATATGTTTCTTCATCTAAAGATGCAGATAATGATGATGACGAAAGTGTTACAATAGAATCTATAGATTCACTAGCTACACTTCCAGAAGGTTGTCCATTACCAAAAGATTGGACTATAGTTTGTATTATTTTATATCCTGTCTTAGCCATAAATTACGTTATCTATAAAATATTTTCCTAAAGCTATTGATCTATTATCTAAATCTGCTTGGATTGAACTACTATCATAAACATTAATTTGCCCACCCATATCACTATGGTTTACACAGTAGTAATATAAAGTATCTGGGGCATCTAACGGTAAAGTCATGGATAATAACCCATCTGTGCCCGCTGTACCGGAATAAAATACTCCGTTGTTAGATCCCGTGTATTCTGTTCCTCCATTATGGGTACCATTTTCGGTAGTAGATAATCTTATAGGATGTCCACTAGTAGTACCTGATGATTGATCTAAAGTTGAGATTATTCCTCTTCTTAATGTAAGGGTTGGTTGTAGGACACTATCAATATAATATCTATTTCCAGCTCCTGGGTTTGATACAGTTACTGCATATGAACCACTTGCAAAAGCAGGAGAGATATTTGGAGAGGTAAATAGATAATAAACTCTATTAACATCTTGTATATTTTCTAATTTTCTTGAAAATATCTCTCCTCCTCCTAACCCAGCTGGTAAGGGCATAGTAGTATTTTCATCTTCATGTATAATCATAGTATACATAAGTTCATTTACCATTTGTTGTGATCCCGCATAAATTGTATAATCTTTATGAGTATAAGGATCTAAATTAGTTCTAGGACTTAGTGGATCCGAATCAAAGAAACTTGCACTAGTATAAGAATACGCTTCTAAAAATCCAATACTATCTATATCTGCTGTTAATAACCAAACTTTATCTGTACGTTGTGTGAAATAATAAGCATTTTCATCTCCGAAATAACTTGCGGATACTGAACCACTCCAAATAGATCCATCAGTATATTCTACATTAGATCCAGAAATTGTGTTTATAATATTTCCAAAAGCATAATTAGCTCTAAATAAATCGGTATTAGGTCCTATAAAACTACCTGTATTACCATAGATAATATCCGTAAATTCATTACTACGAGCTATAAAATTAGATCCACTACCATCACTACCTGTAGTAGCTAAGTTACTAGCACTACCTGTAAAATTATCTCTAATTTTAGCAAGAGGAATTTGTTTATCAAATTTAAAGTTTATATTTGTATTTTCAACTGATGCATTTACTTTTGAAGCTGTTAAATGTAATGACATAGACTGGTATCCTATTCCAAATGCTAGAGATACATCTAAATTAGAATTATAATCATCCATTCTTAAACTACCTGTTAATAAAACAGAATTACTAACTTCATTACCTATTAAATTAGCAGGGCTTCCACTTATATCACTAGATCCACTAAATTCTCTTCTTAAATAAAAAGAATCAGATGAGCCGGTTTCAACATCAATATATAAAGTATCATTTGTATTCCATATATAACTTCCAGTTGCACTACCAGATGTATCAATTTGTATAGCAGTTTCACTTCCAGAGTAAATTAATACTTTTACCCATTCAGATCCAGTATCTTCATAAGTATAAAAATTAAGTTTTCTTGTTGTAGGTGTACTACTACTAGTACTATTTTCACAAAATGATTGGCTAATTTCCCAATTTCTAGAATAATATTCTAAACTTGAAGTTGTACCTACAAATGATGATGAAGGTGAAGTACCACTTACAAAATAATTCAGTACAGAAGCAGATATTAAATTGCAATCAGAAGTATCTTCTATAAAAATGCTTGCGGATCCTGAAGTTAGTCCTTCAGCATTTAATTTTATACTTAAATTTCCCCCATTTGAGGAAGTTAATAAATAATCAGTATCAGCAACAGAAGCAGTAATATTATATGGTGGTGTTCCTCCAAATAAGTTTTGAATTGATATAGAACTACTTAATGAACTACTATAAGAAATTGAAGCTGTATAAGTAATAATACTAGGAGATAATAAATCATAAGAAAAACTTGATGTAGCTCCATCTGCGTCAAATATCTCTAATGTATAACTACCTGAAAATACATTATAAGCATCAATTGAATTAGTTGTATATCCTGTAGATCCCGACCAACTCCATGTTAAAGGTAATCTTCCACCTTGAATAGGTTCATTTCTTTTTTGTATAAAACTACCATCAGATCCACTAAAACATAAATCGTTTGTAATAGTATAACTAGAAGTTACAGGTTGGATTGTACCTACTACTATTTGAGAAGAAGTAGTACATAAATTTCCATCTTGTAAATAAACCGAATATGTTCCTTCTGTAAGAGAAGTAAAGGTATTTGGTAATTCTAAAGAATTTGAAAATGAAGATGTTAGAGATGCTGATATGGTACCTACACCACTTCCACTTATTATAATTTTTCCTACACTAATATTATTTTGGGCAGTTGGACTAGCAAATATACTTGCTGGTATTGCAGGTAAAGAAGTATTAAATGATTGAGTATAAACTGATTCTTGAGCATCTTTTACACTTAATACTAAAGATCTAGTAGGAAGTATGGATGCTGATATTACGGGTTGATATAAATCGTTTGAAGATGTTGTTAATGGAATGTAATCCGAAAAACCCTCTACATTTAAAGAATAACTGTAAGGAGGAACTCCTTGATCAATTGAAAATGTTACAGATGATGAAGTAGTACTTTCAAAGCAAGATTGTGTTACACTTACTACACTAGAAGATAAAGGTAAAGCTGTTAGTTCTAAAAATATAGAAGCAGTATTACTAGGTAAACCTAATGTATTATCTACTGAATAATTTATTTGATAATTACCAGGAGTTGATCCCAATTTATTTGGGGTTACTACTAATTCTCCAAATTGGTTAATTGAAGTATCTGGAAAAGAATAATCAGGGTCCGGTAGTATTTTAACTGAAGATGTATCTACTCCAGAACAATCATCAAAATCATTATCTAAAATAGGTAATGTTTTAGTTCTTTGAGTGTTTAAAATTTTAAAGTAATCATTTCTGGCTACAGGATTAGTAGAAGCAAAACATAAATAATCAATATTTGTTATTACTGCTATACCATGAGAATAAAATATATTTCCTACATAATACTTAGAACCAGAATCAAAATATTCGGCTTCAGGATCTGAGTATTTAGAGCTTGCATAAAAATCATCTAAATCACTATAATCCCATAAGTTACCTAACCCATCATCTTTAATTAAATAAGTAGAACCCGATAATTCAAAAGTATCAGGTTGAATACCATTCCCAAAAATATCTTGTGGAATAGATATTACTCTTATTTTTGCACTATTTTCAGAGAAGTAAGTTGATTCATCATATATGGCAGAACCAGATTCATCATAATTAAAGAAACTAGAAGTGAAATAAGGCATTTGCCTTATAGTAGCATCGAATGATCCTGATGCTAGAGTGTTCTGTAAATAATTGTCATATGAAGATGAATGCCAGAATTGATTTGTGTTTTCTGGGTATGGGATCTCTAAAGATGAAGCTGTTACATAATTTTGATAATATAAATGTCTTACAGAATCAAAAATTAATCTACGATAATTTCCATCTATATCTTTATTATCATTAATAGGATCAAACTCAAGATTATCTATAGGAATATATTCTCCTACATAAAGTTTAACCCCTAAGTCATCATAAGAAGAGGATGGGATATCATATAACTTATTAGCTACATAAGGTGTTGACTGTAAATCAGACGGTTTTAGTTTTTTGTATGCAAAACTCATTCATTAAAAATCTAACTTTACACGTACTAGTGCTTCTTTTGTAAAATCTTTTACTAAGGGTTTAGATAATTTAGCTACAGATAATAATTCATTAGCATCATTATATAAACCTACAGTTGTTATAAAAGTTTGTGGATTGTTAATTAAACTTGAATCTACAAACTCTCCACTACCACTAATCATAGAGGGGTTAGTAGAATAGTTAAAATCTGAATTTCTTACTCTTACAAATATATAATCAGAGGTTATTGTTTCTTCTGAATTTAATGAAAAAGTTTGAGCTAATTTTATATTTTCATACAATTTGCTATTATTAGCAATTATAGCAGTATCTGTTAAGTCATTATTAACTTGTAATCCTACACCACCTAAAGAAGCTGATAGTGCTAAAGCACGGGGATTAATTAGAATTAAACCTACATCTGGGAGATATTTACCATATGAACCAGAAGGTGTATATCCTGCTGTAACTCCAGGTGTTACTGTTGTTGATACTGCACTTCCATTAGTACCACTTACAATATCAAATACTCTACCAGCATCTGTAAATGTTAAAGTAGTTACATCTTTGGAATTATCAGTTAATTGTAATCTTGCTACGTCTGTACCATCTGAACCAGATAATACTAAATTAAACGTACCGGGAAATAATTTTTCTTTATACCTAGCTCTATTTACATTTAATACGTAAATATCTCTTGAATCTGTATTTCCAGTTCCAAAACTAAAGTTTGTGTTTTCATCACCATTTACTAAGGTTCGGTATTGTCCATAAGTTACTTTAGATGGAGAACTACCTGTTACCAAGTTATTAAATGGAGCGGATCCTGAACCTTCTACTTCTCCGTATGCTATAGAGTATTGTACCTCTGAATCTGGTCTTACAGAACTAGTTTGATAAACGTCTAAATAAAAATTAAATGAAGAAGTTGCAGATGAAGTAAAAAACTTATTTAATGTGGGGGCACCATCTGACCATAAAGTAGATGTAATAGAGTCTGCACTAACTACAAAATCACTGGAGTTTAAACTTATAAAGCTCATATTATGATGTTATTTTTGTTATATTAACTGGGATAGTAAGTCTTGCTCCTGAATCTCTACCGGTTACGGTTAAGATTGTACTTAAAGTAGCAGCAGTTCCAAATAATGTATTAACAGTTGTAGCGGTTAAATTAATTGTTGTACCAATTACTGTTCTTGATACATTAGTACCAATAGTAGAAGTAGTATTTAATTGTTGAGCATCTGGTGTGTTTACACCTACTCCCTCAAAATTAGATAATGTTCTTGAATCTCCTATTGTAGCTGTGTATCCACTTGCTTCAAATGTTGAATCTGTACCTAAATAATTAAGTGTTTGAGGTGTAATAGATAATGAAGCACCTTGTTTTAGAGTAATAGTAGTAAATCCTAATTCTAAAACTGGAAGTTTTGCTGTACCTCTAGGTAGAGTTAACAATTTATACTTCATTGTTTGAGTTTCGTCCGGAAATGCTTCTATAATAGGCATATTTTCTATTGCTTCTCCATAAAAGGCAGAGCCAGATGGATGGTTTGAGTTATACAATGTATAATCAATTTCATCATCTGCCAAAGAAAATTGTGTAATTCTAAATGAGCCATCGTTTCGAGCTAATAACTCGCGTCCTTTCTTAGTTAAGATGGCATCAACTGTAACTGAAATGTTATTTAAATATCCCATAGTTTATTCTTGTTGTATATAAATATAATATTTTTTAAGTTTTATGATATTAAATTTTGTGATTTTAATTCTTTTACAATATTACCCGCTCTATCTTGTAATGATTGAGGGATATCAGCAGGTAAAACTATACCTGATGAAGTTTTTCCATCTTGTTTTGGAAAATCTAAAACGATATTTGTTTCATCTTCGGTTTTCTTTAAGATGATAAATCTTTTGATTTCACGTGCATCTAAGGCATTAGCCGGTGTTGAAAAATCTTCACATGCTCTAGCAGGAATATCTTTATCAAATTCTATAGTAATTCTTCTTGTATTCGTAACTTCATCTCTAAGTACAGTATTTACACGCTTTACTTGTCTTTCAAATGCACGTGGAAATATAGCACTTCCCGTTCCAGCTTCACCGGCTTTAGTATCAGCAAATTTAAATATATCACCTTCATTAATACTAAATTCTTCATCTATAATTCCATAAGAATCAGACCCACTTTCATATATAGAAGAAGTTTGTATAAAATTACCATACCAATATGACATTGATACAGAAGCAGTTAATATATTAAAAGAACCTGTGTTATTTCTTAAGAAAAAAGCGCCATCATTATCTGAATCCCCACCATCAGAAATACTTGATGTTGTACTTGCTACAGGATCTGAGGGGAGGTAGTAAGTGTATTGTGGTACAGTATATTGAACTGAGGAGTTAATTATAGCTATAGAGGCACTTCCAATTTGAGGGTTATCAAAATTTGTTTTAAATACTCCTCCTAAGGCTGAAGGGGAATATTCTAATTGAGCGTTTATAGTATCTGTATTTTTTGGTAAGGTTACAGAATTAGTTACAGGATAAGTAGCATTTAATAATGTAAAATCACCTAAATCATTAGATGAAGATATTAAAGGTTGGGTTCCATTAAAAGGGTTCCAGGTAATATCATTTATAGTAGCTAATTGATTTTTTGGGATTTTAACTTGTAATTCAAATTCACCTTGAATATTAACTACTAAATCATTATCCCACCAAATAGAATTTCTATTTACAGGAGTATTTCTTGTTAATTTTATTGATGGTATTCCGGCTACAGATACTAAATTACTTCCACTTATAACATTTATTGTATCTGTACTAAAATTACCTACCTGTATAAAGTTTCCATTTAAACTATCAGTAATAGGTTGTAAGTCTTCTTGATCTAAATTTTCTATTGAACTAGTAGTAAAACTATATTGTAAAGTACTACTACCTGTTGGATTTTGTAACATAGGAAGATATCTGTACCCACCTGCGTAAACTGATTTAAAACCATCTAAATATTTTTGATCTGAAAATAATTGGTTGTTATCAAGAGAAATGTCTATTTCCTTTTTCTGATTAAATATATTTTGTACTTCAAATAAAGTTTTATTTCCTCTAGTTAATTCTATAACATTTGATCTTCCATCAATTAAATACTTAATATAAACATTTGATCTGTCTGGAAAAGCTGATCCAGTTTCTACTATTTCTGAAAAGTAAGCAAATTTAAGTGAGTTTAAATCAATTGCTGCTGTTTGACCGTATGAATTATCTCCTTTAGTATAATTATTATATTTTTGAGAAGTAGTTTTACTTCCTAAATATCGTGGATTTATATTACGTAATAAAGTATAGTTACTATCCTGAATAGGAGCATCTAAAAACGCAGTATCAGCTTCTGAGATTTGGTTAAAAGATCTACTTGTAATAAAACCAATATTAACAGGGGTAACAACATCTGAAGAGTAATCAACATCCATATATTGTGTTGATTTTCGAGCTTCAAGTACATTATTTAATTCAGGATTAAAAGGTATTGAAGAATAAGATATAGCTGTATCACTATTATTTTGTGTTTTAAAGAAACTTTTTTCTGTAACAACATTAGTAAGTGGTTGGGAATAGACTGTTAATTCACTACCACTATATTCACCTGTAAATGGTTCTCTATTATCTGTAAAATTATATATTACACCTGAAGCTGTAATAGTATCAGCTGAACTAGATGGGATTAAAATTTCACCTGTATATGTTGTATCTAAGGGAATACCCATAGGGGTTGAACCTGTAACACTAACTACATTAAAGGATCCACTATAATCAATATAAGTAAAGGATGGTTCAAACCTTACTGTTTTGTTTCTTTCAAGTAATGTAGATTTAATTAAAAATCCAGTAGATAATTCTGAATTTGCGGGTACAAAATCTTCTACCATTTTAAATAAAGAACTATCAAAATAAGATAATAATTTTACTACATCATAAATGTTTTGTTTTCTAAAATATTTGTTAAAATAGAATTGTCTAACAGCATCCAGCCCAGCATAAGAAGATGAAGAGGCTAATTTAGGATCACCTATGTACTCATCAATATTAAAATATCCTAATTGTTCTGTGATATCTCTATTTATTGAATCTTGTGGTGAAATTGCTACTTCTATATCATTTACATCTAAAGTATATCTATCGTTTGGATATTGTTGTAAAGTAGTATAAGGTGATAAAGTAGAACCTGATGATAGAGGATTATTATATATTCTTATTTTATCATCTATAACATTATAGGCACCTAAATTTGGTGATTGAATTAAAGAATAATATTCAGTAGGTTGGTAACTTGAAGTTGTAAAGTTAGTTATTATTCCATAAGAAACGGTAGTTGAGCCAGTTCCTAAGAAAAAGGAAGCAGTTGGAACAAATGAACCTGTAATAGAAGGATGAACGGATGTTACTACATTATTTCCATCTGATCCCGAAATTTGAAGATCGTTTCCTAAAGGTAATCTATAAACTAAATCATATAATGATGAAGTAACTTGATTAGATCTAATTGATCTAGGATCTAATGTATGTTGATCGAATGCTGATTGGCTTAAAATTGTTGACCACATTCTAACTTCTTGGAAAGCACCGTCAAATACTACCCCGTCAGGAGCTATTATATTATTACTACCAGTACCTCCTACATGACCTGCAAGAGCTTCATTATCAGAAGCAAATGAGAAATTATTCCATGACCCATTATAAGAAGCAGAATCAGATCCATTTATAAATAAACTTTGTGAAGCTTGATATTTTATAAAAGTTCCATCCTTACCATCATAATCTGTACTTTTTACAGTTAATGTATAGGTTTGTGAAGAACCACTATCATATAAAAATACACTACCTGTTTCTCTATTTAATTTTAATGTCCACCAACTACCTGAGAAGAAGGGCATTATAATAGGTTGAGTTTTAGCGTATCCTTGTGAACCAGATAAGAAAAATCTTAGTTCACCATTAACAGAATTAATATCATTTAATACTGGACTGTCATAAGATGAATTAGATTCAGAAGGATAATATAGTTGTACTCCAAATTGTGTACTTGAATCCTGGTTTATCTGGAATAAAGATTGACTATAATAAGAAGCAGATGGTAATCCATTTGTTTTAAATCTAAATTCTACAGTATCAGGTGTGGAACTAGCTGCTTTTGGCCCATTCCATGTACCTTCAATTACATTCCAATCTATATCAATAGAATTCCAATCATCTGAAAAATTAGTTATAAAAGGTAACCATGGAATTTGAATACTAGAAGATTGTCTAGTTTCAAGTCCATACGCGAATTTATCTACTACTTGGTTTACTGTAGGAATATTCTTTTGATCTCCTCCAAACTCATTTACTTTTAATATTGTTTCAGGAATACCAAAACAATTTAATAATGCTCTTAACCCTTGTTTAGTACCTCTTGTTTTTAATAAGTAAGGTAAATTATTGTAGATACGTTTATAAACTTCTTTATTTAAAGTATCTGAGGTGTTAGCATCATTAGAAGCAGATATATAAGTTTCTACTCTTTGAGAACCTGTTGCGGGCGTAGCTGATCCAGAAGGGGTTAAACCTAATAAATCTGTAAATAAATCTTCATTTGTTCTATTAGAAGTATATAATTTAATTCCTAAAGAACGTAAGGCATCACCAACTAAATCTTTTGATATACCGTAATCAATTCTATTATCACTATTTTTTATATCTCCTATAGCTCTAGTATAAGTCCATAATGTGTCAAAATGTTGACCCATCATTGAGACTAGAAGATCTAAGTTTTGGTTTTGTGGATCCTCTTTTATATAAGCAGGAAGACCATTCCAAATATAATCTCTATTATCATTATCATAAGTAGAAGCACTTAAAATTTGACCTCCAAAATATCCACTTTCTTCATCTAAAGACCCATACCATACCGAAGAGGTAGTTGAGTTAACTGGAAAGTTTGTAAAGGGAGCTATATTAGAACCCGATTTAGGCCATGATTTTGATCCGGAATTAAAATATAAAAAATATTCATATCCATCAAATTTTTCAATTAGAGTATTAACATTTTGTTGTAATGTTATTTTTGATGAGGATATATAAGAACTATCAGTTAAAGGATTTAATGAATTTAATTGGTTTAAATCACTTTGATAATTCTCAATTAATGTTAATTTAGATTTAAAATTTTCTAACCTGCTATAAGCAGAAGAAAAATGAATAAAATTACTATAGTATTCATAATCAATGTTAATTTTAACATCTTTATCTTCTAATATAGATTTTATTTGTTGTAAAGATGAAGTTACACTTGTATCTAATATTTCATTTAAATTTAAGTATTTAGTAGAAACATTAGTTTGTAAATTTAAATCTACATTAGTATTAGGACCTCTAAGTAACTCAAATTCCTCCTCCTCCTCTTCAGGTAAAATTTTTACATCAACATTAAAAGTAAATGGATCTGAAATTTGTTCAGAAACCCATAAAGTATCTTTTTCAGAAAAATCTAATGAAAGAGGTTCATATAATTTTATATAGATACTAGGTTCTGTAGTTAGAGAAGTATCTAACAATGTATTAACTCCTAAAAAGGTGTTATTGTCACTAAAATTTATAAGAAAATCAGAATAAAAACTCTTATTAGTTTTTGAATTAATATAGTTAAAATATGAAGTACTTAAAGCTTCATAAGATAAATCATTAGTTACTATTCTAATTTCGGTTCTATCTTCAGATATATCTTTTATAAAAAACCTTCTATCAGAATTACTTAAAAATAAATTTCTATAAGGGTAGTAAGTTAAATTAAATGTACCAGCATCATATCCTGAGTTTTGTAAATCATTCTCAGGATCAATATATATTTGGTTAAATAAACTACTGCTTTCTGATGTAAGTTGGGTTTGAAAACTTTGATAATTATAAGAAGAAGTTAGTAAAGTACCAGATTCATCAAAAATATGAAGCTCAATTACATCTTGGGGAGCTCCATAATCTCGATTTAAAGAAAAAGAATTTAATAAATTCTCATCTTTAGGTATGTAGTTTTGATTAACAAAACTTTCTGAACCTGTGGTAATTATATTTATTTCTTCCATTATACCGTAGTAGATAGATTAACAATTTCTTGTTGTGCAGATAACAATTGAATTCTTAAATCATTAATTTCATCAAGTAAAGCCTGGATTTCAGATGATTGGCCTGAAATACCTATATAAGATGAGCTTCTTTTAACTAATTCTTCGTGTGAACCATTAGCTCCATTTCTAGGAATTTCAAAAAATAGCCTATCATATTCAGCAAAAAACTCAGGAACATTTATTAGGTCTGGAATTACTAATGGAGTTTCTTCAACAACTACTAATTCAGAAAATTCTGTGTTTACTATCTTAGGGTAAGTTATTTTACCAAAAACTTGTTTTGAAAGCTGTACTTCTTTTACTGCCATTATCTAATTACTTTAAAATAGTTACCTTTGTCTTCAATCACTAAAGTTTCACTACCAACTACAGTTTTAACCATTAACTGATAGTACCTTTCTGGTTCTAACCCATCCATATAAACTGTGAAATAGTTACTCCCACTGTCAGCACTTATTTTTGTATATGAAGTATCAAAATC
>TARA_R110001632_G_scaffold37375_1_pt1 | contig 13327 bp, 11 predicted proteins | sample TARA_R110001632 | Tara Oceans TARA_R110001632 (sample SAMEA4398266) | marine metagenome | biome: Polar Biome; feature: [SRF] surface water layer (ENVO:00010504); material: water (ENVO:00002006), including particulate matter (ENVO:01000060) such as... | depth 5 m
TTTGGATTTGAAAATGACTTTGCAGACTTCGTAGATGAACTAGCAACAAGTAATAAAAACGATAACGCCTGCCACATTGATAATCCAGATTGCGAGGGTTGTGGAAGCTAAATAAAAATATGAAGGCTAAGAAAAAAGCATCAAAGCTAAAAAAGTATAAGTCATATGTAGATGGTGGTATTGTTACCGACCCTCCTCGTAGACCCAGTACTGCTTCACGGTCTGATACATTAAACACATTAAGTGGACCAGGATCACAAGAGATTTTACGTAGACAACAGTTTAAAGAATCTACTTTTAATCCTAAAGCAGTATCGCCTGCGGGAGCTAAGGGACTAGGTCAGATTATGCCTAGTGTAAAACGTGATGCTATTAAAGCGGGTATAATAAAAGAAACTGATAACCTATTTGATCCTGAAGTGAACAAGAAGGTTCAGCAGTGGTATATGGAGGATTTATATAATGCTTCATTTATAAACAAGCCTAATCAAGATAATAAGGTAAGGTTAGCAAAAACACTTGCGTCTTACAACTGGGGTCGTGGCAACATGTCTGACTACTTAAATAAAAAGAAATCTCAGGGGTCTGATATATATAACTCTTTGGATTGGATAGAAGGACTACCTCTAGAGACTAGGGATTATGTACAGAAAATACTTCTTAAAGAAAACACTAAATTTGAACAAGAACTAAAGAATCAAAAAAAATGAAAGTAGTAAAGAAATACGACAAGGGCGGTAAAAATAAAAAGCGTGCTGCTGTTAAAACAGCTGCTCAAATAGCAAGGGAGAATAAATTAGCTGCGATTAAAGAAAATAATCGTTTACAAGCAGAAGAAAGAGCTGTACGTCAACGTCAGGGTTTTGCTCAACGTTTACAAGGTGATGACTATGATGGTGGTGCACCAGGAGGCTTTACTCTACAAGAAGTAGAAACTCTAGAGAGAATGAAAAAAAACGGAAAGACTAAGTCTTTAAAAAAATAAAAAAGGGGGGCGTTAGCCCCTCTCTTTATTTCGTGTAGATAGTTACTCTCTTAAATTTAAAGCCTCTACTACTAACGTATTCAAATACATCATCTTCACGCACAACGAAAAGTAAAGAACCTTCTCGGTCTACTTCAACAACTTTCAATTTCTTTATTCTTCTCTTTAAAGTGTTGTAGTCATCTTCTACAATAAACACTTCAAACATCTCCCCATCTTCTGTTGGGATTTCTGTTCTATCGTAATCCAAGTCTTGGATAACTTCTGGAACACCTTGAGCAAAAGCTTGACTCCCCAAGCATACTGCTAATACAATCATTAATTTTCTCATAGTAATTGGTTATTTGTTTGATACCAAGTAACGATATCAACATGATATAAACAAATTAAATGGTTAAGTTTTTTATACTATTTTTGTAACACACTTAATTTCAATTCATTATGAGCGATTTAGAAAGAGCTGCAGAAGCATTAGGTATCCAGATAAGTGATGACCCTAGTACTTTTGACTCAACGCAAACAGAAGAACCTCAGCAAGAAGTTCAAGAAACAGTACAAGATGAGCCGCAAGAGGTGGAATCGGCTCAAGAGCCAGTACAAGAACCTGCACAAGAGGATACTGCTATCCAATCTCAAGAAGAGGTTGTTGATACAGAACAAGATTTAGAAGTCTCTGACCAAGAGCGACAAGAGAAGGCTATTAGTATGGTAAGCGAAATGCTAGGATACGAAGACCTAACCTTTGAGCAATTATCAGAGATTGTAAATAGAGAGCCGGAGGAAACTCAAGCTACAATTGATGAGCGGTTACAACCTATTCTTGACTTTGTTGAAGAAACAGGACGTTCACCAGAAGATTGGTTTAGATATCAGCAACTTAATCCATCCGAAATGGATGATTTATCAGCAGTACGTCTATCAATCCAAAGTGAGTATCCAGACTTAACAGGACAAGAGGTTAACCGATTGATGAACCGTAAGTACAAATTGGATTCAGAGAGATTTGATGAAGAAGAGGTTGCGGACTCAACTCTTGAATTGAAGATTGACGCTACAAAGGCTCGCAAGGATATTTCTTCCCTACGTGACGGCTATACATTACCTGTAGAGTCAGCTGCTACCCAAATGGAAGATGAAAGTCCTTTTAATGAGAATTGGTACTCATCCATGGAACAAGAAACCTCATCACTTGAAGGCATTGACTTTGAGTTACCAGGTGGAAAGTCATTTAATTATGGTCTCCGTGATGATTATCGCCAACAGCTCGTTGATAAAAACTCACGATTAGAAGAGTACTTTGACCAATATGTGGAGAGTAACGGATCGTGGAATATTGACAAGTTGAACATGCACCGCACCGTAGTAGACAACATAGACGAAATTGTCAAAAATGTCTACCAACAAGGTATGAGTGATGGTCAACGTAAGGTTGTGTCTAATGCGTCTAACGTTCAAGCACAGTCTCCGTCAAATACTCCGCAAGAAGGTGGTCAAGATGCACAGATGGAAAGATTACTTAGAGAATTGGGTGGCGGTAATAATGTAATGAATATAAAACGTTAAAAAAATAAGCAAATGGCTTTTACATCAACCCCTTCGGAATTTAGCCCGAGTTCAATCAAAAGACTTGATCCGGCTAAATACACATCTTTGTCAGATTATATTGACGAAGTAAACAAACCAGATAATCGTGATTCTTTAGTTAAGACTTACGGTAGTCAAGGTATTACAGGATTCCTACAAATGGTAGGAGCTGTTACATCGGCAGGAACTGCTGACGAAGTTCAGTACTGGGAAGAAGCTCGTCTTCACCCACGTCAGACTTATGCTATCGCAGGTTCAGCTGTTACAGCGGCAAAAATCGTTACTCTAACTTTTGGTTCAGGAAATGCACCAGTAGTACGTGTAAACGATGTCGTTTTATTAAATGGTGATGAGCGTGGTGTTGTTACAGCTGTAACTGGTACTACATCTTTCACTGTTGCTAACTTAGCTGATGCTAACTTTAGCGGTACTGAATTAGCTGTTGGTACTCACATTATCTCTATTGTTGGTAACTTGTATGGACAAGGAACTGACCAACCAGGAGAGTACTTGGAGAGCAACGTTATCAAGCGTTCAAACCCTTACATGATTGTTAAGGAGATCTTCAAAGTAACTGGTTCTCAAGCTACCAACCTCGGTTGGATTAACTTGGGTGGTGGAGACTACCGTTGGTACGTTAAAGGTGAGCAAGATACTCGTCAGCGTTTCATGGACAAGCGTGAGATGATGATGCTTCTAGGTCAGAAAAATGCTAACACAACAAATGCAGCAGCAGCTACATTCGGTGGTGGTTCAGAAGGTTACTTCTCTGCAATTGAAGATCGTGGTATGGTTCATAATGGTCTTATTGACTCTATGGCTAAGTTGGACTTAATCGTTAAAGAATTTGACAAGCAAGGTGCTGGTTCAGAGTATGCGTTGTACGTAAACCGTGACCAAGATTTAGCTATTGATGATTTAGTAGCAGGTCTTTACTCAGGTGGCGGTCTAGCAAATGCTTACGGTGCTTTCAATAACAGCGCAGACACAGCTATAGAGCTAGGTTTCAAATCATTCGGACGTGGTGGATACACATTCCACAAGCATGACTGGAAGTTGTTGAACGACCCAACTTTGTTGGCTGATTCTGATTTCAAAGGTGTTGCAATCCCTATGTCAACTGTAGTTGACCCACAAAGTGGAGATCGTAACCCATCTTTGGAGATGAACGTTAAGAACACCAACGGTTATTCTCGTGAAATGGAGCACTGGATTACAGGTTCATTCATGGGTGCAACTAACGACACTAAAGATATTGCTCAGTTCAATTACCGTTCTGAAATTGCTTTGGTAACTCGTGCTGCAAACCGTCACATGCTTATCAAGTAATTGATACCAATTTAGGGAGGGGGGGAACCCTCTCCCTTTTTTTTAATTCTATTTAATTTTATATAATGGCAACACAACAAAGAAAAGTGGCTAGTGCAAAACCTGCATCTACCATAAAAACACCTACTGCTATAAAAGCAGAATACACTCCAAAGCGCAAAGGTCAAGAAGAGAAGACTGGGCGCCAGGAGAAGATTTATTCAGTAATTAAAGGCTCTGGTATTTGGTATAAACTAACCCAGGGAAACATTACTATCTATGATAACCAAAGCGATAAGGTGCGTGAAATTCGCTACTGTGAAAACGAACCTTCCGTGTTCGCTGATGAGCAGTCTTCAAATGCAATACGCTCACATATTGTTTTTAGAGAGGGTCTACTAATAGTACCTCCTTCAAAATCCAACCTACAAGACTACTTAGCACTACACCCGCACAATAAAGAAAATGGCGGCTCTTCTTTCACAATCATAAACAAAGAAGCTAAAGCTACAGTAGAACTAGATAAGGAATTCTTATTAATAGATGCTGTAAGTATTGTACGTGACAAGTCTATTGATGAGTTACTTCCTTTATGTATGTACTTAAACATTGACGTTAATCAACGTAATAACGAAATCCGTAGAGAACTACTGCTAGAAGCAAAGGGTAATCCAAAGAACTTCATTGAGCTTCTGGACAATCCTTATGTACGTAGCATGTCAGCTATCAAGCAAGCTGTTGATTACAATATTCTTAAAAGCAAAGAAGACGGAATGTATTGGATGGATAGCGGTAGGTTAATCGTTACGACTCCAGTAGGACAAGACACTGTTACAGTTACCACTAGGTTTTGTATGACAGAGAAAGGTCTTTCGGCTTATGATGAAATTGTAAATCGTCTACAGAAGATAGACTAAGTTTCTAACTATTTGATTATGAGGGGGTCGCAATTTGTGACCCCTTCTTTTTTGGTATATTTGTATAAAATAAATAATTACCATGGCAAGTGTAGAATCGGTATATTTTGCTTTAAAGGACTTAGCTAATAAAGATCAACGTGGTTTTATCACACCGTCTACCTTCAATCGCTTTTCACAAGTAGCGCAACTAAACATCTTCAACAGTCTATTCGTAGACGCTCGTAAGGATAAGGTTGCAAGACTTAGAAACATTGAAGGAGCAAGATCACTAGGAACCAAGAAACAAATTAAGGAAGATTTATCTTTCTTTAGCAAGGAAGCTGTATTAAGTCAATCGGAAGGTGTATTCGCTAAGCCCGATGATTTAGCACGCATTATATCATTACGCACTAATGGTAAGTTCATGTTCGGTCAGAGCAACTCTACTAACATAGACATAGTGTATGATGAAGAGAAGTTATATTACATATTAAATAGCACTCTTTCTGTTCCTACAGAATCACGTCCCGTAGCGGTACTAGGTGATGACGTTGAAGTTTTCCCTACAAGCATTAAGAAAGTAAAGCTTAGATATTATAAATACCCAGAAGGAAAGTTAGCTACTACAGGAGCACGTACTGCTTCTACTCCTAGGTTTGCTTATACAGTTAGTAATGGTGTGGAGTCTTATAGTGCTGCAAGTAGTGTTGACTTTGAACTACCAGCTCACTACGAGGCTGAACTAATAACTGAGATGGCAAAATTAATTGGTGTCAATTTACGTGACTCTGATGTATACAACTATGCTACGACTGAGCAGCAAAGAAAAATTACTGAATAATGGCAAGAAACCTAGTACCTATATCAGACGTTGTAAACGACTTTATACTTAGTGTAACAGAAGATGACTACTCTAATGATGTAAGCAACACATTAGTGCATAACTATGCTCTACGTGGTTTACGTGAGATGGGTTTTGATACCTTACAGGTAGTAAAAAGTTTAAAGCTATCAGTTAACCAAACGTTAGGCACAGTTGAGCTTCCAGATGACTTCGTTGATTTAGTTAAGGTTGGTATCATTGGTTCAGATGGTCTTGTATATGTCTTCGGACAAAACAAAAACATCAACTATAGCCAGAAATATAAAACTGATGCCGCTGGTAACAACATAGACTCTAACTCTGACGATGTATTTGACAGGGTAAATGATAAGAACGCTCCAACAGTAGTGTTTCAAAACTACCTAAATCAAAACAGCTATGGTTCTTTATATGGATACAATGCTTTGTATGGAGTTGGTGGTGGTCACTATTCGGGTGAATACCGAATGAACTATGAGCAAAATAGATTAGAGATAGCTTCTTCAGCTAATTACACAGAAGTAGTTGTAGAGTACGTTGCTGATGAGGCACGTTCTTCTAACCCAGCTATACATGTTTATGCGGAGAATGCGTTAAGGTCTTATATTTATTACCGTGTTATAGAGCGTAAGAGTAGTGTTCCTTACAATGAAAAGATGAGAGCAAGGTCGGAATACTATAATGAGCGTAGGCTCGCTAACGCACGCTTAAAATCATTTACTAAAGATGAGGCTCTCAAGACTATTAGAAAAAACTTTAAGCTATCTCCTAAGCACTAACGCATGGCTATAGACAAAATCACTCCACGTCAACTCAATAAAGATGAGGACTATCTCTTGGTAAAATCAACTGAGATGGTAGACGCTCTTAATGTTAGAACAACTGAAGATGCGGACGGGAACAGAGGTGTACTTAAAAACATAAAAGGTAATACGGAAATTTCTATTAGCGGAGCTAACGCTTTGCCTACGGGAACTAACCGTATTATAGGTACTTGTTCTTTTAACCAAAAAGATTTAATATTTTATTTTGTTTGGAACTCAAACAACAATCATTGTATATATCAAATAGACACTAGCAGTACTGCATTAAAAGCTCTTACGGGTTCTTTCTTACAGTTTTCAGCTACATCTATTATACACTCTAACGCTATTGAGGACGCTAATAAAGACATACTGCTATATTGGACAGACGGAGTAAACGAGACTAAGAAGGTAAACATATCTAAGTGTTTAGACTCAGGCGTAACTTACCCAGCAGGATCAACTGATACAGAAAAGCTTATAGAATTAACTATAGCAAAGCAACCCCCCAGTACCGTTATAACACACGAGTATAGAACGGATAACACCATTAATTCTAATAGTGTGTATGAGCAGACTTTTCAGTTTGCCTATCAATACATATATCGTGATGGCGAGATTAGTGCATTATCTCCTTATAGTACCATGGCTTATAGTCCATGGATGGCAAATAGAGCTAATATAAAACCCCCATATACCACAGCTGACAACTTTATTAGACTAACAATGAATACTTCTACAGCGGCTGTAGAGAAAGTACGCTTGTTAGTTCGTGCAAACAATATAGACACGTTTGCCTTAGTGAAGGATATAGATGTAACAACACCAGGTACTGCTGAGGTATTTGATTTTTACAATGATGGATTATACCCATTGATAGCCACTAATGAATCTGATAAGACTTATGATGCTGTGCCTAAAAACGCACAAGCCATGACTATAAGTAATAACAGATTGTTTATGGGTAATTATACAGAAGGGTTTGACCACTATACCCCTGCTAATGTTTCTTTAGGTGCTCATTATTTAGAGACTCCTATAGCTGTTAATGCTGTTATAACAAAAAGAGTAATTAATGGAGTAGCGGATTCAGTAGGTGATGATATAGAGATAGACTTTGCAGGTGTTCCAAACATTGTAAGTGGAAAACGAACAGTATTTATTAAACTAGTTTTTGATTTTGAGAAATTTAACATTGGTAGTGCTAGTGGTGTTGGTACTATAACAAACACTACAGGAGGTAATAGTTATACTTATACAATAAGCGAGATTGATATTATACCAGGGGCTGTTGAATTTTTTACTGAAATTAATCTTACAAACGATACGTATACTAGAAATCAATTTGGTCAGTTAGTTGCTACTACTATTTTAAATTTATCTAATATTGTAGTAGAAGCTGCGCCTAATGGCCCAGGAAGTGGAGATAGGTCAAGTTATCTAGATCCTAATGACGTAAACTCAACGATAGCAGTTGACTTTGCAGGAACTTTAAGTTTTGGTTTCTTTAGCTCTGCTTATAGCACTAGTTCTAAGAAGATAACAGCACAAGTTGGTGTTAAATCTATATCTATTTCGGATTTAAATGAAGACGCAGGTGTTTTTACCGACACTTATACAAATAGCATAGGCTTGAGCGCTGAAGGTATTATACCTTCTTTAAGCTTTGTTTCTACTCCAATTGATGTAAGTACAACCTCTACATTTAAGTCAAACGCTGACCATAGTTTTGGCTTAGTATATTACGATGATAGAGGTAGAGCTAGTGGTGTTAGAGATATTGGCTCAGTTAATATATCGTCATGGGGCGCTCCTGAACGCATTAATAAAAATGGTTCAGCTAGAGTTGTAGTAGATATACCTACTGACGCACCATCAACTGCTTCTTCATATTCTATTGTATATGCTAAGAATAATAGATACTTGAACTATCAGCAGTACTCTGTTATGGAAGCTCTCAAGGCTGATAACAAGGAAAGTTCTGAAGTAGGTGCAACTGTTGGAAGTGACAATATATACCTATCCTTAGCATCATCTCAAGGTAAAGAAGATTCATATAGCTCATCTAAAGCTTCTGGATTTAAACTACAGGCAGCTGCTGGAGATAAGGTTCGTATTGTACGGTATTATGATAGAGCGATTGGCACATATATATATCCTCAGAATCATGAATTTGAAGTAGTAGGTATTAAAACTTACAACTTAGATAACACACCTTTTCATCATTTAACAGGTGGCACTTCTGATGACCATAAGAAAAGAGAGTATAGGGTTACAGGTGACTTTTTAGTATTAAGAAACGAAGCATACGAAGGTTTTGCATTTTCTGATTTAACAGATGTAGAAACAACGCCTATTGCTAGTGAAAGATGGCATTCAGCGGTAACAATTGAGGTTTATACTCCATTAAAGTCTACCGAAACAAAGTTGTACTATGAAATGGGATACAACTTCCCTGTAAACTCTAGTAGAAAACACGTGGGTGGAGAGGTTACTGTTGGAGATGTAGTATCGCTAACTGTTACAAATCAAACAACGAACACATTAACAGTTTCCACGGGAAGCTTATTGTCAATAGTTCCTGGTGAGTATATACGCTTTACTTCAGGTGAAGATGGAACAACGTATCAGGTTGCTAATATTGAGTACCAAGCTAATTCTGCAACATTTACTTTTATAGCTAATTTACCAGCGAACCAATCAACAGTGTATTGGACTGCTTCGGTCTCTAGAACTATATTAAAAAATGGAGATGCATATTTAGTACCTAGAGAATTAAGATATCATAGTAGAACAGTAGGGTATGTAGCTCAAACTTTTGATAATAAAGTTTTTGAGAGCGCATATGTAGAGGCTGATTGCATAAGTGATTACTTCTCTTCTGACGTGTTCTCTTATGGCAAGCCATACGCTATCATAGATAATGAGAAAGAAGTCACTAGAAAGGCTTCTGTGACCTATAGCGACCCTTACAACCAATCCTCTAAGCGATTGACTTTATCAAACTTCACTCCAGCTAACATTCCGTTCTACGACTTTGACGTAAGTAAAGGTGGTATATATGGTTTAGTGGATATGAAGAACTACATCATGGGCTTACAAGAAGATTCAGTTATGAAGATTCCAGTAGGTGCTAATATTTTAGATTCAGCAAGTGGTGATAATATTCCTACAATTTCTACTAATGTACTGGCCCGCCCTATTGAGTATCAAGGTGTATTTGGTATTAACACTCAACGTGATGCGTTTATTTCTTTTGAAGGAGCAGTCTTCTTGGCTGATATATATAGAGGAAAGGTGTGGAAAGTAACTAGCCAGAGTGTCGCTGAGATTAGCTCTAACGGTATGTCTTCATACTTTAACTCTAAGTTTTCAGAATTTAAAACTCACGAAGGAACTAATACTAAAGTATTTATAAAACTTGGTTTTGATAGAGAGAACAAAGAGCTTATAGTTTCAGGTGTTAAATCTACTGGAGTCACGTTTACTAATGACTTCACAGTATCATACAACTTCCGTAAAGACTTATGGTCTTCTTTCTACTCTTTCGTAGGTGAAGGATATGCGGAACTCAATAATGTTCTTTATTCCTTTAAAGATGGTAAAGCTTATTCTCATAATACTAATAGTAATCGCAACTCCTTTTATGGTACTACTTATACTTCAAAAATTGAAATTGTTTCAAACCAAAACCCTTCAATGGTTAAAGCATGGGAAGCGCTCAACATTGAGAGCGATACTTCATGGAGTTTCACAGCTTATACATCAGATCAGACAGCGTCTCAAATTACAACGCTAACACAGAAGGAAAGAATGTTCTACTCTCACATTCCTAGAGACACGTCTTCTATTAGCACAAGTCAGTTTATGACTTTAGGAGAAGTGACTAGCATTGACTCCAATGATGATGTGGTTATAGGAAACCCTATAAACAAGATTCCATTTAATAATGGAGATGCGGTGTATGCTGATGGTGTAGATACTAGCGAGGTGATGACAACATTAACCGCTAGAAATAAATTTGTAATGAGTGACAACAGTGTATTATCAGTAGGTGATGTTGTTAGTGTAAAGAAAAATAGCGACCTTGAAGGAGATCAGCTTAGAGATAGATATATTAAAATTAAACTTGAGAAGTCTACTTCCAGCCCTATAGAATTGTATGGAGTTGGTGTTGTTTTTGACAGATCAAGATTGCATAATGACTTAGTAAACTAAATCGTATTTTTGTAACATGGGAGCAGATAATAAATTTTTGGAAAACGCAGACCTAATAGGACAGGGTGCTGGAGGTATTGGTGATATTGGATTAGGTATATATAATATCGTACAAGGAAGTAGGGCGGCTAAACAAGCCAAAGAAGACCTTGCTCTTGCTATGGGTAATCGTCCAGACCTAAACCCTAGTACTGCTTTTGCTGATGCTGAGAGAAACGCATACTCAAAAAAGATGTTGAATATGCAACGTCAATCACTTCAACGTAATTTAGCTTCGGGTATTAATGCTGCGAGTGCTGACCCTCGTGCTCTAGCTGCTTCTTTAAGCGGAATGCAACGTCAATCAGCAATTGGAGTGCAACAAGCAACTCAGGCTCAGGCTGATACTCAGATGAAGGCTACTATACAAAGAGGTCAAGCTGAACAGCAATCTACTATGCTAAAGGAGAGACGCAGTCAAGGAGATATTGAACGTGAAGGGCAAAACTTAGCTTCGGCTCGTCAAGCGATAGGTACAGGTATCGGGGGGATAGCAAGCGGTGCGGGTAGTATTGCTGGATCTGTTTATGGTTTAAATCAAGCAGGATTCTTTTCTGAAGGCGGCAAAGCCAAGGTTAAAAAAACTCCAGGAAAATTTAGTCATAAATCTAACCCAATTAACATCGTGAAAGATGGTGACAAGATTGGAGAGATGACGGGTGGAGAATACATCCTAAACCCAACACAAGCTAAAGATATTAAGAGTGCTGTAGCAAGTGGAGACCAAAAGAAACTCCACAACTACATGAAGTCTCTAATCAAAAAATTTGAAAAGTAATGTCAACACCATTCCAAGCAATAACAACTGGCGGTAAGTCTATAGCAGAAAGCGTATCTGCTCCATTGCGTGCAGTTAAATCAGACTTCGCTCAAAAGAGAAAGACTGCTGAAGCTACTTATGATGCCTTGGATGTTGATTATACAGGTCTTCCTAATAATCAAGTTCAGCTAGCTCAAGCTTGGGGAGACGCAGTGCGTGAAAACCTTGTTGAAGGGTATCGCACAAACAATCAAGACTTAATACGTCAAGCAAAGCAGCAAGGACGTTCTTTAACTTCTTACATCACAACTATGCAACAAGACTATTCAATAGGTCGTGGTAGCGTTAGACGTGCTGAAGAGAAGCAGTATCAAGATTTATCAAATAGTAGAGAAGAAATTACTGCTGGATTTAAAAATAGATATGAAGCGCCTCTCGGTTATAACTTAGACGAGCGTGGGTATCCTAAAAACCTATCTATAGACGGAACAGAGGTTGCTATAGGTGAGTTTGTAAACAACATGAAAGACAATCCGTTTATGGTTGTTGATGCTGTAGATTTTGGCGGTGGTTTTGTAGCTGAAAAAAATGCGGCTAGACATTCTAATGAAATCATATCAGAACCTTCATCGTCTTCTGCTCAATCTAAAGGAGTTGAGTTTGCTAATATTGATATTGAAAACGGGAAAGTCTCTAATGATGACTTAGCGGTACTATATGTAGTTAGAAACAAACTAATTGAAGACGTTAACAATCCAACTGAAGCTGAGGTAAAGTTGATTCAAGAAATATCTGGCGACCCTAAGAGACTAGAGGAAGCTAAGGATATGTATATTAAAGACTACTCTGACTTCTTGGTTAATGCATATGAAACTAGAGAGCAAGCAGTAGATAAGTCTGATAAAGAATCGGCAGAGAAGCAAGCTAGCCAAGGTATTCTCTCTATTGATCCTGTGGTAGAGCAAGTTGGAGGTCAAAATCTAGCGATGTATTACATGGATGTTGAAGGTGTGTCCTTTAAGATTAGAGGTAACGAGCGTGTTTCCGCTGTTGGTATTGATGATAATGGAAATGTTGAGTTCGTGAAAGTCATAGTAACGGTCAAAGACCCAATATCAGGTGTGTCTACTTATAATGAAGTTTCTTATTCAGGTGACACATTGAGTGATGAAACCAAACAGTTGGTTAGAAACAGAATTGAGATAAAAGCTCCTAAGCAAATTAATGGATATAATCGTTTTGTAGATAAAGCTCAAAAAGTATTACGTGATGCTCCAGAACCGACTACAGAACGCACTCCAGAAGAGCGCCAACAAGCGGTTATAGATGCAATAAACGCAGGTCAATAACAAAATACTTATCTGATATTGAAGTAGTTAGTTTTGATTATCTTTGTGAACAAGCAAAATCCTCAAAATGAACGACCAGTACGAAAAAGTTGTAAACACAGCACTAGACGCAGGGTATAGTATTGAACAATTTCAAGAACTTCTAGGTAAATTTAAGTACTCTGAGGATGAAATCTTATCAGCTTCTGAGCTATATAACTTAAAAAAAAAAGGCAATACATCATCCGGATCGCAAGGAGCGGAGGGTTCTATGGACTCTACCTCGTCTTCCGTGGGCACAGGTTCTTCATTGGATGCTCAATCGGACGTTACATCCCAAGGGGGTGATTACCTTCAAGGGTTTCAACAACAAGACATACTTAATAACATTGCCAAGCTAGATTTAACTGGTGAGGGAGCTACTCCTTGGTCTAACATTAAAGAGGAAGAAGACTATCAGCGCAACAATAATCCAGAATCGGTTATTGAAGTGGCTCGTAGAAGAAAAGAACTGCTTGATGGTTTCAATAAAAAACTAGAA
>TARA_R110001632_G_scaffold3519_3_pt1 | contig 13267 bp, 6 predicted proteins | sample TARA_R110001632 | Tara Oceans TARA_R110001632 (sample SAMEA4398266) | marine metagenome | biome: Polar Biome; feature: [SRF] surface water layer (ENVO:00010504); material: water (ENVO:00002006), including particulate matter (ENVO:01000060) such as... | depth 5 m
CCGGTTACAGTAACGTTGCTTAAGGTAACGTTTATTCCAGTTGAGCTTTCAATAGCCTTAGCTCCTTGGGCAATTAATTTAACACTAGCATCCGCTTTTAAAGCGTCGGCTTGCTGGACGTTAAACACTATGTTACCCGCCTGAGCAGTTACCCTACCATTACGGTCAATAGCTGTGATTGGGTTGTTGTAGCTATCAATCCCATTAACCGAAACATCCGAAACCGTGTAGTTGTCGAAGTCAGTGTAGTGTTTATTATCATTATTTATTCGCTGAAGTGTCTTCGTGGTGTTATAATTAGTGATAAAAGCTGGCGTTGTTGTGTTAAGTCCAGGGTTTCCTCTTGTAGGGTCTAAAGCCATTCCACTAACCAACCCCGCTATGTTATTTACCGGCCATCTATAATACGTAGAGCCACTAACATCTTCTCCCTCTAGAGCTATTGCTGCACTACCAAACGTCACAACATTTACAGCGCACAAATCCTCCTCTGTGGGTTTTCTTTTTAACTGAAAACCCCTACCGTCAGCACAGGCTATGGTAATTGAAAAAGGCAACGCTAAGGAAGATGAAGAATCTACAAAGAGATTAGCTCTTCCAGTAGTGCTATCTGTATAATGAGGTGTCATGCCATTGAAAGGTGGAGTGAACGTAATAACCTCATCGTCGGCTATAGTGTCACTCACACTAATTTCTATTTCTTTTGCCTCATCTCCGTCTGGATTTATTTTGGTAACCAAAGCGTGTACGCTAGCCGCTACACCGGATGAAGTCAACTTATCACCAACCCTTACATGCCTTGGATTTTCTGCGCTTTTAAAAAGTAAAATTTTGTTAGTATTATCAACCAATCCGTCGGCAGCGTCCGCCGTTGTGTGATAAGATCCTGGTGCTAATGCTGACAAGATTAAGTTTTTAACAACATCTTGATATAAAATTTTAGTCAACACGCTAGAGTTTGAACCAGTAGATTTATTTAGGTTTACGCTTTCATCTGCATTTCTAACCTCAACAAGAGACTTGTGAGTTGTTTTTATATTCTCCACTGTCTCCGCGTGTATGTTTATGGTAAACGTTTTTAAAGACCCAGGTAGTTTTGGAAAAACCACACTCACGCTGGTACTGCCTCCTATTAGCTCAACTTTGTTAAGCTTGTAATGGCTCGAGGTCCAAGTGTTTGTTTTAAAGTTATAGTAGCTAGCTCTATCACCCTCGTATATCTCTATGCTAAAAACAGATGCCATATCACCAGATATAGTAATATTTCTAGTTGTTCCTCTTGGACTTATGTCGCTATAGTCCATGGTAACGCCTTTAATTTGTCTTTCAATATAACCATATACAGCTATATGATCTGCGTCGCTCATTAGCTTTCCATTAGGCATGTAATGAAATCCATTAGGCGCTTTAATGCCATCTTTTATTTTTAAAAATCCTCCGCTAAACTCTCCTCCGCTAGAGTAAGAACCTGAAGAACCCGAAGAGCCTGAAGAACCTCCATATCCGTTTGCCATAATTATTTACTGTTTATTATTACCTCACTACCCACCGAGTATATCTCGGCTTTTTCCCTAGAATTATTTGTAAATTTTGCTCTTGCGTAATACCCAATAACATCTCCGTCTATCTGACTATACTTAGAGAACATAATAAAATCCCCTGGCATAGGAACGTAGTTGTTAGGAAAATCAGTCTCATCAATATCTAATATAATGAAATTTGGTTCAGCTGTAATTCTACGTAATATACCCACTATTTGAGTGGCACCAGTGTCCGTTTGTAGAGATTGTTGATCCCCCGAGTTTGGCTGCGTGTCAGTTGAACAAGCATAAATTAAATCACCAACCTGGAGTGAGTTGTTTAAATTTGTAATAGGTAAAAATAAATTTATCATTTTTTAATATTTTTTCTTTGGTAATGGCGCTGGACCTGAAGATGCTTGGTCTAAAGGTGCTGGGCTTGAAGGTGTTGAGGATTTTGGTGTTGGGCTTGGAATTGCGCTAGATGACGTGAAGGTTGTTGTGGGTTTGTCTTTAGATTTAGTTAGGGTGCTTGTAGTAGCTACAACAGCAAAACCGCAACTTCCATCATCAATAGTCGCTAATGGGTTGTAGTTTGAAGCAGATGGATTTGTACATCCATAAACCACTACCGGTTGAACCCCACATAAAATAACAAATTTATGCTCATACGAGCAGACTCCACCAGTAGCAAACACATGTGTCATTTTTATCATATAACTTCCTGGAGCAAGATTTTGATAAGCACCACTAGCTTGTGCGCCGGTAAACGGAACGCCAACATTGCTAATAAAAACAGTTCCAGCCGCATCTACAATACTGTAGTTCCACACATCACCGAAGTTGAAGTTATTCATCATCGCGTTCCACTGTACCGCTCCATTATTGTTAGGGTTAGCGCAAGTACCAGTGTCATCACTAGTTGACAAATCAATCGAAAACCCAGGACAATCTTTGTCACAGCTACCATCATCTAGATTGGCTAGTGGATTATAATTAACAGCTAGTGGGTCTGTACAGCCGGGAACTACAGGGTTTCCGTTGATAGTAATTGTTTCCACCTCACCTATTCCCTGAAAAGTAAAGTCACCGGAATCAGACGCGTCTAGAGTAATATCTATTTTTCTATTAATGTTGTTAAACCATTTACCTTCTTTTTCTAAGAATTCTTGGATATCACCTTCTTCTAAATCCGTGGTAATTTTTTTAACACTCCAACCTCTTTTCTTCAATAAATTATAATACTCCTGATTACTGTAAGTAGTTAATGGTTGAAAATCTAAATCTAAAGTACCGTCAATCTCATTTAAAAACTTATCTACTTTCGATTGGCTACCCTCATAATTTAAAGTGTTAAATACTTTTACTAAACCCGGATTGTCATTTAACATCACGTCTAGTGATGAATCTTTAAAGCCTTCATAAAAAGTATTTCTATTTACATTCTCACTATAATGCTTATAAAGTTCGCCTGTATAAAAAGTGTAATAATTATTTGCCATACTAATACCAAATTGCATTTGGACAAATGATTTAAAACTAACCCACCCTTTATTTTTTTCACTAAAAGTTAAAACCCAATCTGAATATGATGTTTGTGCGCGGTGATAAGACATTTATTTGTTTGTTTATTTGTTTAACAAGGGGTAGTCGATTGATTGATTTTTATTTCGCTTAACCCTACGTATGATCCGTGTCTAGTAGAAGACGTATCGTAATGGCAACCAGTACACTGGTTAAAGTCCGTGAAAGCAATCATATGTATTCGTTGGGTTGTAGCGGTTGCTACAAACGTTGTGCAGCGATCATTCCATTCAGATTCACTTCCGTTAGATGCTCCGGCTGTATTTGTACTTATTTGCGACGTGTTTTGCTCACAGTTTGAATTGTGGTACTGGCTACTTACTGTAGACAACGTACCGCCACCAACTCCAGTCACAGGGTCATATATCGGAGTTGCCGCATTTAACGTGCCATAGCCCATTTGAACTTGCCCCGTGGTTGTTGATGGTGGTTGTATAGCGTCTGTACGGATAGCCCACCCTCCTATTAAGCAGTCAGAGCATTGCGTAGATCTCCTTAAAGCTAGCACAATTTCTTTCCACTCAATTTTGTAAGTTCGACCTACATCTAAACAACCCACATTCCAATAGTGAGACTCAGTGTATACCTCACCCTTGTGATGCCCCTCTCCATCCAATTCGAAGCCAACACTACTCAGACCCTTGGTTATGTGCGCTCCAAAAACTGGAGAGCCCGTGGAAGGTGGGTAAGCACATATTTGTGTTGTTGGGTTAGAAAAAGCGCCCCACTCTGATCCAACAGGTAGGAACGGAGCCACATTTAATTCATTAGGACTTTGAGCTCCAAGGTTATGTGCTCCCAAGGGTAGGTCACCTAGGCAGTACAAACAAGTTCCATCATCGTTAGAAGGTAGAACGCTCGCGTTGTAGTTTAATGCTTCAGGGTCAGTACATCCATAGATCTCACAGCAATCTCCCCATTGAATACAAAAGTCATAACAAGGATCCCCAGGAATTGAACCAGCATTCCCCGGGCCACATTTACCACAACACGCATCCTCAATATCTCCAGGGTAATCAGCACATGGCTCTGTTATAATCTCTTGTCCAGGACACAGCACCCAATTCCAACTTGGTGGAGGCGGCGATGTAGCAAATGGAGGGCCTTGGTAAGAGTATTTGAAACCATTATAAAGGATAACATCATAAGTTTGGTAAATAGTTGCAGCGCTATATGGCACGCCCTTGCCTTTGCAAAAGTTAATTTCCTCTTCAATAAATGGAATATCAACACATAAACTATTTTTTAACTTAATATTATACTCTTGATTTCTATCATCAAAACTACCGATAACTTTACGAGCTAATCTAAGGTTGTCTCTAAACCAATCCTTCATGCCAAAGTCAGATATAGGTGTTAGCCCATCTTTAGATAGTCTTAATACAGCTCCTCTAACTTTGTCTGAAAAATAAGATCTATAAGCTTCTGTTGCAAATGACTCTGGGTTTGTTGATATCCCATATTCACCAGCAAAAGGTATAGTTTGTCCAAGAACTCTATCAGTGGCTATCAATTGAGGGTTTCCATCAGCGTTAAACACAGCATCTTTATTAGCTGATATTCTTAATATTTTATCTTCGCAAAGAGCAACTAGATCAGAATCTCTAGAATGTAGTTTTTGAATACTACCATATATAGGGTTTATATCTTTGGTAATCTTCTCAGCTTGTATAAATTGATTTAAGTTATTTATTCCAGAAACAGAGTTGTATATGCCAGAGTATATTAAACCATATTTTCTATGTTCCTCTCTATATTCTTGCTCTAAAGTTGTTGAGGCCTTAACCCCATTTGAAATGTATGGTAAGTTGTAGTTATCTCTAATTCTATTAGATTCTACACCGTTTCTAAAAGTATAACAATTATGCCAAGGTAGTATAAATTTGTTATCTGGATTTACCACCTGGTTTTCTACTTCCATCGTCCAAATGTTTGGATCCGTAGTAGTACCTAAGTGCGTAATTTTTAGTTCTACAATTAAATCGTCAGGCCTAAAAAACTTTGCAGGAATATTCACTGGGCCCATTTGTCCTGCAAATACATTGTTATTAGCTTGCTGTACAAGTAACTGACTGTTGTTATACCCCATTACAGTGTAGATATAAGCTCCAATTTGAACTCTAGTGCCTATAGGTGCTGCGCTACTGATAGTACTATCATTTATTACTGTAGGCATAGACCCAGAAGCTTCGTAATATATATCTAACTCCGTCATATCTTTAGGTTCTGTCTCAAATATGGCTGGATTCTCAGACATAATCTCTGATTCTTCTAAACTATCGTACCAAGAAAGCGTATAACCAACCGCACCTACAGCTCCCCAATTACTCTTACCTGGACCAACTCCAGGGGGCATAGGTTTAGCTATAGTGTTTATGTTAAACTCGGAGTTTGGGCTATAACCATTCATACCAACTTGTCTGAAAGTGTAGGTTGTGCCGATGTCAGGTGGACTAGTAGTGTGTAAAAGAGTATGCTCAGCTAGCTGAAACGGTCGACTGTAGCCACCAAGTTTTAGCTGGTAAAAATCATCACCTAAAGTTGACGATATTGTTTTAATTTCTCTTACGACATATGGTTCAGATTCAATGTTAATTTCATCACCACCACTTGTCCACTTGGTTAGGGCCATTCCCTCGTGTAGAGTTCTTTGCACTAAGTTAATAGTTTGTTTTATATCATCAATGTATATTGTCAAGTCGTCTTGCTTGTTAGGGCCGTTTACCACAAGCGCTGCACCTGAGGCGACCCCAGATGCATTAACTACTGTAGGTGTTAATTCCAATCCACCATTAATGACGCCGGGTTCTGTAGGGTCCCATGCTATCGCTGGTTCGATATCTTTTAACACCCATCGCTTAGACATATTAAAACTTAACCCCTCAGCCATACTATGCAAGTCGTCTTGATAATTACTGACAGAAGACTTTAATTGAGCCGAAAACTCTTCATTGTTCCAACTTGTACTCTGATCCTTGGCCCCCTGACCACCCGCGTCATAATCACCATGACCGTGATAATGAGGCAGGTGCCTACCATCACTATGCCTAAACATGTTAAAAGTTCTCGCGGTTCCGCCTACAATATATCTAACACCCAAACCATCATTAGTATTATCTTCATCCCATGTAAGTTGGAAGCCTGACTGAACTCTACTTATAAAATCTTTTTCGTCAAAATAATTAGAGTTAGCAGGAGTGGTATTATACGTATTCCAATCCCCAACATCCCAAAAACCAGGTACATCTTCCTTCCCGTCCCATACGCTGGTACCGCTTGCGCTAGGCGGAATAACACCACCAAAACCAAGATCCATTTTCCAAGTTGCAGCACCGTTGGTTTTAACCAGTCCATCTCCATCAATCGGAGTCGACATCGGCTTTCTATTAAAAGAAAGCTCAGACATTGAGTCGGCATCAGGGTATATCCCTGCACTAGGGCCTTTATCTATAAACCAAACATCAGTATCTTTAGCAGAATCTCTATCAGACACGTACCCCTCAGGATATTCTATGTAAGAACGAACTGAAAAATCAACCTCAGAGCCAGACGTCCAACCTGTCCCAGTGGTAGACCAGAAGCTTCTATCCTTTCCTAGTTCTGAAAAATGGCGCTTCCACCCTGAGGTTACTCCAAAACTATTTCTTCCTGTTCTTCCAGAATATCTGTCCGCGTGGGAATTGGCATGAGTGTTATAACCAAATTCCTTCCACCAAAAATCTGAATCTTTCCAGTAATCTGGCTCGTCAATTCTATCACTTTTGTATTCTTTCCAAGGCTCACCATCAATATTTGTTCCAGGACTAGTGTCACGCTCTAAATGCACTAAAGCCCTAACATTTTTAGCGTTATTTAAATTACTTCTATAACCTGCACTAAGCGTGGTTTGAACACCATAATCACCTTCACCCCCAACTCCATACTCTTTTTCTCTATATCTTCTGAAATACAAGGCGTTAGCTGTAAACTCATTAACAGTATAATATCCATATAAAAGATGATCAGAGCCCCCGCTATAGAATGAAGGTCCACTCCAATTACCAATAGCGTTTCTATTTCTACCCCTTCCTCTTGTGGCAAAATTACTTAAATCGCTCGTGTGTTTTTCTATAAGTTTATCATCCATTAAATACACTTTTCTAGATGCCACTTTTCTAATACCACCACCAACTACATCTGCAACAATATTTTTTTTAAAAGTATCGTCAAAATAAATCTTTACAAAAAACCTTCCATCAAATTTATCTAAATTTTCTACAGTATATGTGTATATGTTTATTATCGCGGTGTTTTCAATAGAATTAGAAGTAGCCCCAGTTGGATCATTTGATATAAAATTAACATCATCCTCTAATGGTCTATCTAGTCTAAAAGCGAATTCGTGATTTGTATTTGGTAAAGTCTTGTCAATATGAGAATTAGTCACCCCAATAACTTTGTATCTATCAGAAACTTGAGTGGTTCCAGTTCTTTCAAATTCAACCCACAACTCGCTTACATTAACCGGAATTTTATCAATATCTTGACCAGCAGTACCGTACAGCGCCTGTGTATTAATCTTAAATTCAGAAGTCCCTGAGGTTGGCAAGCTAGTGCTAAATACACTACCCCCACCGTTTTTAAGTGTAGCTAATTTTCTTTTTGTTGTTTTTATAAAATCAGGAGCCTCACCTTCAATAGCTAAAATCTTATATCTAGCGGCGTCCGTAACCAACGTATCTGAATCAGTTCCTTTTTTCATAATTAGGAACGTATCAATATCTACTTTATTTCTATCACTAGAAGGAAAAGATAACCAAAGATTTCCATCACCAGCACTATAAAAACGATCCATGGCAAGGTTGTAATACTCTGAGCTTGTCTCTTTAACAAAGAATTTAAAATGAGTTAATGCTTGTGGAAAATCATCAGAATCAAATTGCACCTGAAATCTATTAGCCGTGTCAGCTTTATCTTTTTCATATCTTACAGCACTAGACGTATTGGATAAAACAGGTGTTTCCCTTCCAAATTCATCTAGAAAAACAACGCCTAGTTGATATTCTCTTAATGATTTAATTGATTTATAAGCGCTTGTTCCTACGTTTGTCCCTGGATTAAAGAGTAAATTGGCATCACTTGAAAATTTCTCGTTTGTAACATTTAAATTAGGAACGTAATTCTTTCCATTTAGAGATAACAAGTCATAGTTTTGAACGTAGTTAGCGTATACAATTCTATTTCCCGTTACATCTTGTCCTAGCGCTTTTTTAGGAACGTTGTCCCACGGTCTTAATAGTTGATTAGATGGCACAATACTATTTATAGCCTCTTTACCTATAATAAAACCAAAAAGCGGTGTAACATTAGGATTTTGGCTTGATTGTAAAAGTTTATCCCATAAATTAAAATCATTTACCGGCGCCCAATCATCAGGCTTTATAGTATCTACAACATAAACACTTGGAGAAGAATCATCTTTAAACAATATATCTATAGCCACAACATCTTTAGGAGTCTCGGTTGTAACAATATTAAACAACTCTACATCACGTAATTTGTTGGTCATACCTAGATTATATCCTTTTCTAGGATGATAATCAAAAGCTCCAGGTATAAATGCTACTTGAGTAAAAGGAGCAAATGTAGAATACTCTCCATCTTCATATTTATATCTATGAGAAAATCTTGGGAACTTAAACTCATAAAGCTTTTCGGTTTCTTCAAATATATCTATGACATACTTTAATTGTTGGCCATCTTCTTGCGGTTGCTCTGGAAATCCGTCTACGGTAGTAACTTTTATTTTTATACCGTAAAAAGCTGGGACCCACAATGGTGGTGACACAGTGTAATCAAAAGAACCAACAAGTCCTGATTGCGAGTTAGACTGTGGAGCTAATGCGGCTCCTGCTACGACTGGGAGTGGAGCTACATCCTGTAACAACTCTATTATCTCACCTTTAATGACAAAATCAGTTAAAGGCACAGCTGGAGGCGTGAATGTTCCATTTCCATCATCTTGATATGCTTGTAAAACAACTTTTTGCCCCACTAAACTCTGAATAGTACCATTCATGGGTATCCAACCAGTTAAAGCCTCTAATGTACCTGGACCCGGGGAAACGGGTAATAAATCAACTTCATTACTAGACGCATCTAAACCCGTTAATATTTCTACAGAAAACTCATTGCTACCAGGATCGGTTGATGTAGATGAAAAATCAAAGATTCCATCGTCAAACGATTTTCCAATAAAAGAACTACCTGTATCGGTACTCGCATCATATGCTTCATCATTACCAAATATTTTTATAACTCCCGTGTACATCTTCTCTGGACTTCTATGAGTTTTCATTACCATGTCTAAAGAGTATTGAGGCCCTTTTTTAATAACAGTTATATGTTCTTCTTTGATCTCGGTCAATTCACCCGTTGCGGTATTGTATAGCTCTGTTTGATTAGGCGTGTTTGATGCTGACCAACTCGTCCCTGCAATGCAGCGCGGTATATTTATTTTTCTTGGTTCGTTGACGTTATCAGTCCAAAACAACATATCATCAATAATATTTATACCAGTAATAATTGTACAGTTTGTAAACTTTAAAACCTCTTTTGATTTATCAACAAAAACCATAGTGTGAACAGTCCCGTCATACGAGATTATATAATCAGCATTATGATGCCACACTAAATAGTATAAGGTGTCATTTTTTTCATCAGAAATAGCCCCTATAGTAGTAGCACCAGGTGGTAAACTATATTCCATACCTTTGTGAAAAATAGTTTTCAATTCATTACCCAGTACGTTTTGAGCAGTACCAACCTCAGATGATTCTGAAGTTGCCACCTGTATATTCATGGCGTCTCTGTATTCACCGTTTGGAACAAGTCTTTCATCAAGATCCTTGTTCATTTTACCACCGGTAAATTGATGTTTAATTTCTGGCATGTACTAGTGTTTTATTTGTTTCGATTTACCTCTTAAAATTTGAGTGATTTCTTCTAATTTAATATTAGACAACCTTAACTTTGCAGTTCTTACAGCCGCAAACCTTTCTTTCTTAAATCTATTGACCTGGTATTCTGGAACATTGGCTTTACCAGCTAAAATAGCATGTGACAACCATTTGTACATAGCTTCTTCCGCGAATTTATGGATTAAAGGCTCAAAACCGTTGGTGTCATAAGTAATCTCCCCCATATTCCCTTCTATTCTTCGTGGTATAATAGGAGTTATTTGCTGTGCCAACCCGTCACTTATATAATCTAAGATCACAGTTTTTCCAGACAAGTTAGAACTAAAGTGAATTTTTCCAGTAGTGTTATCTATGTAGAAAGACCCATTAGCTTGAGCGTGTTGAGGATCTAATCCATACCTATTGTTAAACGTGTGATCGTGGTGATCGTGGTGATCGTGGTGGTGATGGTGATGCGGTTGGTTGGGGTTTGCTGATTTGTAATTTGACCAAGTGTCGGAATCTCCAGGTGTTGATATAAAAGTCACTTCGTTTGTCGTTGCTGTTGAAGCAGCAAATGATTTGGTTGAAGTAGTTATTACAGCTCCGTTAACATCAATCACTGTTGTTCCTACTTCAAACTCATCGTGTGACACCAGCATTCCAACGGTTATATTAGATACATCTGTGTTTGGCGCTTGGGTTATTTTATCCTCACTAGCAGCCCAAGTTACATTTTCTAAAATAAAAGTAGATTGTTCCTCTAAAATTAAAGAATCATCTGCCGGTGTAAATACCAGTGTTTCTGTACCTGTGTAAGTGACATCGTTGCTAATTTGTATTGTTGTAATTCCACTAGCGTTAGACGTAGCGATTACCGACGAATAAAGACTAATATTTGGCGCAGAAACTATCATACCAACTTGTATGTTCCCGTATTCACCGTCTAACACTATTTCATCTGAAGTATCTACAAGCGTACCTATTGCGTTTAACACAAAATCTCCATCTGTGTCTTGAAGTGGATTTGTAGGGTTTGATGTTTTAGAAGCGGGATATAACAAGTGCTTTATACCACCAGAATCTACCCAACTAACTTTAGTGTAGTTAACGTAGTCTTGCGGTAAGATCATTTGTAAAGATGGTGGAAGGGTTATTTCGTGAGCTCTTGTAGATTTAAACGTATCGAAAGATAGTTCCTGTAAAGCTCTTTGAGCGTGAAATGCCACGTCTAGTCTCTTTACTTTCGGTATAATCTTATCTTCACCAACGTACACTAACATGAATTGGTTTATAACTTCTGTCAAGGAAATAAATTGATAACCTCCAAACTCACCCCCTTGATAATACTCTTGTCCTGTTTGATCTAATAATCCCATTTATTTATTGTTTTTCTTGTTGAATTTGAGTTTGCTCTAAAGTTTGTGCCACTTGAACTACTTCGGCTGCTTTTAAATTTATACCAGCAAGCTTTAATATTTTATAAACTAGCTCCGTCTCTTCTGAAGCGTGTAATTCAAAGTCAACAGATATATTATCATTATACAAAGATTTTTCGTTAATAACAACATATGCCCATTCTACTCTTGGTGGTCTCATAGTGTAGCTTATGCTCATATTTTGACCCGTGCCAGGTGTTGCGGAAGTAACAGTCTGGTTTACAAACGTATCAGTTCCAACCGCTACCCTCAAACCAAGAGACGAGGTTGTGCCTATTGGCCTGTGTGGTGTTGGTGCAGTTTTGTGTGTCATTCTAGCTGCATTAAAATCTTTGCCATTAACCATTTCAACCTGAGCACCACCAACTCTAACAGTACCAAGTTTATATATAATATCCCAAGGTATATTTAATATATCGTTTGTTGGCGCCATATTTATAAGCATCCACGCATCATCTTGATCAACATCAAACTCCCCAACCTTTTCGTATAGAACAGTTAATGGATCTGAAAATTCTTGCATATTACCAGGCATACGGTTGAATTGTTTTATATCATAAAAATATTGCTCGAATATTTCCATCTGAGCTTGGTTAGCTAGTAAGTTAAATTCTTGAGGTGTTATATAACCCCTCTGCTCTTTATTAGCTAAAGTTAAAACTCTTTGATATACCGTATCTATACTTACCGCCATAATTTCTTTTTATTTATTTATTTTAAGAATATCTCTTATAAGGAAACAATCTATTTAAGGTATCTTTCCTTTTATTACAACCACAAGGTTTTTTAATTAGTTTGCTAGCCGCTTCTACAGCTTTTTTTATTCCCATTGCTTCTGTAAGTTTTTCTATTGAGTCTCCTAAACCCTTTGATTCTTCTTTCATAAAATTAGATTTGTAATAAATGATCGCCCCGAAGGACGACCATATTATTTTGTTAGTTATTTAATCTTTTCTCTATGTTAGAGTAGATTTCCATACCTTCATCTGTTTTAAACCAATGTGCTAAAGCAGTGTAAGGATGCTCATCAAATGGTATTACCATTAGTTTCCTCCCATTACTACCCCACAAAAAGTTTCTTTGATCAGTAGACAATCTTAGTATTCCATTTTCAACAGCTTTAATACCAAAGTTTCTTAACATTACATTCTCGTCATCCGCTAACTCTAAGAAGAGTTTAGGATTATTACGAGCAAATACTAACAAATCTCTTTTAAGTTCCTTAGAACTCAACTCTGATACACTAGATCCTTTCTCAACACGCATGATAGCTTCTGCCATATCAATATCTATGTTTCTAGCCGCTATTAAAGCATCAACTTGAATGTTTAATACATCAATTTCATCAGCCGCTAATGCCGCTGGTTTATATTCTTCATATAAGTTGTCTTTGTGTGGGTGATATAAAGAAAGCAGTTTTTGTAACACTGTCTGTTCTTTTGGTACAAATAAATTACCAGATCTAAAAACTATATGTTCTAGCCTTTGATCACCTTTCATTTCATCAACAAAAACGGTTGTTTGGTTTTGACAGTACTTTAGTTCTCTTTGGTAACCTTTTTCTTCGTCAAACCAATAAATATCTGTTGCCTTTATTGATCTAGACAATGGTTTTTTACCGCCTCTTAAAAGATATACTCTATCTTTTATTTCCCACTCATTTTTTGGTTTAACTCTTTCTCTTACTTTTGGTTCTGCAACGACAGTGTCTTCAAAAAACTCTGTAACTACTTCTTGCATTGTTTCAATTTGAGGTTCTACCTCAACTTTCTTTGTGTTAGCTTTT
>TARA_R110001632_G_scaffold27493_2_pt1 | contig 13224 bp, 36 predicted proteins | sample TARA_R110001632 | Tara Oceans TARA_R110001632 (sample SAMEA4398266) | marine metagenome | biome: Polar Biome; feature: [SRF] surface water layer (ENVO:00010504); material: water (ENVO:00002006), including particulate matter (ENVO:01000060) such as... | depth 5 m
AAGTATAATAAATAAGTTAAAATTTGATACCGTATGTGTTTACGGTGTGGGTGTTCCTTCAATGTTTTTTAACTCAATAAAGGGAGATAAAACAGGGGTAGATAATTTTGATAAAAACAAATTTCCTCGTAGTTGGTCGGGTGCTACTGTTGCTGATAACATATTAAGTAAACCCAATAAAAAAAAGTTTGATGTTGTTATTATTAATGACTCAAAACATTACAAAGACCTTGTTAAATATTTCAAACAGGCTTTAAAAAATATTAACGAGGGAGGTAAAATTATATTTACTCACTCAATGCCTAATACACCGTATGACGTTGCGGAGAACCCTACAAAGCATCAATTTTGGTGTGGTGATGTTCAACAGTTTATACTTGAATTAATATCTAAAGGAGGGTACAAAGTAACTTCTTTCGATGATGGTTTTGGTGTTTCGATTGTAGAAATAGACGAAACAAAAGAACCTAAAACAATAGAGGTACAAGGATTTGAAGAGGTGTATTTTCAACGTAAAAAATTAATGAATAATTAAGATGAGTACACCACTAATAAACATTCAAGCGGTTAAAGATTTTGCGGATTTAAGCGTTAATATTAAAGAGCGTAAATACAATCAGTATATTATAATGTCACAGGATAGATTTTTATGTGATTTGATTGGTGTTGATTGTGTAGATGGTTTAGTTGATCGTAAATGTTCAAACACTTTAACAGCAGAAGATGTTACACTATTACAGTATATTGAACCTTATTTAGTTAATTACTCATACGCTTTGTATGTTGGTAGTTCAATGACTTTAAGCCTTAACAGTGGTGTATCTACTTTATCGGGTGATAATGCAACTGCAATAGGGCAACAGCAAAGAGTAACAGAAAGTAAAAGATACGTTTTATATGCTGAAAGATTAGCTTTAAAAATCACAACTTTCTTAACTGCTAACGCTGACTTATACCCTTGTTACACCGTACCAACGTGCGGAACTATAAACACTTACAGCCCATATTTTGGATTATGATACAAGAATTATTAATACCTAGTGAAGTTAATATTATTAATATAGTAGGTAAATCACAAGAGCCATTAAATATGATGGGTGATACATTTGGCTTTGTTTATACAGATGATTGTGGTAACGATGAGAATATAGATATTACAGAATATGAATTTACCTATACAATCACTTTAAGCGGTTGCGAATATTTAAACGGTGGTACTGTTGTAGGTGATTTAGTAATAGGTACAGGAAACGATAGCAATAAATTATGGTTTAATATCACAAACTTAGATTTAGATCGTGCTGTGTATCAATATAATATTAAAATAGTGGGTAGTAACTCAGTAATTAAAGGGAATTTAACTGTAAGATAATGGCTAACAATATAAGAGTATTAATACAAAAGCCAGTAGATGGTAGCGGTTCAGGTGTTCAATCTGTAACTGGTGTGGGTGTTGATAATTTAGATCCTCAAAACCCCGTAATAACAACTAATGCTGGGGATATAGGGTTAGGTAACGTAGATAATACAAGTGACGCAGGTAAACCTGTTTCAACAGCTACACAAACCGCTTTAAATTTAAAACAAGATATATTATCAGAGGGTGCTTTTGTTGATGGTGATAAAACAAATTTAGATAACCAATCTAATACAAACACAGGAGATCAAAAAACGGTAGAGAGTTTCCCTACACAAGAAACAACAGCTTTTACAGTTGCGGATGGTTCAGATAGGGCGTGGATTGATTGTGATTTCGCAGCAGAGACAGGGGTTACTATAACAGCTACATCTGTAACCGTAATAGGTGAACCTGTTTACTTCTCGCTTAGTGGTGACGGTCAAATAAAACTAGTTGAAAGTGGTGTTACTATTTCTTTTAACGCTGATCAATCTTTGATAATTGGATCTAAAGGAGATAAGATAGGGTTACTAAAAACAGGTGCTTCAACTTATGAAATTATTTAATTATGCCTTTACTTAGTTTAATAAATTCAAGACATAGGTTTGTAGATAGGTATAGATACTTATCAAACATAAATAACGATGTATTAACCTCATCTTTGACATTAGGTGTTTCTGATGTTGTTATAGAGTTTGATTCTATTATTAATGGTAGTAGCGGTTTTTATATCATTAACAGGTTAGGAGCTTCCGCCTCGGGTTTCCTTCTTAGGATATTTGAAAACTTAACAGCTTCTTTTGGTATTTTTGGAGGTGCTTTTGTGAATTTCGCACCTATAACAGCTTCACCAAATTGGCGAAATTTTAGGTTTGAAATAAACACGGGTGGTAATAATTTAGTTGATTTTTACATTGACAACGTTTTACATGATTCTATTTCTATTGGAGCTATTAATTCTACTTTGACAAAAGCTTTTGTAAGTTCTACTCAATTTGATGTTATAATTGATAATTTAATTATTGACGGTGTAGAGTTTGGTATGAATGAGAAAAAAGGGTTTGTTTGTAATTCATCAGACAACACAGAAACCTTACAAGGATCGACTTCAAATGCAGCAGGGTTGACCTATTGGGAATCAAACGTGATTAAAAAAAGAGAATGATATGATGTCAATAATTATTTACATAATAAGCGATATGAACGCCAAATTAGATGAAGCGAATGTATTAATAATTAACGAGGTTACAGAGTTAAATTATACAGATACTTTAAATGTTACCTATCAAATGCTACACGATGATAGGAAAGATTCTAAGGGTTCAGAGTACGGATATTTTAAGAAAAAAGAAGGTGTTGAATTTTGGGTACTACCTTCTTTACCTATGGGGTTAATTATTAAAGAGGGTAACACAGATATTAAAGAATACACAGAGCAAGAGTATAAGGAAAACGTTTTACCGATTTGGGATATTGAAGAAATAGAGATATGAATATAAAAGTATATAGATTTTCAAGTGATACACAGAGTACATTATCAGCTATTCATATAGATGGTAAATTTCACTGTTACGGTTTAGAAGATGAATTTAGAACTGTTAAGGTTTGGGGTGAGACTCGAATACCTAAAGGGAAATATAACATAGGGGTTCGTACTGTTGGTGGGCATCATTCACGATATTCAAATAAGTTTCCTTCTTTTCATAAAGGTATGTTACACGTTTTAGATGTTCCTAATTTTGAGTATATTTTAATTCACATAGGTAATACAGACGATGATACAGCAGGTTGTTTGTTAGTCGGTCAAGAGTGTAACAACAACAGAATAGATAAAGGCTCTTTGTTAGGCTCTACATTAGCTTATAGAGAGTTTTACAGGTTGGTTATAGATTCGGCTATTGATGGTGATTTAACGATAGAATATATTGATTTATAATGAATGAAATTTTACAGTATTTAGGCGGTGGTTCTGTTATTAGTGGCTTGTTGTTATGGTGGGTTAAATCCACTATTTCAACGCTATCAGCTAAGATAGAAAAATCAGAAAATGATAATATAAAACAAGAAGGTGATATTAAAAGATTACAAGAGGACGTAAAACGAATTAAAGATAAAATTTATAAATAATGGGTTTTTTAGGTTTAGGTAAAGCGAGTGGGGAGGCTGTTGGAGAAGTTGTAAAAGAAGGTTTAAACGGTGTTAATAAAATATTAGATACTGTTATTACTAATTATGAAGAGAGGGGCAAATTAGATATTGCTTTTCAAAAGTTACAAACAGATATTAATTTAGCTGAATCAAAAAACAGCTCTTTGTTTGTTTCTGGGTGGAGACCTTTCACAGGTTGGGTTTGTTCTTTTGGTGTTGGGTTTAATTATGTTTTAAGACCTTTTTTAAACTATGTTTTAGCTGTTTTTTACCCTTTAGTAGAACAAATGGATGCTTTAGATATGAGTCAATTAATGCCTTTATTAATGGGTATGTTAGGGTTTGGAGCGTTAAGAACTTACGAAAAAGTAAAAAAGAAGGCTAGAAATTAATCTAGCCTTACATATTTCTTACCACCTAAAACAATTAATTCCTTTGTTGCTCTTATTCCGTTAGGTGTAATCCCTAATTTATCAGACGCTTCTTTAATAGAAATTAAATCAAGATCAGAAAAGACAAATTTCAATAACCTTATTTTCTCTTCTGTTGTACAGTTTAAAACATTTTCCATTAGTTCTAATTGGTTCACTTTTGGAAGTGGTTCGTTTTCTGTTAAATCTTCAAAATTAGGGAATTCGTCCATTTTAGAGTTGTTTAGGCTGGTTCACTTTTGGAAGTACGTTTATACGGGTGTTAGAGAACATAACTTACTTAGTTTGTTTCTTATCCCAACAAGGGTAGCATAAAAAACCGTTTAGGTCGTGTGCTTTAGTTTTGCACTTCTTACACGTAAGTAACGGTTCAATAACAACGGGTATAGTTAATTCATTTAACTTGTTTTGTAAGTCAAATATCTTTACCAATTTCACCTGTGTTTTTACGTGTGTAAGTTCCTTTTTTAAAAGTGCTTTAATCAATCTTACTTCTGTTTCTGTTACTTCTAATATCATTGTTTCCATATTTTCTAATCGTTAAATGAACAAACCATACCCAAAACGTTAGCGAACATTACTTTACTGCTGTTATTGTACAGTCAGGGTTCTCTTTTATAAATTCATTTATAGCTTTCGGTATATCATCGCATTTCAAATACTCTGTTGTTCCTGATCTGTTCACATAGTCATCATCCCACTCGATGATAAACGATTTGCTAACAAGGTCTAAAACATCATTATTTTTAACTAAGTTGTTGTGGTATAATTGAGCATAGCCCTCCATTAAGTTTATTATTATATTTGGGTTGTGGTCTTCTGTTATTTTCTTAAACATCCCACAAGCGTTTAGGTATTCAGTTACATTGTGCTTCATAATTTATCTGTATTTAATCGTTAAAAAGAAAGGTGTTTAGACTGGTCATTGTAAACAATTAAAAACACTACTTCCGTGCTTCATCAAGTTTACTGCATTTAATCCAATCTACATCACCTGTAAATTCGCAAGGTTTTTGATGCTCTACACAAAACTCGCATTCTTGACAAGCAACACTACCAATCATAATTCCACTATGTTTAACCTTGCAAAATTCCGTGCAATCTTGGTTAAAAGTTCCTACTGTTTTAAAATAATATTTTTCCATTTTATCCGTGTTTTTAAAAGATTTACAACATCGTGTATATGGCATTAAAACGACCACATACACACAGCGTTAGCAAACATTTTTATTTGGTGGCTCTTTACATTTATAGCAAACATATCTATCACCATCCCAATCTTGGAAACCATCTGGGTGCCTACAAACCGATTTGCTAACACAAGATAAACGTAATTGCTCTTTCTCGTATTCCTTTATTTTAGGCTTCCAATTATTATATTCTTCTTTTGTTATCATAATTATACTTGTCGCAACTACTCTTATCCAAACCGTTAGCAAACATTATTTTAATGCTTCTAGGCTTTCTTTTGCGTCCTCTATGTGCATTAGTAATAATTGCCTTTCGTTACAATCTTTTTTTGTAGTTATTAGCTCAATTGTCATTTCAGCTAATAGGTTTTTTAATTCCTCCAAAGGCTTACTAACAATGTTCTTAGGTAATAAATCAACTAATTCATCAACCATTTTACCTATTCCTTTTTTATAAATAAACACCTCTAAACCGTTGTCTATATTGTCTGTTATCCCACAATATTTAGCAATAATTAATATCATTTCCTGTTTAGCATCCATAATCTTCATCGTTATTTATCCGTTAATTTAAAACCAAAGCACAGCCATTAGCAAACATCAAAAAATATTAATTTCAGCAAATGTTCTTATTGCTGATCTAATATCAGTTGAACCAGTTTTTATACTATAACCAATTTCACGTCTAGCCTTTTCAATTAAGTCCGTAGTTAGTTCTGTCTTGTTAGTTATATTGTATTTCAGTATAAAATCAATCTTTCTGTTTTTAAACTCACCATATTTTTTGCGTTTGCTAACAAGGTCTACATGTAACTTTTGCTCTTGGTTCGTCTGTTTTTCAAGTTCTAAGTAATCAATATACTTAATCAAGTCTCTAGCTAATCTTATAGCTTCAAAGTGATCGTTTAAGTCGTAATCTTTTTTATTTGGTCTTTTCATAATATTTTCTTTAGTAATTATTTAATCAAGCAAAAGCAACAGGTAGTCCAGTATTATCAAACAAACACTTTAGTATATCCGTTTCCGTTATTTAGTGCGTAAGGCATATTCTTACAGGTATGATTTTTATCACATATTAATTTTCCTGTATAGTCGCCATCTTCATCTTTTACCACAATAACCTCGTACCCCCATTCACTTCTTAATTTATCTCCAATAAAAATCTTACTTCCGTTATCATCATTGTAGCCCGTAAACAGTTCTTTTGATAACAAGGTGCAAAAAGAATACACCACTACTTTTTTAATCTTATTCATAATTCAATATTTAGTCATTAATTCACTTTAGTACTCTTTCTGCACAAACCGTTGTGCATAATACTAAAATAGTGATTTCTGAATATTATCTACTTGGTAATTCATTAATATATTATCACCAGAATCATACATTTTTTTATCACATTTAGGGTAGTCTTTTATTATAGAGTATCTAAGTTTTTTAATCATATCTTTTTTAGTTTTTTTATCTGCATTTATAAAAAAGTACCTATATTTTATTTTTGGTTTTATCCTTTCTATATTGTTTTCTTTTGCCCATTTAGCAATGGCTGTAATACCTAGTCTTTCAGTTATTGATTTAGGGTGCATCTTTTTACCATCCACAATGTACTCGCAATCGTGAGCTTTATTTCCACCTGTATAAATCCAGTTTGTACTTTGGTAAACTATACCACAATGACTCATTCCACTATCAGCGTAACTAACTACAATATTATTTTTAGGTAGCATTTTCAAACTGTTTCCAACTAAAAAAGAAGCAGCGTTTTTTTGTTCTGTTTGTATCACTAATCTAGTTAGTTCATAAACCTTAAAATTACTTCTTATAGGTTCTAAAAAAACATTCTTTTCTATCTGTACTGGTGGTCTGCCATAAACCACAATACCCTCAATTTTGCCCTCAATAATTAACCCATAGGCAAATTGAAACATAGGCTTTCTTTTAGCATAGTGCTTTTCTAAACACCACCTCATAGCTTGTTTATATGTTATTTCTTTAACTTCCATTAAACCTCATTAAGTAAGTAATTAACAATGCAATCATATTCACTTTGAATGTCAGTATTGTAGCTAGACTTTAAAAAAAATTCTCTATGATTTAATACTTCGGTGTATATTATATCATAAGTCAACTCTTTATATTCTGTTTCGTTATTCTCAACATGATTCATAAACAATTGAGAAAATAAAAATTCTTCGTATTTCATAATTTAGTTTTTAGTTTAATAATCCGTACTATGCACAACAACGTATAAAGTGCATTAAAACGCACCTTATACAATGCGTTAGCAAACATTATTTAATACTTTTAAACTTTCTTTTGCTTCTTCTATATTCCTTATTAGTAAGTGCCTTTCTTTACACTCTTTTTCTGTTGTTATCAATTCAATTGTCATTTCAGCTAATAGTTTTTTTAAGTCGTTTAACGATTTGCTAACAGGCTGTATAGACAAACCACTTGTTACATCTCTGTTAATTATAAACAGCTTTACCATCTCAAGTATTCTTATCTCATTAGCTCCACTATCAAAAATGTGCTGTATTTCATATTTCAATTGTTTCTCTTCTTCTAAAATCATAATCTATTAAGTTTATCGTTTGTGGTCTATCAATACAAGGGATGTTAGCAAACATTGTCTACTTCATAAGTCCAATCGTCCATTCCTATACATACATCTTCTCTGTAATATTCTCCTTTCACCTTACTTTCTAAGTTTTCTTGAATCTGTGTTTTGAAATGGAATACTTCATCTTTTACCTCATCTTCTGTCAGGTATCTATAATCACTACATCTTTGTAGTTTTACTTTAAGTTTTATAGTTACTTCAAACTCTTCATCTAATTCGTAGTGTTGATTTGCCATAATTAACGATTTGCTAACACTATATTACCCCCATTCTTATAATAGCCATCCCTTTACTTTTGTCTGTGTATTTTATAGCTTTTATCTGGCTATCAAACATACCTGCTATCATTCCACTCATAGTATCCTGCACTATCCACACAGTACCGCTAACATCACCTATATTTAATTGCTGAGTTTTGTAATTATCAACAATCTTTTGAGCGTCCTTATATTCTTTTTCTGTTATCATAATTCATTGGTTTTTAAGCAACTAAAACATAGCCTTGTCATTGTAGTGCATTACATCCAAAAATACATACAGTGTTTACCGTCAGCGTAATTTATGCTTATAACATCTTTATCTTCCACAGCTAACCTTATCCATTCATTAAGTGATTCTAAGCCTTCAAATTCTCTATAATATACTTTCATAATCGTTAATTAACGCACTACAACAAAGGCTATAAAACCATAGCTACCATAGTGCTAGATTTAAACTGTATTTGTATAAGGCTACAATTTATAACCTAGTCGTTATCAATAATTGCCGTAAATCACTATCTCTTTGTTTTTTAGAAGTTCTGTTAGTGTATCTATATTATCTTTACAGCCTATAACGTCCCATCCGTGACCACTTTTAGGTATTGTTTCTAACCTTAGTTTTTCTTTTTGTTTTTCTTGTCTTATGTTTTCTAACTGTTCGCTTGTTAGTTTTATCTTCATAGCATTAAATATTGATAACACGGTGTTAAAACCATAATCACAAGAACAATGCATAACATTATGTAAAGCACACTGGCTTAGTTCTTTGATTCCTAATAGTTTTTTAATTAATCTTTTCATCATCCATTTGATTTTCAGTAAACGATTTGCTAACAAGGTCTAAAACCTCATTATTATTTAGCTTGGTTTGGTGGTAATCTTCAAGCATTTCCTCTAAATCAAAATCACTATTAAGCAAATTCCAATCGTTACAAACTATTGCTTCTGGCGAGTGTCCTTTTTTTATTAAATATTCTTTCGGTGTCATTATATTGATTTTAATGGTTAAGTACGCTAAAAATAACAATGTTTAGCCTTGTACGTTATAAAGCCTTTTTCCTTTTTAAATAGTTGTAGTGTATTTGATACATAAATTCATTTAGGTTTTTTTCTTCTTTGTTAGCCTGTCTCAACATTAACTCTTTAAAAGAAGGTTTAACGCTGTAATGTATTTGTTCTTTTTTCTCTCTCATACCTCAAATATAGTTATAAATATATTAAAAAACAATATTAGAAATAATATGCTTTTAGTGTTGCATATCAATAAAAAGATTGTACATTTGAAGAACAAACACAGAGAATTATGAGAAACGCAACAGATTTATTAATTGAAGATTTAAACCAAGATTTTACTAATACATTAAATGAAGGTTTAGAAATTACAGAGTACAACTATAACTATAATAAGTTCAACGGTTATGAAGTTGATGTAATGTTTAACTATAATGATGGATGTTTAGAAGATTTAGACATTACTTTAGACGGTGGTGCTTTAACTACTCCTATTGCTTTACATGAAGCGATTGAAAAGGTTTGTATTGAATTTTGCAGCCACTTAAAAGAGAATGAAGATACAGACAATGCAAGAGAGGAAACAAATAATTCATTAACACATAACTTTAACTAATATTAAAAGTAAACAAGGACAATCAGCGGTAAAAATAGGGGGTGTAATTAGCTCCCTATTAATTGACAAAGACATAAAAGAAAAATACAGGTTGTTAGCTATTGAGGTAATGTATGATAATAATATCTGTATTAATAAAAAGAAGATCTTAATTAAGGAGTTAGGAGATAGACAAACAGCAGAACTAAATAAATAGATTATGAGTATTTACAAACAGTTATTAGAGGTTCAAAAAGAAGTAGGTGCTATTTCAAAGGATAGTAAAAACCCTTTCTTTAAGTCGAAATACTTTGATATTAATAAACTAATTGAGGTTGTTAACCCTGTACTATCAAAACATGGTTTAGTATTGTTACAGCCAATAGAGGACAACAAAGTAGTAAGCAGAATACATGATGCTGAAAGTGGGGTTTATGTTAGTAGTTTTTTAGAATTGCCTAACTTATCCGACCCTCAAAAAATCGGTTCTGCTATCTCTTATTACAGACGTTATACATTATCATCTTTATTAGGTTTACAAGCAGAGGACGAGGACGGAAACGGTTTAAAAGCGAAACCTAAACCAAAAGCACCAGAGAAACTAACAGATGATAGATTTAAAGACGCTCTAACAGCTTTAAAAGAAAACAAGATAACAAAGGCTACTATATTAGCTTTTGACCTTACAGAGAAACAAAAAGAAGAATTAAATAAATAGTATATTATGAGTTTTGAATTAGAAGGTAAATTGATTGCAAAGTTTGACACTGTACAAGTTTCAGATAGTTTTCAGAAAAGAGAATTTGTTTTAGAGACAGAAGAAAACAACGGTGGCAACATCTACACTCAAAATATTAAGTTTCAGTTAATCCAAAAAGGTTGTGGTGAAATTGACTCTTCAAATGTTGGTGATGTTGTAAAGGTTCATTTTAACCTACAAGGTCGTAAATGGGAAAAGGATGGTAAAACGTCTTACTTTAATAGTTTGAACGCTTGGAGAATTGAGAAGTTAGAATCTATTCCTCAATCTGGGCAAAGTGCAGAACCAACAGTAGAAGATACACAGGACGCTTTACCCTTCTGATATGGCAACTAAGCCAAAAGATATATTAATCTTATATTTACTCCTAGCTATTATGCTGGGAGTATTTTACACAACACTTAGAACACACAAACAAGATGGAACAGTCAAAGAAAGAATTGGAGTTAAACGGAATACAAGCAGCAGAATTTTTGATAGAGTCAGGAGATGATGTGCTACCTAGATACATAGAAATTTCAAAACAAATAGCATTATTAGAAGCTGAAAAGAAAACATTAAAAGAAGCTGCTTTTGATGAAAGGGCTTTATTTGGTTCAAACCCTGTAACTATTGCTGGGTGTAAAATATCAATATCTAACACAGGAGATAGAATCCAATACGATAAAGATCCTATAATAGCAGAATACAAAAAAGCTATTAAAGATAGAGAAATAGACGTAAAAACGGCTGTAAAGTCAACTGGTGTTTATTTTGATGCTGACGGTGTACAAGTTGAAAAAGTACCTGTGCGATACGGTTCTGATGTTATTAAAATACAATTCTAATGAGGTATAAGATTGAAAAAAGAAGGTGCGAAGATGGGCTTGTTTATTATAGAGGTTATAAATTGTTTTGGTTCATTTGGTTACCTGTTACGTTATCTAATATTGACAAAGACTATGTTAAAAGACAGATGGACTTATGACAAAAGCACAAAAATACTTTATCAAACTAAATAGGCAAAGTACACAGTACAACAACAGAAACCACGAAAAAGGTAGACGGCAATTTTTAAGGGTTGTAGGTTTTTCTTTTGAAGAGATAAACGCAATAAATAATAAGCAAGTATGATTGATTTAAAACTTTGCAATGATACCTATTTTAAGGCTCAAGAGGAACGCAAAAAAGCTAATGATAGTAAGCACTACAAACTTTGTTTTGAGTGTAAGAAAGTAAGGTTTATCAATGAGTTTACAGATAATAACAAGAAATACCAAAGAGAAGCGGCAAAGGGAAAAAACCACCTTTGTAACTTTTGCATTAAAAACAGAGAATTATGATACAAATAGAAGCAAATAAATTAGGGGTAGACAGTGATAGACAAAAGAATCACCAAATAATGATAGCCTGTTTTCAATTAGGCGGTGAAATGGCTGATAGTAATTTAGATTATATGTTATTTCATCAAAAGAAACACCTAAGAAACGAACAAAGAGTATATTTAAACGGCAACAGACAGCAAAAAAAGAAAGCTGAAAAATATATTGAAGAGGTATTAGCACAAACAAAGAAAAGCTATAAAAGTTTAATGAGTCATTTAAACAAATTTAGTAATACTTTAGGAGCTTCTTACAGTACTAATGTACAGAAAAGAGAGTCTGACATATCAAACGCTATGTATGAGTTTACAGATGAATTATTTGAAATTAAATAATATGAATATAGAAGAAAATAAACATCATTTACTTTGGAAAGGTATGCAGTCTATTGATGTAATGAAATTGATGCTTTCAAAAGAAGAGTACATAGGTTTTCTAAAAGGTCAAATAGTTAAATATCAATTACGACTAGGTAAAAAAGACGACCCAACAAAAGAGATCAGAAAAATTAAAGATTATACAGACGAATTAAACAAAGTATTATGATAACATTATTAGAACCAATGGACGGTCAAGCACCTACTCACTACATACTAAACAACACAAGCCCAAATACATTTAACACCAGCTATAATGATGAGGAAAAGTATGAAGAGGCTAAAAGAATAGATGGCATTCTGTATGGTGAGGATATGATTGAATCAGGTGAGATAGAAGATTTAGGCGTTTACACCCTAGTAAATGAATTAGATGTTATTAAAGGTGCAGAATCAAAAGCTAAAAATAAAGTAATATGAGAATAGAACAAACAATAGAAAAATGTACGGTATGGGCGAAAGCTCGAAACCTAATAAAAGGCTCGTCATCAAAAGACCAAACTCTAAAACTTATACAGGAGGTAGGGGAATTATCAGATAACGTTTGCAAAGGTAGATGTATAAAAGATGATGTAGGCGATTGTTTAGTGGTTCTGAATAACATAGCACTACAAAACAAAACAACGCTGTCAGAGTGCTTAGAATTAGCTTACAACGACATTAAAAACCGTAAGGGTGTAATGAAAGATGGCATCTTTATAAAAGAAGCTGATTACGATCAATTAAATACAAAATAAATGATAGTAACACCAGAAACACTACCCAGAAAAGGGGACTCTGAACAAACTATTTTTCTTTCAAAATTCACACTTAGAAGAAAATATAAAAAAACTAAGAATTCTAAACAGTGGACAATAGAAGAAATGGTATTAAGAGAATCCTTAATACACAAAGGTATTTCGCCATCTGTAATTATTAGAAGGCGTGGAATGTTAAAGCGTTTAAGAGATAAAAGCGGGTGGGCTAAAGGGATTATTTCAATTATTAAAATAGATTTTGAAATACATCTTAGAGACGGTTGCGAAGAACCATTAGAAAATATAGAAGAAATAAATAAATAAATATCTAT
>TARA_R110001632_G_scaffold10505_6_pt1 | contig 13214 bp, 12 predicted proteins | sample TARA_R110001632 | Tara Oceans TARA_R110001632 (sample SAMEA4398266) | marine metagenome | biome: Polar Biome; feature: [SRF] surface water layer (ENVO:00010504); material: water (ENVO:00002006), including particulate matter (ENVO:01000060) such as... | depth 5 m
ACAAATCTAATCAACTACCTGATATGAAATCAATTATTTTTAAATTCGTTTTACTAATTTCCATTGTATTAATCTCATTTAAAGGAAATGCACAAAAGTTCCAAGGGAAAGCTTTTTATTATTCTAAGTCTAAAATGGAATTAGGGAATTGGGGTGCAAAAATGAGCGAAGGTCAGAAAAAACAAATAGCAAGTCGACTTAAAAATAGATTAGAAAAGAAGTATGTTTTAAGTTTTAACATGCAAGAATCAATGTTTTTAGAAGAAGAAAAAATAGATGCAATATCAGGCGCTACTGATTCTTGGGGAGGTTATTTCTCTAGAGGAGATCAATATAAAAATATTAAAGAAAATAAATTAGTACAGAGCCAAGAATTTTACGGGAAAAGATTTTTAGTAAAAGATAAATTACAAACTGTTACATGGAATTTGGGTTCCGAAACAAAAAAAATTGGTGATTATATATGTTATAAAGCAACAGCATTAGTGCCAACAGCTGAACTAAATTGGTATGATTTTTCTTGGAGTGATTTAACACCTCCTACAAACGAAAAGGATACAGATAAGAAAAAACCTGAGATAAAAATGACTGTTGTAGAAGCCTGGTACACACTTGATATTCCGGTAGCACAGGGTCCTGCTGAATATTGGGGTCTTCCTGGACTTATTTTAGAGGTAAGCGCAGGAAACACAACCTTACTATGTTCTAAAATTGTTTTAAATCCTACCGAAAAGATCAAAATTGAAGCTCCATCAAAAGGAGAGGATATTACTAAAACTGAGTACACTTCTACCATTCGTAAGAAAATGGTAGAAATGAGAAACAACAGAATGGGAAGACGAAGAGGTCGTTAATTACACTCTAGAGTCCACTTATAAAACTTCCATATGGATCTTTAAATTGAACTCCTTCAGCATATCTGTACTTACTTAATTTCTTAAACTCAACAAGTGACCATAGCGCAAATTCTTGCCAAAACTGAATTTCTTCTTTTCTAACATCGGATTGATATTCCAATACAAAATCAGATAACGGTTTTACATTCTTTAAAATCGATTTATATTTCTTTTCTGAAACGTCATCTAGAATTTCAAAATCATCACTATTGTTAAAAAACCAAGAAACAATATCATCATAAGGTGTTTCTACTCCTTGTTTTTCTATCTTCTCAATTTTAGGGAAAAATGTTGGATACAAGGTTTTAATTGCATTTCCTAGCAAAGTCAAAGCTACATTATAAGCTCCCTCCTGCTCTCCTTCATATACCAACTCAATCTTACCTGTGATCGCAGGAATAATACCTGTAAAATCACTCATTCTTATGGATGTCTTTTCATCTCCAGAAAGTAACAAACGTCTCTCTGCCGTACTTAGCAAATTCTCAAAAGCGGTAATACTTAAACGCGCACTTACACCACTCTTAACATCTACAAATTCACTTTTTCTCGCTTCAAAAACTATTTGTTCTAGGATATCTTTTGCCAATTCAGGAACAAAAATAGTTTCAGATTGACGCTTATCTAATCTCGCCTCTTGAGACGTAATTGTCTTCGCTATTTTAATGGTTTCTGGATAATGCGTTAGAATTTGAGAACCAATCCTATCTTTTAATGGAGTCACAATACTCCCTCTATTAGTATAATCTTCTGGATTTGCTGTAAATAAAAATTGCATATCTAGATTCAAACGCAATTTAAAACCACGAATTTGAATATCACCTTCTTGTAAGATATTAAACAAAGCAACCTGAATTCTAGCTTGTAAATCTGGTAATTCATTAATCACAAAAATGCAACGATTAGCTCTTGGAATCATTCCGTAATGAATTACGCGATCGTCTGCGTAGCTCAATTTAAGATTCGCAGCTTTGATTGGATCTACATCACCAATAATATCTGCAACTGTTACATCTGGTGTTGCTAATTTTTCAGCAAAACGATCGTTCCTGTGCAACCAAGTTATGGGAGTTTTATCGCCTTTATCTTTGATGAGTTCTATTGCAAATCTTGAAATCGGTTGTAATGGATCATCATTCACTTCTGATCCTTCTACTACCGGAATATATTCATCCAATAAGTTGATCATCAATCTAGCCAAACGAGTTTTAGCTTGTCCACGTAAACCTAATAAATTAATATTATGTCTAGATAAGATTGCTCTTTCTAATTCTGGAATTACGGTATTTTCATATCCGTGAACTCCTTCAAAAACGGTTTCTTTATTTTTAATTTTAGTGATTAAATTATCTCTCAATTCATCTTTAATAGATTTTGATTGATATCCCGCTTTTTTTAATCCTCCTAATGTTTGTAATGATTCTATTTTCATCTTATCCTTTAATTCTTTTTTTTCTGTTTGTTTCATAGTCTTCAAAAATCATTTCACCCAATCCTTTAATTCCTGTGTAAAATGCTTTTCCTTGATTAGCTTTGGTAAATTCTCTTACAAATTGCATCAAGTAATTATCTTGAGCAATCATAAAAGTAGTTATTGGAATGTGAAGCCTTCTGGCTTGTTGAGCCATAGCATAACATTTGTTGGTGATAAAAGAATCTAATCCATTACTGTTTTTATAATACTGTCCGTCTGGCATTTTTAAACAACTAGGCTTTCCGTCTGTAATCATAAAAATTTGCTTGTTGGTATTTCTTTTTCTTCGCAATAAATCCATCGCTAATTGCAAACCTGCGACTGTATTTGTATGATAGGGTCCAACTTTTAAATACGGCAAATCTTTAATATCTATGGTCCAAGAATCATTTCCAAAAACTAAAATATCTAAGGTATCTTTTGGATATCTTGTGGTAATTAATTCTGCCAACGCCATGGCTACTTTTTTTGCTGGAGTAATTCTATCTTCACCATACAAAATCATAGAGTGACTAATATCTATCATTAAGACGGTACTCATTTGAGCCTTGTGCATGGTTTCTTCCACCACCAAATCGTCTTCAGTTAAATTGAAGTTTCCAATTCCATGATTAATTTGAGCATTTCGTAAACTCTCAGTCATAGAAACTTTGTCTAACGAATCTCCAAACTGATAATTTCTAAAATCACCTGTATGTTCATCACCTAAACCTTGCCCTTTACTTTTATGATTTCCAGAACCGCGTCTTTTTATTTTTCCAAATATCTGGTTTAATGCTTGCTGACGAATGGCTCTTTCTGTTTTTGCAGTAATAGAAATATCACCTCCGTTTCCATCAGGATCAATTTCTTCTTTGATATAACCTTTTGCTTTTAAATCTTCAATAAAATCATCAATAGTATACTCTTCATCTGTCAGTTTGTATTCAACATCTAACTGACGCAACCAATCAATAGCTTCATCAAAATCACCAGAAGTATGGGTGATAATTTCTTTGAAAATATCAAACAATTTTTCAAAAGGAGTTATATGAGGAGACTCATAGGTTTTAAAAACAAATCCTTTTCTTTTATTTTCTTTCATACTCTTACAAAAATAAGGCTTTAAAAAGTTTGAAACGAAAGATTAACATTGCTTTCACAAATTTTTATTTTTTTTGTAACGTTTGTAGAAAAACCGAGTCATATTGAAAAATAACTTTATAATTTTATTAACATCTATTGATGCAATAAGAATTATTTTAGTTGATAATTTATTTAAAAATCAAACTCAAATTTATGAAAACAGTAAGTTCTAGAAGTCTACGTTTTCTTTTATCATTTGTATTGATGCTAGCTGTTGTTGGTATTCAAGATGCAGATGCTCAAAGAAAAAAGAAGAAAAAGAAAAAAGGAAAAACAGAGCAAGTTGCTCCAAAGCCAAAACCAAAAAAGAAAGGAAAAACGATTGCTGACCTAACTAAAAGCAGTAAAAAAATGGAAGGATTATTTACCATTTTTCAAGATACCGTTACTGGTGCTGTTAAGCTTTTAGTAAAAGAAGATCAATTGAACAAAGACTTTATTTATTTCTCACAGATTGCTAATGGTGTTTTAGATGCTGGAGTATTTAAAGGAGCTTATGGTGGATCAAGTGTCTTTCATATAAAGAAATACTTTAATAAAATAGAATTTGTTGCACCAAATACCTCTTTCTATTTTGATAAAGACAATGCTATTTCTAAAGCTGCAAATTCTAATATTAGTGATGGAACTATTGCAAGTGGGAAAGTTTTAGCTTATGACAAAAAAACTGGTGAATATCTTATTGATGCAACCAAATTATTTTTATCTGAAACCTTTACCAGAATTAAAGGACCAAGATTTCCAGGTCAATCACCTTTTGCTTTCAGCTTAGGAAGGTTTGATAGTGGTAAATCAAAAATTAATGAAATCAAAAACTATCCAGAAAACACAAACGTAAAAACAGAATATGTGTATAGTAATCCAACTGTATTAAACGGTGGTTCTGCTGCTGTTACAGATGGTAGAAATGTTTCTATTAAAGTATTTCATACATTTATGAATATGCCTACGGATGACTATAAGCCAAGAATGGATGATCCTAGAGTTGGATATTTCTTTACGCAAACTAGCGACATGACATCTACGAGCGTAACCAATTATAGAGATATGATTCACAGATGGAAATTGGTAAAAAAAGACCCAAATGCTTCGATATCTGAGCCTGTTACTCCAATTACTTGGTGGATAGAAAACACGACTCCTGTTGAATGGAGAGAAACAATTAAAGAAGGTGTGTTAGCTTGGAATGTAGCGTATGAAAAAGCAGGTTTTAAAAATGCAATGGTTGTAAAAGTACAACCAGATGACGCTGAATGGGATGCTGGTGATGTTCGTTATAACGTTTTACGTTGGACTTCTTCTCCTCAACCTCCTTTTGGTGGATATGGACCTAGTTTTGCGAATCCAAGAACAGGAGAATTACTAGGAGCAGATATCATGTTAGAATATGTTCACTTTACAAATAGAGTGTACTTCGATAGAGTTTTCTCTACAGCTGCAAACTACGGAATTCAATCTGATGAAGAATTGAAAAAAGAATTATTGTTAAATAAGAAAGCTCACTTATTATGTTCTCAAGGACACGTGATGCATGAAAACAATATGTTTGGTCAGATTGTAATGGCAGCATCTGGAGCTTCAGATTTAGAAATGGAAGGGATGAAAAAAGAAGGAATGAAATCTTTAATCATGCACGAAGTTGGTCATACATTAGGATTAAATCATAATATGAAAGCGAGTCAATTATTTTCTCCAGAGCAATTAGCTGATGCAGCTTTTATTAAAGGAAAAGCATTGACTGGATCTGTAATGGATTATGCAGGAATTAACTTAACTAACGATCGTTCTAAGCAAGGTCAATACTATGACATGGCTGTTGGACCTTATGATGTATGGGCTATTCAGTTTGGTTACCAAGATTTTAAAAATGAAGCTGAAATGAATGCTTTATTAAATGAATCTACAAAACCAGAATTAATTTTTGGTAATGATGCTGATGATATGCGTAACCCAGGAAAAGGAATTGATCCAAGAGTAATGACTGGTGATTTATCTAATGATCAGATTCAATATTCAATCAATCGTTTTGAATTAGTAAATACGATGGTTAAAGATATTCAATCTCGTTTTACTAAAAAAGGTGAAACGTATATGCAACTGAATCAAGCGTATAGAATCTTAATGGGTCAATCTGGAAGAGCTGGTGATGTTATTTCAAGATTCATAGGAGGTGTTTATGTAGATAGAGCTATGGCTGGACAAGCTGGTGGAACTCAACCGTATACTCCTGTAAGTTTAGTAGATCAGAAAAGAGCTTTTAATGCATTAAAAAAATATGTTTTTGCACCAGATGCTTTTAGTGCTCCTAAAGAATTATATAATTATTTAGCACCACAAAGAAGAGGATACAATTTAGGATATGGTGAAGATCCAAAAATCCAAGAAAGAATTTTAGGATACCAAAATAGAGTGTTAGCTCATATTATGCATCCTAGAACTTTACAAAGAATGTCTAACTCAGAATCTTATGGAAATGAGTATAAGTTATCTTCTTTTATGAATGATTTAAACAAAGCAATGTTTATCCCAGACGTAAATGGAAGTATCAACACAACGCGTCAGAATTTACAAGCTGTGTATGTGAAAAGGCTAATTGGAATGGTAACAGGAAGAACTGCAAGCAGATTCTCTATAGTATCTCAATCTATGGCGATTTACAATTTGAAAAAAGTTAGAACTTGGGTAAGTAATGGTACCGGAAATATGGCTACTAGAGCTCACAAAACTCATATCAAAACTTTAATTGACAATGCAATGAAAGAGATTAAATAAGTCTCTTTTTAACATACATTTTATGAAAACCGCCATCAAATTTGATGGCGGTTTTTTGTATTTTTACAGGATGAAAAAAGTATTAATTACTGGAGGCACAGGTCTTGTTGGAAAGCGATTATCATTCTTATTAGAATCTAAAGGATATGAAGTTAGAGTTTTAAGCAGAAGTAAATCTCCAGAAAGTAAATACAAAACATTTGTTTGGAATGTACAAGAACAATACATCAACGATGATGCTTTTAAAGACTTAGACTATATCATTCATTTAGCTGGAGCTGGAATTGCAGATAAAAGATGGTCAGACAACAGGAAGAAAGAAATTATAGACAGCAGAGTTGAATCTACTAATTTGTTATACAATACTTCAAAAAGACTTAAAACTCCTTTAAAAGCATTTATTTCAGCTTCTGCAACTGGTTATTATGGTTCTGTAACTACGGAAACCATTTTTAAAGAAAATGACAAGCCCGCATTAGATTTTCTGGGGAAAGTATGCAGGCTTTGGGAAAAATCTATTTTTCAATTTAAGAATAACAACATAAGAACTGTAGCGTTAAGAACAGGTATAGTTTTGAGTAATGATGGTGGTGCTTTAAAGAAAATGAAAACTCCTGTAATTACTCCTTTAGGAAGTGGAAAACAATATATGCCATGGATTCATATCGATGATTTATGTGAGTTGTACATAAAAGCTATTGAAGATGAAACTTTTGAAGGAGCCTACAATGCCGTTTCTTCTGAGCATCAAACTAACTATTCATTTTCAAAAGCTATTGCTAAAATCTTTAAAAGACCTTTTTTACCAATAGGAGCTCCTTCATTTATTTTAAAAATTGTCTTTGGTGAAATGGCAACCATCATTTTAAATGGAAGCAGAGTTTCTACTGATAAAATTATGAAAACTGAATTCAATTTCAAATTTAATAATTTAGAGAAAGCTTTAAAAAACCTGAAATGAGAACCACACTAATTGTCTTTCTAATTTCCTTATTTATGACACAAAACAAACCTTATATAATAGATTTCGGAAAAGAGAAAAAAGGAGAAAAATGGCAAGTTGTCAATGATGGCGTCATGGGTGGGCTGTCTAAAGGAAATGCTAGACTTACTGATAACAGTATCCTATTTAAAGGAGAAGTTTCTTTAGATAACAATGGTGGTTTTTCGTCATTACGACGCTCATTTAGAAGCAAAGATTTATCTGCCTTTGATGAAGTAAAAATTAAATATAAATCTTCTGGAATTTCTTTAGCTTTTACGATGGCTGTTAGTCAACGTTGGTATGTACCCAATTATAAAATGAGTCTCGCAAGTACTTCCTCTAAATGGAAAACGGTAACCATTAAGCTTACTGATTTTAGAAAACATTATATTGGAAAACCGATGGACGAGTCACTAGAAAAAGAAGTCTTAACAGATATTGTAAGAATCGGTTTTATCACTGACGAAAAAAAATATGGAGATTTTGAATTCGAAATTGACTATATTGAATTCAACTAAAAAATCCGCCTAAAAGGCGGATTTAAATATTTTAGATTTAAATTTCTTATTTAAAAGTTGAAGTAATATTAATAGCTACTTCAGACCAAGTTTTACTTACACCATCTAATCCTTTATGTAGTTCTTTACAAACAACATTTAAGGAATCTACAGAAGATTTAGCGTTCCAGTTTAATACATCCATTGTTGTAGACATGCTAAATTTTTTGCCACTTACTGTATAAGAAAAAGGTAGTTTTTGAGTAATTCCATTCATAGTAATATCTGAATATCCTACAGAATCATTTTCAATTACTAATTTCCCAGATAATAACTCTGTATTATCCATTACACCGAAAAAGAATTTTCTGATTTTATAATCCCTATCACTGTTAGATGTAAAAATACTGCTAATTGGAATAGAAAACCCTGCGTTATTAATAGCTTCTTTAATAGTACTTCCTTCTCCTCCAGAAGTAATATTAACTTTTTTAAATTTCCCTTTTACAGGAACTTTTTCAGTTGTTTTATAAGCTGTCCATTCTACAGAATTATAGGCATCACTTAATACAAATGCTGCTGTAGATTTTTTATCAATTTTTTCTTCTTTCTTCTCCGAATTACAAGCTACAAACTGAACCGCTATGAATAGCAAAAGAATTAAGTTACTTAATTTTTTCATATTTTTTTTTATTTATTAGTTTTTAAAATACTTTTTGCAAGTTTTATATATTGCTTTTTAGCATCGTCTTGAGACATTCCATTTAATTGCGTCCAAGCATTAAATTTAAAAGCATCTCTAACGTCTATCTGCCCATCATATGAAAAGGTATCTCCAGAGACTGATTGCTTATAATAAGCATATAATTTAAGCATAATGTCTGGTGCTAAAACTTCTTCCAACTCAGAAAGTTGGGTAAAAGCTTTTGTGAACTTTATGTCTAAATTAGCGCTCATTATTTTTCTGCAATTACCTGAACACCACCTTTTACTATATCATCAATTTTTACTGTTAGTTTAGTTTCTAGTGGTAAAAAGACATCTACTCTACTTCCAAATTTTATAAACCCTGCATCTGAACCTTGAATAACTTCATCTCCTTCATTTGCATAGTTGACAATTCTTCTAGCCAAAGCTCCTGCGATTTGACGGTATAAAACTTCACCAAAAACTGAATTCTCCACAACAATCGTTGTTCTTTCATTTTCTGTTGATGCTTTTGGGTGCCAAGCAACTAAGTATTTTCCTGGATGATATTTGCTGTATTTTACAATTCCACTCAATGCATATCTAGTAACATGAACATTAAGAGGTGACATAAAAATAGACACTTGTAATCTTTTTCCTTTAAAATATTCTGGCTCTTCAACTTCTTCAATAACAACTACTTTCCCATCAACCGGGGCAATAATTTGGTTATCATTGATTTCTGTGATTCTTTTAGGGTTTCTGAAAAATTGTAAAACAATAATTAGAAAGGCTAAAAACAAAGCCTGAACTACTTTTAACAACCAAAACAATTCAATAAATCGTTCTGCAAATAGAATTCCCGCTATAACAAACACAAATGTTAAGACAATAATTTTATAACCTTCTCTGTGAAAACTTGGCATTTTATTAAATTAAATAATGGATATACAAATATACAAAGGGAGCAACAAATAATAAGCTATCTAGTCTATCTAATAATCCACCATGACCTGGCATAATAGTACCGCTATCTTTTATTTTTGCTTGTCTTTTAAATTTCGATTCTACTAAATCTCCAATCGTACCAAGAATAGAAGCTATTAATGCTATTACTATCCAGTGAGTCATTGACAGAAAATCAATACTATATGATACTATAATTGCTGCGATTACTGTAAAAAAAACGCCGCCTAAAAAACCTTCAATGGTTTTCTTTGGTGAAACACTTTCAAATAATTTTCTCTTTCCGAAATTTTTACCCACTAAAAAAGCAAAACTATCATTTACCCAAATAAAAATAACCAACGATAGAATAATTGATTCTTGATATTCTCCATTTACAACTGGAAGTAAAATTAGAAACCCAAGAGATAATAGTAAATATCGAATGGTAATATCGAACTTCTGAATTTTATTTGATGGATAATTCTTTTTCTTAGTATAAAGATAAATCAGTAACTGTATAGATCCTGAAAGAGATAAAAGTAATAAACCATGAATCAATAAAGTTGTATCGAAAGATAAAAATGGTAGAAATATTAATCCTAAAAACAGGATATAAGGAATAGTGTTTTTTAAGTTAGACAACTTCAAAAACTCCCAAATACAAACAAACCCAAACATAGATATCAAGATGATATAGGTTTCCTTTGAGTATAGGATTGCACTTATAAAAAGTACAGCATAAATAATTCCGGAAGTACCTCTTTTGAGAAGGTTAGTCATATTATAAATCTTCTAAGAGCAGCAAATATAAGTTTTTAGAGTTACTGTTACCGTAGTTTAAAAAATTATCATCTTCCTTTTCTAAGGTATAATTTTTAACAGCACTTATATTTGTAGGGATACTGTCTTTACAGTTAGTTTTTATGCCTGTTAAACCTTGACCTGTATCTTTTACTAATTGACTTGTTTTAGCAAACACTATAAAATTATCTGTTAAAGACGCTATCTTATGTGTACTTAATTGATTTGAAGAAAAAAGGATATCACCATTATCTGCAATTAAATGTTCGCAAGTGGTAAAGAATGGGATATTGGTGTCAAAATTATTTTGAGATTTTGTATTTGTTTTTTTTAGAAACTTTTGTAAGCTTTTATCAAAACAAGTAGTTGTATTCCAGCTATTTTCAGCAATAATCTGACTTAAATTATGACTAACTTCTTTTTGAGAAACACAATAGAGAAACTTCCCTCCTTTTGAAATGAAATGATGAACAAAAGCATCATCCAAAGATAAGACCACCTCTTGTTGTTTGGCAACCTTATCTTCGGACGAACTTTTACTATTGAATAATTTTTTTAAAAAACTCATTCAAAAAATTATTTTTTTTTGTCTTCTGTTGTTTCTTCTTTCTTTGCTTTCTTTTCTTTAGCTACTTTTTCTACAACTTTAACTTCTTCCGTTTCTGTTTCTGTTTTTTCAACGTTAACCTCTTCGGTTTCTATTTCAATAACTTCTTCTTCTTCAAAAGGTCTTTTTCCGAAAATTTTTAATAAATCATCTTTAAAAATAACTTCTTTTTCTAATAATAATTCAGCTAAAACTGTCAACTTTTCTTTATTATGACTAAGAAGTTCAATAGCTCTTTGATATTGTAACTCAATCATTTTAGAGATTTCTTCATCTATAGTCTTCGCAGTGTTTTCACTGTAAGGTTTCACAAATGCATCATTCCCTGAAGAATCATAATAGGTGATATTTCCAACTTTTTCATTCAATCCATAAACAGTCACCATTGCTCTCGCTTGTTTGGTAACTTTTTCAAGATCACTTAATGCTCCTGTTGAAATCTTATCAAAAATTATTTTTTCAGCAGCTCTTCCACCTAAGGTAGCACACATTTCATCTAACATTTGTTCTGTCTGAACAATCATTCTTTCTGCTGGTAAATACCAAGCCGCTCCTAAACTTTGTCCTCTTGGAACAATCGTTACTTTTACTAAAGGTGCAGCATGTTCTAACATCCAACTAACTGTAGCGTGACCCGCTTCATGAAATGCTATGGTCTTTTTTTCTTTTGGAGTAATTACTTTATTTTTCTTTTCTAAACCTCCAACAATTCTATCTACAGCATCTAAGAAATCTTGATGATGTATTGCCTTTTTATTTCCTCTAGCTGCAATTAAAGCTGCTTCATTACACATATTTGCAATGTCTGCTCCAGAAAAACCGGGAGTTTGTTGTGCTAAAAACCCAATCTTCACGTCATCAGCCAATTTTAAAGGCTTAATGTGCACTTCAAAAATTTCTTTTCTTTCTCTAATATCTGGTAAGTCTACATAGATTTGTCTATCAAAACGTCCTGCTCTCATTAAAGCTGAATCTAAGACATCTGCTCTGTTAGTTGCTGCTAATACGATAACATTTACATCAGTACCAAAACCATCCATTTCAGTTAACAGTTGGTTTAACGTATTTTCACGTTCATCATTACCGCCAGTCATACTGTTTTTACCACGAGCTCTACCAATGGCATCAATCTCATCAATAAAAATAATTGAAGGAGATTTTTGTGCAGCCTGCTTAAATAAATCTCTTACTCTAGATGCTCCAACTCCAACAAACATTTCAACAAAATCTGATCCTGAAAGTGAAAAGAACGGTACTTCTGCTTCACCTGCAACTGCTTTTGCTAGTAATGTTTTACCCGTTCCTGGAGGCCCTACTAAAAGTGCCCCTTTTGGAATTTTACCTCCTAAAGCTGTATATTTTCCTGGGTTTTTTAAGAAATCTACAATTTCTTGGACTTCTTCTTTTGCCCCTTCTAAACCTGCAACGTTTGCAAACGTTGTTTTTACCTTGGTATCTTTATCAAATAATTTAGCTTTAGATTTTCCAATATTAAAAATCTGACCGCCACCGCCACCGCCGCTTCCGCCACCTGACATTCTTTTCATAAAGAAAATCCAAATAGCAATTAGCAGAATAAATGGTAAGAATCCGATAATAGAATCAAAGAAACTCCCTCTGGAGTCTGATTCTAAATCAAAGTCTAAATTATTAGTTCGTTTGTATTCGTTTAATTTATTTTCAAAATTCTGTAAATCCCCAAAATTATATTGAAATAAAGGAGATCCTTTTCTAAATAATGGTGAGTCTGCTTGCTTTCTATAGGCTTCTTTTTTCTCCGCTTCTTTTTTGATATATACCTCTGCTACATTCTTGTTAATGATGAATACTTTACTAACATCATTAGATTCTAAGATTTTAAAGAATTTATTTGTAGATATTTTCTTTGTAGAAAAAGATGCATCATTTAAAAAACTAATTCCAATAATAGCAACAAATATTGCCCCATAAATCCAGTACATATTAAACTTGAATTTTGGCGCGTTTGGTGTTGTTTTTTTATTCTTTTCGCTCATCTATTTTCTTGATTAAACTGGATTTATTTCAGTTATTTTTGCATCTCCCCATAGGCTTTCTATGTCATAGAAGTCTCTCACTTGTTTTTGAAAAACATGCACGACTACATTTACATAATCCATCAAAACCCATTCTGAGTTATTTTGACCTTCTATGTGCCATGGTTTATCTTTAAGTTCTTTACTTACCATTTTCTGAACAGCTCCAGTTATAGCATTTACTTGTGTATTTGAGTTTCCTGAGCAGATAATAAAATAATCGCACACAGTGTTCTCTATTTCTCTTAAATCTAATAATAAGATGTGTTCTCCTTTTACATCATCAATACCCTTTATGATTACAGATATTAGATCATCTGTACTAACTGGTTTTTTCGCCATTAAATTTTTTTAATTTTAAACAAAGT
>TARA_R110001632_G_scaffold5841_2_pt1 | contig 13188 bp, 13 predicted proteins | sample TARA_R110001632 | Tara Oceans TARA_R110001632 (sample SAMEA4398266) | marine metagenome | biome: Polar Biome; feature: [SRF] surface water layer (ENVO:00010504); material: water (ENVO:00002006), including particulate matter (ENVO:01000060) such as... | depth 5 m
ATCAAAGGCTGCTATTGCATGGGCCTTGTGGGGTGGCACTGATGGTTCTCGATGGGTCAAACGTGCAATCAAACAACTGGAAAAGTGAAATCAATACACCACTTCTGTCATGGGGTTTATATTCCTAGTATAGGATGAATTTGATTGGTTTCAATGTTATTTGATTATCTTTCCTAGTATAGAGTGAATAGTATTGTTCAATCAAACAACTGGAAAGTGAAATCAATACACCACTTCTGCCAATAAATACACGTTAATACACGTTAATACAGGTTAATACACGTACCTGTATTGGCACTTTGACCCGCTAGTGACAGGGCTGTTGTACCCTATACCTATACAATTATAATAAAATTCTTTGAAACATTTTAATAACTGGTATCTGAAAGATAGTAAACCTAGGTAATGACATTGTAAAAATCAGTCATTTCTTTCTGTGTCATCGCCACCAGTGGACAAAAGTGCTGATTGGTAACCTGTATTAACGTGTATTTACGTGCAGTTATGGTGTATTGATGCCCAGTTTTGGTGTATTGGTTTGGTCTAACTGGTAAAAATCAAGTATCAGTTGATACCTGGACTGGAAAGTAAACCAAAAAGAAAAAGACCAGCCCAAATTAATGAACTGGCCCCAACCAAGGAAAGAAACAACAACAAACATCTCTGTTTGTAATGTCATTGTAACACATCCAAAGAATGTATCAACTTGTCTTCTTTCTCCACATTCTTGCTTTGTGAGTATTGGAAAAGTATTGTTCATATCCACAGTCTCTGCAGATTTGCGCAATCCTTTTGGTGAATCCTTTGTGCTGGTTCACTGCTGACAGGTCTAAGAACTCCATGATTTGTGCTGTGGTTGCCTTGCCTGCATTGCTTTTGATACAGTCCAACACCTTAACTGTCCAAGGATCATCAATAATAAAGGACTGTTGATACTCCATCAATCTGTCTTCACTGTCTTCTTCCAACCACCACTGGACATCTTGGTTGTACCAGTGCAATGCTTCTGCCCATAGTTGGGTTCTGTTCTGCACAATGTATTCTGTGTCAATCTTCTTTGTGATATCGACAATCCAGAATCTACGCTCCGGACCATCACTTAGAAACTGATAGTCATTGGTGGATGCTGTGAAAACTGTTCTTCTCTGTCTCTGAATGGGCATCTTGGCATATGCTGGTCTGTATCTGTCACTTGCTGAAGTCAGAAACTGTTTTGCATTCGCAGCTGTCTTTCCCTGTAGCGCATGCATCTCTGCAAGTTCCCAAATCCAAACACCAGATTGGTGCAGCAGTTCATATGAATCTTTGTGTGAGATGTTGATATTGGAATCAGAAAACCATTCTTCCCCAGCAAGCAACTTGAGTGCAGTTGATTTGCGCATACCTTTGGAACCAACCAACACAAGACATGTATCCATCTTGCAACCTGGTTGCATAACTCGTGCAACACATGAGATAAACCACTTGCAACTCAGTTCAACCATCAGTGCTTCACATGCTGCAGGAGTCTTGGCATTCAAGACATTCTGAAAGAATGGTTCAATCCTGTGGACACCATCCCATTCTTCCAGTTCCAACAACCAATCTTTGATGGGTTCAATCGCACGTTCCTGGGCTACCATGATAACTGAACCGCGCAATGCTTTGTCTGTTACTCTGTATCTGTAGTGTTCTTCAAAGTTCAATGCAATGACTTCCAAGGTTACATCAGAAACCATCTCACCATCCAGCAAGATTTGGTCTGAATGTTCATTGTAGCAAAGACTTGAATACCTTGGGTCATTGCGCAGAATGCTTGCTGTGTTCCATCTGCAGTTCAGTGGAATCATAATGTTTGTACCTCGTTTTGTTTTCTTTCGTAGCATGTCCCAAGTGTCAATGTCTGCTTCAGAGGGGTTGCCCTTGGCTTCAACTGTTAGACCTGTGGCTTCTTGTGCCAGTTGAATCAATAGGTCTGTTCTTTGTTTGTTTGTCAAGTGTGTCATTTATTCTCTCAATGATGTTTGTTGTTGGTTGTTGTTGGTTGTTGTTCCCTATCGGGAATGAATGGTTGTTGTATTGTTGTTTTGGGTTGATTTGTTACCGTTCGCATCACAACAGTTCTTCAAATCTTCCATACCAACCACAACTGTTTGCATGGTTGCAGGTTGGCCATTTGTATGCGATTCCAGTACATGGGTCAATGCTGAAATGTACACTGTTTCTGTTGCACTGTGGACAAGATATGTATCTGGCTTCATTGTCTTGGATGGTTGCAGCGGCCTTATTCGCAAAAGCAAGTCTGAAACTGGGGTCCATCATGACTTCATTGATAGATGCCTTGCCATTGGAATAGACTTTTGCTGTGTATTGTTTTCTCACTGGCTGTTTGATTTCAATGTGTTGGTATTCAAGCACAAAGTTTCTGCCAACATTCCATGCTGTCTGATGATAGTTGGCTGGAAACATTGGATGGTGTGACTTCATATCCTCACTGGGTGGAGCTGGTATCCCATATCTGAAATAGATACGCGCTCTGTCATTCAATGCAGAACTGTCCGGTCCACCAACACCAACAACACAGTCCCAAACACCCTTGGCTGCAATGCTGGCACGTGGCCAGTCTTCTGCTGGTACTGGTTCTTCCAGTGGCAATATGATTCTGTATTTGTGATAGTGTGGTTTGTTGCTGAATGATGTGTGAGCAATCACATTGTATTCATGGAATAACCGCCAAGTATCAAAGGGTGTGAATCCATCATCAATGTCAAACACCAAGAACCAAATCTTCTCTGCATTCTTTCCGGCTCTGCGCATTCCAGTGAATGTTGTTGGACTCCACAAAGGCAGTTGGTCTTTCTGAAGTGTGAATGTCTTTCCTGGCACTGTTGTGAATCCCTTCACCAGTTGGTCAAATGTCATACCGTGTTCTGTTGCCCTGGTATCTCTTAAGTCATTGAATGTTGTAAATCTCCATTGATTTCTCATAGCGTGTATATCCTCCATTGGGTGTGTGGTTCTTCTTGTTTGCTGCAATACCAGTCCTCTGCAGTGACACAGACAACTTGATTGTCATCCTTCCAAACCTTTGCCTTTGTCAAAACATCCAACAGCATCTTTATCATGTTGTCAATGTCTGGTTTTGTCACCTTGGGTATTCGTGCAACTGTGTCTTTCTTTCTGTTCAATCTGGCTGGTCTTTTGTGGCAGAATGTCATTGATACTTTGATTGGACCAGTCAAAGGTTCATGGTCTATCTCTATTTCTTTCAACATGATGCGTTGGTATTCTGCAGACCTCTTTGGTGTGTATACACCCCACCTAGACATTCTAGGCCGGCCCAAAGCAATTGGGCCAGCATGAAAGGTTCCTTGACTGTGTAGTATCCACATCATTGTTCCATCTCAATCTGAGAACACCAAGCATCAAATAAAGGTGGCCACCCCATTGGACTGATTGCCCTGGTGATTCTTTGCAGATGTGTGATGGATGGGTATGATTCTGAGCGCATCCACTTGAATATGACATACCTGCTACAGTTGGCAATGTCTGCAATCTGTTCAACTGACAATGGGCTGGATGCAATCTGTTCACGCAGCATGATTCCAAACTGTGGGTTCTGAAGTGCTTCAATCTTTCTGTATCCCCAGTCTAAAGCTGTGATTTGTGAATCAAATGTGATGTATTGGTATTCAACTTCTTTGAACTCAACTGTGGCTTCCCAAATCCATTGCTGGTATCCTTTGTGCTGGTATCGCTTTAAGATTCCAACTTTGTTGCCATCAATGCAAATAGGCATGTCATCTATGCTGTTGCCAAACTTTATGCGCGCTGCAGTTCTGCCATGTTCTTTGATGTACTCTCTGATTGTTCTTGTCATGTTGTTATTCCTTCCCTAGTGTGTTGAATGTGATGTTGTGAAAGATTTCCCAATGCTTTTCTTTTGGGTATTGTTTTGTGATTGTGAAAATGATTGTGTACAGAAATAGATTGTCAATCTTGTCCTGCTGAAGATGTTCTTCAATGCTTTCTTTCAATCCAGATTTCCATTGCAAGTCTTCCATTGTCCAGCCTAGGTCTTCCAAGTATGTGTGTATTCTGTCCAGGTATGTCATTGCTGCTCTCCCAGTGCAATGTATAATCTTCTCATGATTTCAAAAGGCTTCTCCAGATGCTTTCTGCGTAGGTGTTCAACAATCAGAATCATTTGTTTGTCTGTTGGTCTGCCAGTTCCAGCAAACCACTTTTCAAAGTAGGTTCTGTGTATCAATGTCTTGTGGGTTAGATAAGTCAAAGACATCTTGCATTCATCCAAGTATTCTTGTAGCTGCTGTTCAAATGTCATAGTTCCATTCCTACTTCTTGTATTGTTACTTTGATTTGTGGGTGGTTGATTTCTAAATAGTTAATGAAATCTGCCCATGTTTTGTCTGAACTGTTGTATCTGCACTTTATGAAATGCTCTGCTGTATTTCGGCTATAGAACACTTGGCTGTGTGCATCTCGATAACTGGCCACAATCAAGACATATAAAGTTCTCATTATCATACACCCACCGCCCAGCATAACAGTGCAAATGTGAATCCGATTGCAGAAAAGAAGCCAATACACAAAAGAGTACCGGCAAGATGTTGTTTGATTTGGTTGTTCATGTTGTACCTCATTGAACTGTGTACTTGATTGCACACCTGTTCATATATATGCACAATTTGTTTACATGTGTCAACACTTTTATATTTTATATTCAATGTGTTATAGTATTTCCATGAAAAGTCCAATATTGAACCGAAAGCAGCGCATGACACGTGGTGAACAAAACTTTGAAAAGTATCTGTTGCCTTTGGTGCAAGATAAGTTTCCTGGGGTGTGGCATTCGTGCAATGAACAACCCTTGGACTATGAACATGGCATTGACTATGTGGTTGTCAATGGTGCATCCATCACAACCATTGCAGCGCGTGTTTGGATGTCTCACCCCAAAAGTCATTTTACATTGAGATGGAAAAGAACCAGTGACCCATTCAGACAACTGGAACTAGGCTCCAGAATGGATGCATTTCACAATGGTGGTCTGATTAGTGACTGGACCATTGAAGGATTCTTTTACAATGACAAGTCTTATGTTGCTATGGTCCCAACAATCAGATTGCTGGATGTGGTTGACAGATACTTTGAATGTCTGCCAAAGTTCATGATTCAGAATCAGAAAGACTTCACTTTGTTTAAGCGCGTTTCATTCTATGACTATGGATTAGATGATTATATTGAGAAGGTCATTGACAGATTCTGATAAGAAAAGTCCAAAATCTTTACATATGGCCCTTCTTATGTAAAGACAATTACTATTGCAATGCAATCTTGATTTCCTTCACATCATCTTTGATGACATCCACTTCTTTGTTCAGCTCCTGCAGGCTGATTGTCAAAGTTCCCAATGATTCTCTGTACATCTCTCTGTCTTGATTGTGTGAATCAACAATCTTGTCTAACTGGTCCAAGTGTCTGTTCACCCATACTGGGACATTGGCACCAACCCACTTTGCAATTGCATACAAACACACGACACATAGACCCAAAGCAGCAACAGGTCCAGTCAAGATTTCAATCATCAGTTGTTCTGTCATCGGTTCTTCTCCCACTTCTGAAGTCCTGCAGCCATTCCCAAAGCAATCTGAGATGCACCGAAAGCATTCAATAGTTCAATATGTGTGTCCATAAAAATCGGTTCACAACAAATAGCAACCGGCTTGGCAACTCCTTTGATTGTGTAGAAAGCATTCTTTGTCCATCCCTCTGGTTTACAGTCAATGGCCTTGAATTCTTTTATGCTTTTGATTGATGTTTTCAAACCATTGCAGATTGATTCAGCCAACTGTTTGCCAATGCTGCTGCGGTGGTCATAGAACATTGCACCATAATCTCCACCACCTGCATTAAGATGCATGGCCAAATAAACAGTTGTTTCATTGAACATGCTGGAATACTCATTTACCCTGGCATGTCTTTCTGAATACTTCCCATCACTGATTGGAATCACTTTGTATCCCATCTTCAGCAACTGCATTTCCAGCATTAAACTGATATATCCAGTCCAGTGTGCTTCTTGTTCATCCTTGGTTATCTTTCCATCACCATTGATGTCCACCGCTGCACCGCGTGAATTGATTCTGTGTGCTTGTCCAGCATGCTGTCTGTCTATGAAAACTATCATGTGGGTACTTTATCACGTTATTAGTTGTATTTACGAAACTGTTCTGTGGTTGACCAGTGTATTGTCTTCTAATTGCAGTACAAAGTTCCATTTCCCACTATTCCATGACTTTCCTACAATCTGACATTTGTGTTCAACCAGTCCAAACTTTTCAGTGGTCAATGCAATGATTTCACCCACTTCCAAGAATCCGAACTGTGGGAATGCTGAAACCTCTATGCCATACGCACCCAATCCAGACATCCTTATTCTATCGCGTGCAATTCTATATGCAGTGTGCATTTCCCACACAAAGGGAAGTTCAATAACAGTTTCCAGCAATCCAAATCTTGAATATGAAATGTCACTGACTGGGTCCCTTTGGATGAAGGCATTGTCATTTCCATTGAAGGTTGGGTCAATGATGACTGTGGACAAATAATGTTCTAACCGACCAGTGAACCCATACTTGACTGTTACTTTGTTGAATGGCTGAACTTCCAAAGGTTGCAAACCTGTTTGGATTTCAAACATTCCAGATTCCAGAATGTAATGATTTGCAGGAATGGTATCTTGTGTGAAGTACAGATTCAGTCTTGGTGTCAGTCCATTTGGACCATTGAAAACTTCTATTGGCAGATTGGCAACAATGTTCTGTTTGAACCAGTCCAGGACAAGAATACTTGGGTCATTGATGTATCCAGCAAACTTGTATCTGTTCAACACTGTGACCAATCCAACCCATGCTGCCTTGTCATATTCCAAACCAGTCTGGTCAAGGCAATACAAACAAAGATTTCCAGCAGGACCAAGACTCTGTCCAGTTAATGGGTCTTGGATGCCTTCACCATATTCAGCCCATGCAACCCAAAAGGTTTGGTCTTCATCCAGTCCAGGTACAAAAGTATTGTCTTCAATGACATGTCCAAGTTCATACCAAGTGTAAGAATACTGTGTGCCATCTGCATTTGTGGCTGTGTATACATAGTTAACAAAGTTACCACCATCTTGGTCCCATATTCTGATTCTTGGTGCTGTGACTGTACCCATTGCAATAATCAGTTCAATACGCAATGTACCACCACTTCCAGTTGCATCAATGATGTATGCTGGTGAACATCTTGCACTGTTTTGGTCTTTCAGAATTTGGAACCGACCAGAACCACTTCTTCTGATATACCACTCACCCAATGCACCAAAGACAAAAGGTACATATTGACCAATGGGTGTTTCAATCATTCTGCCAAGTGTGGCTGCACGTTGGTCCAGTCCTGGAAACACATAAGGGTCAATTTCAAAACTGTTGTCCAACATCTTGATTGCTTTCACATTGGTGCTGTTCTCAATGCTGAATATGATGTGTCCGAGTGGTCTGGTTGGTGTTCCAATGATTGGGTCTTTGACCTTTCCAAGAAACAATGGCACCCTGTCTTCATATTTGAATACAGTATGATTGGATTCATCTACAACAATCATTGAGACTGCAGCAGCTGCAAGTTCCAAACTTCTACCCTGCAACCATTCTGCAATCCAGTTGACATCATTGAATGTCAGTTCCATTGCAATGCTGTTGCCATCTATATCAAACCCCACAAAAGAAGTCTGCTGGTCTATCGTTGGATTTCCAAGGCCACCATTGTATCTGTACAGTTCACCAGTGTTTGTATCTGTGATGTCAATGGGTACAGTGCTGAAGCGGTATATCTTACCCAACCAATCAACATCCAACAGAAAGCACAGTTCTGCACCCTGTATGTCATTTGGATGCAACATTATTCCACCTCAATCATTCGAACTGTTGACAGTCTAAACATTTCATCTTGTTCTTCTTCACCAAGAACAGATTCCATTGTCACAGCTCCTGTGGTTCTGACAAGTGCTTGGTTATGGTATCGGTTAAATTGATACACACCATTGTTTGCTGTGTCTTTTGGGATTGCTGGCAAGTACACCAATGGCTTCTGCTCACTGAGATACTGAGCAATACCCATCATACCAAAGATTGCATCTCCATAATGTGCAACCGGTTGAGCATCTGCAGTGGTGTTGAACTGCCAGTAATCCGGATTCAGTGCATGGATGGTTCTTGTGTCCACTGGTTCAGTCCAACCAACTCTGAAAGACCTGCGACCATTGGACATTTTGCGTGCATAGTATTGCCCATCATTGGTTTCATATGCCATTACATTTGTATCATATGATATGCTGCGGCCTCTTTGATACTGGGGTGCCATGAAATACACATTTCCCCACAGCATGGTTCCAATCTGGAAGTAATCCTCTAGTGTGTTTTGTATGTCAATCTCAATGGCATATGCAAAAGCACCAACATTTGAAACAGCATCTTGGTACAGTTCTGCAATCAATGAAATGCTGGTTGGCATCAGTTTCAATGTTCCAGTTGTTGGAAGTGTTGCAGGGTCTGTGAGTGCTGTGTCAATCACCAATACACATTGCTTGGAATCACTGGCATTGCTGAAAAGACCTTCACTGTTTTGTTTGATTTGCACAATGAAAGTATCTTCACCACTTATCAGTGCAGCGCGCCATCCATTAGCTTCATTGTATTTCAAATAGAACTCTTTGGTTGCTGCCCCTGGAAGGATGGTTGAACCACTGCGCTTGAATGTACCCTGCAGACCTGTACTTGTGTCAATGGTTGCAATATTGTCCCAAGTTGCACCATTCCAAGACTTCAGTGTTCCAGTTCTCCAGTTGATGTTGTTCAAATGAATGCCTGCAACATCTGACAGACCCAATGAACGTGCTGTTTCCTTTGCAACTGGGTCAGTAAAGAAGGCAATTCTGTTTGCAGCGGAGTCATTCACACTGCGCCATACAACACGAGGAGACAAGGCAACATCATGAAAGATGTGTTCAACTGGGAAGTCATAACGCGGTTCGATGGTGTACAGGTCTTCTGCACGTGCTGGACTGTCCTTTGCAGATAGCAACAGTCCTTCATCAATGTACTGATATAAACCGTAACTTGGATATAATCCACCGCGCTTTTGTGTTTCTGGAGTACCCAATCCGGCTTCTGAAACGTGCATTTCAGACCAGTATGATTGCAGTGAACCAACAAACAAATCAATGTGGCCCCAATCCAATCTTCCACTCAATCCAGGTGCTTGAGTACCTAAGGTCAAGACAGTTTCAGTCCACTTGTTTGCTTGCTTTTCATCCCATTCACGATGGTACAACTTCACATTCACACCACTTTGAAACAGCATGAATTCAAATGTCTTGGTCAAATCAATCGAGATGTCAGCAAGTTGTGTGGAGTGGTCACGAACTTTGAAGCCACTGGTTGCAAATCTCATTTGTATGGTGTAACTGTTGACACCATCTGTATTCTGCAAGGTCAATGCAATGTAATTGGATATTGTTGCATTTCCTGTTTCTACACGCATCTTGAATCTGTAGAATGCATTTGAATAAATGTTTCCAGCATATGTATACTGTTTGGTATTTGTGGAAGTGCTGATGCGCATACCCTCTTGCAGCACTGTTGCTGTACCGGCTCCAGTGGTGGTATAATGTCCACTGTTGTCTGGAACTTGATTGTGAATCCAGTTTGCATCAAAACCAACATATTGATTTCTATCTGGTTGAACAACCAGTGCTGGATGCTGAACAGTGGACCATCCACCAAAGAACATTCCTGCAATGCTTTGGAATGTATTGCACATCAACACTGCGCGACCTTCCCACACAACAGCCTTGAAATTGTCAATGGTCGTTGTTGAACTTGGACCATAAACCAATGCACTTGCAATACCTGGTGTATTTGTTTGACTTATGAAGTTCCAAGTGTCACCAAGGTCTTCTGATACCCATCCATAGACATCATTGCTGGTATCTCTAGCAACAACAAAGATTCTTTCATTCTGATACCACATTGCAACAGTACCACCAAGCAAAACAGTTCCAGTTTGGGTTGCAAAAGTCTTGGCACCCGTTGAGATGTTCACTTCATATTGTGTTGTGTAATCTGTTGCAGCAGCTGCAATGCCTGGGTGTGGAATCTTAAGAAATGAAACTGTGCCAGTTGCAGATATGTATGCAAATCCCTGCTGGCCATCTGGCAGACTGATTGCAGTTGGGAATGCATGGTCTTCACCAAAGTTGCCCAGTGTGAAAAAGGTGGTTCCAGAATCCCTTGATACAAATTGGACCATTGCATTTCTTCCAAGTGCAGTAACTTTGGACCGCGTACCAACAACCAAAGAAACAATGTCATCTGTCACCAGCAATGTTGTTGTATCAATGAAGATACCAGTTGCACCAACCAATATTGGGTTCTGAACCATTGCCCTGCGGCTGACTTCTTTCCAGTTTGTACCATTGTCATAACTTCTCCATACAAACAGATTCACTTCATCTGTCGCAGTGTAATTAAAGAATGTTATAATCAATGAACCATCTTTCAACTGTGCAATTGCTGGCTTGGCTGTGGTGTTTGGTGCACCGGCCAAAGAAACAGTCAACAGTGTCTGCAGTGCTTCAATGCTGCCATTCTTCTTCTGTCTGCGGACTGCGATTGTATAGACTCCAGCATTCTCAAGTTCTTGGACCCAATACAAGGTTCCATCATCCGTTGCAACTGCAGCAAAGTCATCATAGAATGCTGTACCACTTCCAAAAGCAAAGTATTTCCAGTCTGTTATAACATTGTTACTATTTTGTTCTAACTTGGTGCCATCTGTACCAGACCAAACAAAACTGGCCTTCTCTCCTGGTGTACCGCCTTCAACTGTTTCAACTGTGATGTCTTGAGACTGTGAACCAGCCATTGCCAAGGTTAGCCCAGTATATGGTTGAGATGCTTTGGCAACTCCAGCACGTGGATTCTTTTCTGTGAATGTTGACTGTGCAGGCCAAATGTTATCTTTTGTTATATTGCATGTGGGGATTATGAACCCGCGCATGTTCTCTGGTGTTGTATTTGTGCCCATTTCAGTATGCCCTTATGCCAGTTTGTTTTTGTGGTCTAAATCCAATCTCTCTTGCAAATCTTCCAAAGTGTCTGAATGGTTGAATCACTACAACTTGACTATCCATTCCACCGCCCTGCTGCAATTGCTGAACACCTTCTTCACCACCGATTCTTTGAACTGTGGCCCTGTCCAGGACTGCTTCACCCTGTAGGACACGACTGTTCATTTCATCTGGTGCCATTCCACCCATGTGAAATGAACTTTGTGGTGGTTGTTGTGCCATGACAAGACCTGTTTGGGCTGCTGCTGTTGCAAGTACCAAACCAATCTTTGCACCACGAAACCCCGGTGGCAATGCTGTTGCTGCCATTATTTGTTTAGCAGATTCAAATGCAATGTCTCCAAGTGCTGCTGCTTTTGACATATTGAAAAGAATCTTTGCAGCTTTAGAATCTTCCCGCCCTTTTTCCTTCATAAGACCCATTGCAGCATTTGTGAATTCTCCCAATGAAGAAAACAATGATTGCATATTATCCATATCTTGTTGAAAAGCATCTTTTTTCAATTTATTTAGTTTCTTTATACTATCTTCTTCACGTTCTGCAATTTTAGCATTCATCAAGTCTTTTGCTTCTGCTTGCTGTTCAGATACTTCACCAAGTTCTGCCATTATTTCTAATTCTCTCGCAAAGTTTAGTTCTGCAAGTTCAGTTGCTGAAAGACCTTGTTCTTCTGTTAACGTTTGCAATTTGTTTGAAGCATCCTGTTGTTCTTTGAATCTCTTTTGGTCCAGTTCAATCAAATTACGTAAATTGTCAACCTCATCTTCTTGATTAACAACAATCTTTTCATGTGAACCAACCTGTGCTTCTTTTGCCTGCTTTGTTTCATTCTCATGTTCTTGAATCTGCAGGGCCATGTCAACAGCTTGTGTTTGGTGGCCAACAATGATGTTCATTGCTTTTTCTTGTGCTGAAATCTCATTGGTCAATTGATTGCGAATCTTGACCAGTTGATTGTTCAGAACCATATCATGCTGGGTCAAGTCAACATTCTTGCTGACTCCTTTGGTTATCAATTGCAGATTGTGTAATCTTTCCTTCTCAGTCTCTGAAAGAATAACCTGGTCTTTTGAAGACCTGGTATTGCCTGCCATGATTCTTTTCACCATTGCCAGTTCTTCAGTTCTCTGGTCAATGACTGTCTGTTGTTGTTCAATGTTGCTGGTGAACATTCCTTTGGTTGTTTTTTCTGTCTGTCTCAATGCCAAATCATATTCTGTGATGGAACCTGTTAGAACTGCATATTTGTCTTGAATGTCACCCAATTTATTCAATGAATCACTAAAGTTTGCACGCAATTCTTTGTATGAATCATTCAATCCACGTTGTGCTTCTTTCATTTCAAGTGTCAGTTGTCGTGCCTTCTCAATCTCTTGCTGGTATGACATGTACCCCAGTGTCAAAGCACCAACAGCAACTGCACCAGCAATCACAACTGGATTCAATGAAGTAAATGAAGCAGTCAATCCTTCTGTCACTGCAAATGCATCTGCAATTCCATCTGCTGCTTCTGCCAACTGAGGATTCACACCACGCAATGCCAACCCAATAGAACTGAAACCACGGTCAATGTCACCACTGGCATCTGCAACATGGTCCAATCTTTCTTCTGCACGCTTTGCACTGTCTGCCATGTCATCAAAGTCTTTGGCACCACGACTTGCAGCCTTTCCTGCTTCTTGTGCTGCTTTCTTGCTGGCATCGGCTGACTTCTTGGCTGCCTTCTCTGCTTGCTTCAGTTGTCTGTCTAAAGCTGCAACCATCTTCTTTGCTTCTTGGTCAGTTACATTGGGTATCTGCTTCAGTTTTGCCATCAAGTCTTTCAAGTCGGCCTTGTATGAAATCTGAATAGACTTTTGAACTTCAGTTGCCATGGTTACACCTTCTTCATTAGGTCATCAGCAAGTGCCTTGACAACCATGTTTGCAGTTTTATTGTGTGGTTTTACAAGTGTTTCTGTTGCCACCCTTTTGCCCTGGGGTTTAATGATGTCTTGTCTTCTTGAGTTCTCAGAATC
>TARA_R110001632_G_scaffold154191_1_pt1 | contig 13181 bp, 15 predicted proteins | sample TARA_R110001632 | Tara Oceans TARA_R110001632 (sample SAMEA4398266) | marine metagenome | biome: Polar Biome; feature: [SRF] surface water layer (ENVO:00010504); material: water (ENVO:00002006), including particulate matter (ENVO:01000060) such as... | depth 5 m
AAAAAAAATATTAAATAATCAATTACCAAGGGGGTGTAATTCATTATTTTTTATTAGTATGACTTGATAATCTTGAGATGGTCTATTGGAATGTATAAGTGAGGTTTCTCGTCCCAAGTCTCACCTAATCTGCTAAAGTTCTGTGTCGTGTATTGTTGGAATGTCTCCGCACAATATTCTATATAAGCAAGACAATCTGTATAGTTAAACAATAGTATGATTGGTTTAGTCGTGTCCTCTACTTTATTTCTGGTAATCATCGTCGTTGGGTAATACTTTAGCGTGTTGGTTCTACTCTTGAGTTCGTAATTATACTCCTCGTCGGTAAAATCGTATTTAGCATATCGTTCCTCGTTAGACTTTATACCATCATTTTTAAAGTATTCTTTTATCACCTTGAGAACCTCTCCCTCCTTTCCCTTTCCATATTTATATGATTGCGTCCAATTTACCATCTATAGTATAACAATATTTTTATTTTTGCTAAACTAAACGAATAATAATCTAATGGTATATAAATGAGTGATATTCAAAAGCGAATTGGCGAACCGATGAGTAATGAGGACTTGGAGAAATACATATCTGTAAATCCCAGCGATATTGTTAAATACGCCGACTTATCCAACTACCAGACTATACAAGACCTTCTCCCTAAAGATGGTGATTTTAAGATAATTTTGATAGAGGATAAACAAAACCACGGGCACTGGGTCTCTGTATCCAGACGAGGTAAGGTAATAGAATATTTTAATTCCTACGGTTCTGCCCCCGATGCTGACTGGAGGTTTATACCTCGTATGGTTCGTATTATACTTGGAGAGAACACTAATGATCTAACTCGCATGTTTAAACAAGCAAAGAAAGACGGGTTCAAAGTAGTGTATAATAAGAAACGATTACAAAAATTATCACCTAATATCCAGACTTGTGGTCGTTGGATTGTATTTCGCAGACACCTTGCTGAAATGGGATACGACCTCGGTGAGTTCCAAAAGAAAATAGAACAGTTGAGAGACGACAACACCGTGAAAGGGGTGAGACCCAGTAGTGATTGGGTTGTTGCTAAATATATCAAGTAATCTCAACTCTACCATTCTTGCCCGACTCTACCATTCTTGCCCCGATATGGGAAACCTCCTATAGGAATGAATATATTTTGATTTTTATATACTACTTTGTGATATTGGGGCAAGAATGGTAGAGTAGGGCAAGAATGGTAGAGTTGCGTGGGACGGGTCTTTACAGGTTAAATAATCTCTCAATAAGAGCAGGTGGTATGACCGACCGTCCCTCGGGATTGCTATTCGTGAAACAAAGGTAGTGTCTCTTAAGTCTTTTGTTATAATTGTGATACTTATATATATAAGTCTCCTCACCCATTATTGGTTTCTTTTCGTCGTCCCATATCGGGGTATTCGTCCATATATTCGTCGCCTTGGGAACACCGTGGTTATAATTCCCGTAATATACCAATCCCATACATGCTCCATACTCGTCTATAAAATCATTCAAAGGAGGGTAGTATTTTAATAATGCCCTCGGGTTTTCTATAAACCATTTATCAGGTTGAAAGTATTTTAATATTTCAATTACTTTCAATATCATATTACAACCCATATCTGCCTCCGCTTGGTGAGCGTTTCCAAGACCAAGTATAGAATCTTTGGTTCTATATTTACCTCCCGTAGCGAGAGACCAAGTGCGACAATCAGGAGACGCCCATATCGTATCAAAATACCCCACCGGATATTGTTTATAGTCCCACTCAAAAATATCAACTGTATGAGTAGCGTTAAACCTTGGTTCAAAATCCAAAGATACTATCTCATCGTAATCCATTTTCTCCGCCACCTTTCCAACACTTTTCGTTCCACAGAATAACTCTAAAAGTTTCATTATATTATTACAACAGGTTTTATTTTATAATGTAATAGTATAATAAATGGCGAACTTTAAAGGTTTAGACACTTACGAGATTTACGATGATTATTATACGCCTAAATCGGCGTGGGAGTATATATCTCACCTCTTACCTAAAGATAAAATAATATGGGAAGCATTCTGTCTAAAGTCTAAATTGAGTAAATCTATTACGAACTTACGAGACCTTGGTTTCCAAGTAGTAGGTAATGATGAACTGGACTTTTTCACAGACGAGACAAGACCCGAATACGATATGATTGTATCCAATCCTCCTTTTGATAAGGCGATTAAAATACCTATACTGAAAAGACTGGTTGCTGACGCTAAACCCTTTGTAATTATAATGAATGCTTGTAATTTATACACCAACTATTTTAGTGAGATATTCGCTGATAATAAAGCGGATTTACAAGTCATTCACCCAAGAGGTAAGATATATTTTGAGAAATTAGAGGGAGACATTACGGTTCTCCGTAAGAATACCTCTTTCTATTGCGTATATGTATGTTATAAAATGAATATACCCAACGATAAATTGTGGATTGGTTAAGCGTCATATGACTTACCACTACGAGTTGTTTTTGGTTCTGCTATTGTTGCTTTTTCTGCTTCTGTAGCTGGATTGATATTAAAATCAGGTGTGGGTCTTAATTTCTTTTCTATAATATCCTCAAGGGAACATTCAATAGCATTTCCAGCAATATCATATGCGATTGTAATCTTTGTATCCAAAGGTGGTTCTTGTATTGAGAAATCTCCGTTCAATCTACCTGAAAAGACTTGTCTTACAGACGCTTGTAATCCATTTACGGATGCGGTGGGGTTTTTTCCTAAAGGTTGCTTCTCCATTATAATCTATATAGATATTATTAAATCAGTTCATCGCAAAAAAAGGACGGACTGTATGTGATCTAATAAATGAACCACCGGACTTCTCCTCTCCACTTGCTTCCTCCATTCGTCTCCTTTGGTCGGCAGCAGCCCTCGTTCTTTGAGTAAAATCCCTCCTACCTTGTCTTATATCCTCTCCATCCATACCCCAATCGTCGTCGTCGTCGGGTCTTTTCTCCTCAAAATCTCCAGTATATTCGGGTGTTCTCCTGACTGGTGCGAGAACTGGTGCTCCATCATCAGCGTCAAGATTTATAGGTAAATCCATCTGTGGGAATTGGAAAGCGAATGGTTCTCCAACTGGTCTTGGTCTCCTTACGGGTCTTGCTGGTCTATCGGGAACTCGTCTGTCTGCTCCACCAGTCGTCTTGTCTTGAGACGCCATCCAAGCATTCTCAATCTTTTCTTTGTTAGTCTCGTTGGTCTGTTTAATATAATCTTTGATAAACTCTCTCTTTGCTCGTCTATCCTTTTCTTTATCTTTTTCTCTTTTGGAGAGAGTTGATGCACCAGTTCCAGCACCGTCCATCACAGTATCCGCCGTATCACTATCCTCCTCCGCAGGAACAGTATCACTTAAATCCTCGTCTCCCGCTCCTGCTGCGGGTGGTGGTGTTGCTGGTCTTTCCCGTGCCTCTCTTGCGTATTGTCGTTCCTCCTCGCTGTCGTATTCATCAACATCAGTATCACTTTCTCCTTTTGGAACTCTTGGAATGTTGAAATTACCGTCCAATTCACCTCTGTCTCTTGCCGCCATCATTTCTTTCATTCTTTCCATTAGTGATTTAGGTGCGTTTTTACCTTTGAAATACCGAGTAATCTGTGCTTTGGCGGGTGTATCTTTCTTATCTTTCTTACCTTTTTTATCACCTTTCCCACCACCATATCCCTTTCCTTTGGGTAGAGCAATCTCAAGACCTTCTGGGTCGTCTCCTGTGATATTCATCACAATCTCGTCAATAATATGGTCGTCATTCACACCTGACCGCTCGTGTGCTATTAATCTTGCTTCTTCAGCGGGAGTAAGTAGAGCTTTGGTCTTTTCATCACCATTCCCACCACCGTATCCCAATCCAGATAAAGGTCTCCAACTTGGATCAACTGTGGTAGAGGTTGGTCTATCTGCGTTAGGATTTATACGAACGGGAAATGTATTAACAGGGAGTAAAGCGTCAGTTCCTCTGTCTCGTGTTCTATCGGCAGAGGCAGGCATATCACGAATGAGGGCTCTGTCTGCTGCTCTACGCACCTCCTCTGCTGTGGGGGCTTGTATATTAGTAATCATATCCTCAAAAGAACCCGCTGGGGGTGCTAATTCTGTCGCTAATGGAGACATGCTTGAAATCATTTCGTCCCAAGCATCTGCCGATTGAGGTGCTGTTGCTGCTGGTCTCCCTTTTGGTTTTTTGAATGAGACACTCTTTACTACCTTTTTACTCTTCTTTGGAGGCATTATATATATAGTATCACATATTATATATACAATTAATCGGTCTTAATATAGTTGGTATTGGCTACAGCGGTGCTCGTCCCCATCGCCTTTACATCGTCCGCCATCTCCTTTGCGGAATCACTATACTTATCAGTCAAGAATATATTACGCAAGAGAGACGACCCTACTTTCTTACCAAAGATTTTATTGAGAGAACGGGTCATTTCTGTGGATGTATCAATCACTCTCCCGTCTTGGTTCATTAAGAAAGGAACTGGTTCAAAACTCGCCTTTTTCAACTCTTTGGCGAACGGGTGATACTGGATATACACCTTGAGTAGGTTCGTTAGTTTTTCAGGCACAGGTAGTTTCATCTGCTTATAAGTCTTTTTTGTTTTATAATTGTTAAACACCCATTCCCAACGCTTAATGTCTAAATAGTTGTGTTCCGTATCCTCGGGAACTTTTTTCACCATATAACAATTGGTATAGTCATTATTGCGCCTTGGTGGTTGGAGACAATACAATCCAAGAATGACTGCGTGTAGCAGTTGAGTATATTGGTCGGGAGTAATCTTTCTCTTACCTTTAATTTCATTAACAATTTCAGCAAGACTCTCACACTTCTCCATCACCTCCTCTTGTGAGAGCCAGTTGTCTTTCTGTTTCTCTGTCTTGGTAGTATTAGACTTGAGTTCAGTATTAATATCCACGAGCATCTGGTAATACTTGTTGTATAGTTTCTTGTATCTTGCTTCAGGACGGTCTTTCAAAGACGATACAATAGCAATAATATAAGTTCTACGAGTGTTGGCTTTCAATTCGTCTAAATAAGATATAATCTCGGGTTTAGACAAAAAGTTAAGATTTTTAATAGGTTTTTTTCCGTTGAGTTTCATCAGGTTGAAAGTGTATAACTTTCTCGTTGCGGGGGCAATATCAGGCTTGTTGGCGAATGGGTCAAAGTCAGCGGACATTATCTATACTAATCCAACAGATTATTTTTTGGGTGAAACTCTCCTAAATGATCCGTATCCTCGTTGAAATACTGAATGAAAATAACCTTTGTTAAAGAATCGTCGTAATGTAAATATATCTTTTCAGTATCACTAATCTCAATTATAGATATGAACTTACAATTCGGGTTTTTACACATCCTTTTAATGTATGGTTATATTATAATGAGTGGTTCATATTATACCCTGAATGCGAAATACAACCAGCTTTTAGCATTAGTTCAGGCTGGTGGAGGTGGAGGTGGAGGTGGTATAACCAATCCTCTTACTGCTGACCTTGACGCTAATAATTACCAGATTCTTAATGCTTCTAATTATACTGGAGTGAATATGTCCTTGACGGGTCAAGTTAGTGCTACTACGGGTATTGTCCCTACGATGACTGTAGCAACGGAATTAAATGCTAATGAAATCAACGACACAACCGCACAGACCTACAGAGATTTAGGAGCTATTGCCGCAGGTAATAAATACGAATTAGCGTTCATCCCTAATCCAGCAACAGCAGAGGGTTGTATTACTGTTCTCTTACGAGGATTGGATACTGCTTTCAAGCAACAAGTATTCTTGGAGGTTATTGGATACGCCGACAAAGCGGCAATTCGTATTATCAATAATCTTGATGAAAGTGATAATCCTATTTTCAGCGATATAGGATACGGTCTCTCTGCGGGAGGAACAAATACTCTGTATTTTACATGTTCCGCTCCTTCTGCGAAAACGGAGTGTGCTATATACCAAAATCAACAAGCAAGAGGAACAAGTGCTTCCTACGGGACTTATTTTGAAATCCCTACCGGACTCGCAGGTATAATTACTACTACAATTGATTACGCTGTAGCACCTCTCACATCTAACACCAGCGGTGGTAATGGAAATGTAAATACTGGTGGAAATACTACGATGGGTGGAACGATGTCTGCTCCTACTGCTGCTATAGATACTATACAAGACCTTAACGGTGTTAATGTTAGTCTCGTTGGAACAGACCTACTTTGTGGTGGTAATTCCGTAAAGAATGCTAATACTGTTGAGACCGCACAACTCGCCTCTCCTTTTACCGAGATTGCTCTATTAAACGATATTAATACGAATGGTAAAATAATGAGGTCTAATGCTGCTGCTCCTAATAATGTAGTCAAAATGGAAAGTGATCTAACGATGTTGGGTGGTAATATTATTGAGACCAATTCTATTACAGCAGACACTATTAACAGCAACGGAGCAGCAAATATTACGATTACAAAAGCACTTGATATGAGTGCTTTAAAGATTGAAAATCTCCTTGCTCCTACAGCGAATACGGACGCAGCCACAAAATTGTATGTTGATACAACAGCGGGTAGTAGTGGAGTTCAAAACCCGATGGTTGCTGACCTTGACTGTGGTGCTTTTAATGTTGATAATATAGGTTCATTAAATACGGTCTCGGGAAATAGTATTATTCGTTCCAACGATGTTTTCATACACGGCACAGCAGGAGGAGCAACTGTTTTTAGTATTGGAGGAACTACAACCGATTTCAAACCAACTGTATCTTGGAAAATATTGGATCAATTCGGTTTTATAGATAAACTTGCTTTTGACGCACCCACAAGTGTCTTTTCTCTTGGTGGAGTTGGTGGAACGGTTGCTTGGAATGCTTTGGACGGAACTACTACTGATTATAAACTTGGTGCTACTTTAAGCACCCAATCAGGTTCAACCACCTCTATTGGTGGTCTAATGACCTTGAATGGACTTGATATTACTAATGTTAATCGTATTACAGGTGTGTCTAATGTAGATACTGGAATGACCGCTACAGGAGTGGGGTCTAATATTGTTTTACTTACTGATGGTGAGGCGGTGAATGTTGTTGCCTCCACTTTAAATTGTAAGCAAGGTGATATTAATACTACGAATACGGGCGCATCTGGTTCTGGAACTGCTGGAACAATTGTAATCACGAATGGTGTAAGAGCAAGGGCTTTTGACGACGCTTTGGCGGTGAGTAATTACGCTTTGAATGAGGTAATGGACGGTCGTAATCACTCCTTTTTAGAGGGATATGGTAATTTTTTCACCTCACAAGAACTCCCAAGACAGACCTCTCAAGCAAGAGGTAGTTTCGGTGTGAAACTCCGTGCGGTTGTTAATGACGCAACAACTCAATTCGTATCCGTCCGTATGATGCCCCAAGCAGCAGAAAACCCAGGCGGAATACAACCAGAGATTAATTACTCTCGTCTTACCTTTCAAGGAACGGGTGCTGCTCCTGCGTATCAAAATGATACACTTACAGTTGCTCCAAACCGAATATCTACTCCTACTTTACAAGAGAACAGATTTCAAAACGGTAGTGAATTATTTATACAGATTAAATGTGTATATGCTACTACTACATCACCGACTTTTTACGCTCCTCTCCATTACACCGTTTCCTTTTCAGGTGTAGAAAGCACAGGACAAGTATGTAGTGGTTCGGCTGATTGTGCTTGGAATGGTAATAATGTTCTACAGAATAACTTTTTCGGTTTTGAGGTCTTGACGGAGAGTGTTGGAGGTATTACAAGAGTAGATCAAGTAGAAATGTTTAATGACGGTATGGTGAGTAGTTTTTAATATCTGTATATAATAATGAGTAGTGAATATACCTGGACGAGCGAGGTAGAGGAGATATGTGAAAAACTCCGTATAAACTCCGTTAATTTAAGTGAATACCACCGTAAAAGATACTATCATTTCAAAGGATATTCCAAATACTTTCGTATTCCATTAATCGTATTAGCGTCTATAAATGCTACTGCGAGTGTGGGGTTAAAAGGATATATGGATCAAGATGTTATATCAGGTATTACATGTCTATTGGGAATGAGTATGGGTATTTTAGGATCAATTGAATTGTATTTAGGTATTCAATCCAGTATGGAATTAGAAATGAAACAGAGTAAAGAGTTCTACACATTATCGGTTGATTTATTTAAGACTCTCTCCTTACGCAGAGAGAACCGTAGTGAGGACGGTAAAGACTTTCTAAATAAAAAATACTCTTATTACATTAAACTCTGTGAGGCATCTAATCTGTTGAAACGAAAGTTGAGTATGGACTTGTTAAACGAAATACCCAGTCAATATTTAGATCACACACCTAAAAGTAGTGATGCGGACAGCTCACCCCGATTACAACTCCCACTTTATAAGACACCAAGACCAAGTATCCATTCTACTGTAGATGAAATACCACTTACGGGTGATGAATTACGAAACGAGGTATTGAGAGACTTGGAACAATTCCACGCCAGTCCGGTGGATAATCTTTAATTAAAAAAAATATTCATTTTTTAATTAAATTACATACTAATAAACCTATCTATACTCAACTGTGATTTTGTCGCATCCTTGTGCTCTCATATCCTCAATAGACGCTTTCATCGCCATCGCTAATAGACTGGAAACCTCCTCCGCCACTCTCTTGTTTTCCTCCTCCTCTTTCTCCTTTATCTCCCTCAACCAGACCTCCCGTCCCGCCCTCATCTCGTCCCCGTCCTCGTCCTCAATTTCAAAACACTCCCCGCAGATAATCATTCTGTCCCCACGACGCTTTTCAAACTCGCAACGCTCATCAACCTCGTCTGTAAAATCTCTTTCACAATCGCAACAAACATACTGTTTATTCTCGTCATATGCTTCCCAATCCTCGTCCTCACTCTCCTCACTCTCATCCTCTACAACCTCGCAAAGGGTTTCTGGTAGTTTTGGAAAATAAGGTAGTGGTTGTTCGGGATACGAAATACTACAACCAATACGACCACTCTCTTTTTGGTCGGGTATAATCTCCACCATACAATCGCATTCTTGGGCGATTTCATTCATTCTCGTCCAAATCTGGTTGAGACCTCTGTCCTCGGCGCATTCTTGTTCCCAAGTATCAGGGAAATGCTGGTAAATCTTGTGAAACTTACTCTCACAAACCTTTAATTCGTGATTCATCATCAATTCCCACCACGCAATCCCATCATCAACAGGGGTCATCCTCGCTGGGATTACCTTGGTAGAATTACACATATCGCAACACTCTCCATCCTGCTTGAGGGGTTGAGGATTGTTCCCGTATGGTCTGCTTAAATGTTGTTCGCAAAAACAACATTTAGGGAAATCGGGATTGGGACGGTATTGCTCGTCAATCTTTTCAAGAGCGATGTTTAGTAGGCTTTTCTGTGTTGGTGTCGTCATTATTAACTGGTTCTTGTTGTTATATGTCTTTAACTAACTAAATAAAAAACAAATCAATTTTATATTGAATGAATGATGGAATTAATCTAAATGATGGTATAAACCATTACTTTCCATCAATCTTTATAACAACAACAACCAAACCATCGTCTCCAAGATACATGCTTCGTTGGTGGTTTATCACCTATAATCGCCTCTAATATCTCATTATCACTCGCATTACTACGAAAACTCCAATTCCAAGTAGGTTTATCTGTTTTCCACATTCAATTTTGTAATATACGGATATTAGATTTTCTCTCTCGTAAGGTTTATATTGAATAGAATTAAACATTTTTTTAATTCCCCGAGAGAATAAGACCTGTAGTCAGGTGGGGTTGTTCGTCCAATATCTTTGTAATGTTTTTCCAAGAATGGGTATATATCCTCCTTCTTGAGTTTCTCCAACAATTCTTTGTCCGTCATATATAAAACTCATATTATATTATTTATTGGAATTAAACGCCTTCTGTAAATCTACCAAGTTCATACACAAGTCGGTATTCTTTCCCCAGAGCAAAACGGCAGAGAATAATGCTGGTGATGGAATATTATTCTCTATTAATTGTTTCTCACTTTTATTCGCTAAATGTCTCGCTAAATAATTCCGTCTCTTGATTTTATCCTCGTGATCTATATATGTTTCTCCACCTTTCAACCCAAAGTCAAAGTGTTTTTGTTTATCACCTTCTTGTATCTTGATACGAAATCTTTTATAAGGTTTAGGGGAGCAAACTAATTCCAGTATATCAATCGGCATATATAATAATATACTATTATATTATATGGCGTTGAAACGAAAGAATGTTGATATGATTAACGACGAAACGGAGGACTTGATAAAACTGTTCTCTCTCAAAGGTAAATATCGTCTCCTTGGTAGTCAAACCTACAGAGCAGTTCAATATGGTAGTGATTACGATATAGCTACAGAGATAAAAGGAACTACTGGAGAGAAAGTCGCCAAAATGCTACAAAAAGCGTATGAGGAGGCAAAAAAGAACCCCGATTACTGGATTACAGATATGAAAGCAGGTTGGGACGAAAGACTGATATACAAAGGTGATTATAGTAAAGATAGTGTGAATATGTATCTCAAATTACACAAAGACCTTATTCCCAAGTCTCGTGCATCAGCAATCCGTAGAGCAACAGGAGAGGAGGAAATCAAACTGATAAGAGACTTGTTTATTCTCCGTTGGAAACCTGCGGATGTGAAAAGAGGTTGGGTTAAAATGCTTGACGGAGAAAAGAAATGTCTTAAAGACGCTGTATTGGATAAAACGATGATGAAAATAGACTTGTTAGGTAAAGTAGGTAATCAATTCGTTGAGGTAAGTGAGAACTATACTATTAAAACAAAGGGAGAGTCTAATGTTGTTCCTTTTTCAAAAACAGAATTGGAGGAGACATATGAGGACGAAATACATTATTATTCACGAACAAATGCTTTCAAAGCACTCAAACGATTATTCTCCGCTCTTAAACTGGACGGTGAAAAAGAAAACCTACCAGCGATGGAGAAATTGGTTGAGTTCTTTAATTCTCAAATAGGATATTTAAATAAAATCAAGAATGAATTGGGTATATTAGAACAAGTATTAACCCAAGATTTTAGAAAGGTCAAATGGGAGGATGTAGAGGCTAATCTACAATTTATAAAAGAACAAGTGAGTAATATATACGAGGTTGATATTAGGAACGGGGTGTTTAGCATTATTGACGATATGACTGAAAAGAATGCCTTATCACAAATCAAAAAACTAATGGAATATTTTGGAGGAATAATAAACCAACACTCTCGTGTATTTTTAAAATCTCTAAAACCGTAATTTAAATGTGTATCTATTGTATAATGAACTTTGAGGACAAAGGGCGAGTATTGGCGTATCTTAAAAACGACGAGGAAAAAGACCGTAAGAAATGGGAGAAACTGTATCTCACAGACGACCCCGATGCCGTAAGGGGAGGTGCTTTCCGTGATGTAAAACTAAAAGATAAAAAACATTTACATTTCCAACCCATACCTGATAAGGAAATAGAAAGGTCAATTACTTATATAACTGGAGCTTCAGGATCGGGCAAATCTTATTATACAAGAATGTATGTGGATGAATACAAAAAGATATATCCCAAGCGTGAGGTGTATTTAATTTCCTCGTTGAGCGACGACACCAGTATAGATAAGATAAAAGGTCTTAATCGTGTAAAAATGAACGACAAGTTTTTGACTACTGAAATATCCGCCAAAGATTTCAAGGATAGTTGTGTGATTTTTGACGATACAGATTGTCTTACTGATAAACGATTTCGCTTGAAAGTCGCAGAGGTTTTGAACTCTGTTTTGGAGACAGGTAGGCATTTTAATGTGGAGGTTATTTATACATCCCATCTTGCTACAGACGGACATGCTACAAAGCGTATTTTGAACGAATGTAAAACCGTTGTTATATTTCCTTCGGGTCTTGGAGGTAGGTCTATTAAATATCTATTGGATAATTACTTTGGATTGGATAGAGAGCAAATCAAGCGTATTAAAAAACTAAATAGTAGATGGGTTGCTATTAATAAAGGTTTTCCTATGAGTGTTGTAAGTGATAAAGAGGCGTTTATACTGAATCAAGACGAGGACGAGGACTAATTAAATAATACGGAGTGAAAACTCCTTATTATTCCCAGAAAACCCGTCCCACGCAATCCCTATCTCCAACTCTACCATTCTTGCCCGACTCTACCATTCTTGCCCCAATTCCACAAAGTCCCTATATAAACAACTATTATTACAATTCCTATACTACTTTACTGATTCAGGGCAAGAATGGTAGAGTCGGGCAAGAATGGTAGAGTCAGCGTATTCGCTGACTTATATAGGTCAATCAATCAGTATCGGTGTCTATTTCGTCTTGAGTAGAGTATAATGTGTATCGGGAGACCACTCCACAAACACTATCAGCGGTAATTGGAACACCCTTATACATACGACCTTTCTTATAGAACTTATCCTTGATAAAGTTGTTGGTTGTAATAGTATCCTTGAGTTTCTTTTGGTTATATATACGCTTGTCTTTTTTCGTCATATTCATATAGTAATCACTATTACTGAACTCGTTCCAAATACTACTGAATGGAATAATATTAATTTCGTCGTCTTTATTAGCATATTTATCACTCCACCAACCGTAGAAATCGTCGCTGTATTTCATATACTCGTCTGCCTCCTTGATAATTTCCTTTGGTGGTTTCATTATATAATTGTTCTCTTGATATTTCTTGAAATACTCAAACAACAACTCCATTAGTGCTTGTTTATATAAGTCTTGGAATTGGTCTCCAGTATAAAACGGATTAGCTTTGTGGATACTATTGTCTTTTAATTCCTCCTCTGTTCTTACATCCCACCTTGCTTGTGTTAAGAACTTACTATCAAACGGGGAAACATCAATACGACGACCGATTGCGTCTCCACTTTCGTCCAGTTGAGGTAAATCATTACACTCCATTACTAATGTGCCTGTAAGTCTTACAAAAGTATCAGTTGAATACAGAGTTCTACAATTGAGCTCTTTATCACCAGTAATTTCTTTGACCGTAGAACATACGATTTTGTGTCTTTTATCAGGTTCTTGAACCAGAGTAAATCGTTTATTATTGAGGTTCGCAATCGC
>TARA_R110001632_G_scaffold20711_6_pt1 | contig 13170 bp, 17 predicted proteins | sample TARA_R110001632 | Tara Oceans TARA_R110001632 (sample SAMEA4398266) | marine metagenome | biome: Polar Biome; feature: [SRF] surface water layer (ENVO:00010504); material: water (ENVO:00002006), including particulate matter (ENVO:01000060) such as... | depth 5 m
CTGGTATGGAACAGATGCCACCTGATTCATTTATTCCTCCAATACGAACTGAGGAGAGGAATGAAAGACAACAAAAACGATCTCTTGCAGGTCAGGCAATGTTGGAAAATTAAGAAAGCTGAAATAAAAAAAACCCCTAGAAGGTACCAGAAACTAGGGGTATATTTGCGAGTTGATTTTTAACACATGTACCTTTTTAATTGAAGTCCACTAAAGTTCAAACTCAGATGGATCATCAACATATTCAGACTCTACTATAGGGCCTTGACTAAACGCTTTTTCAACATCGTCTATATCATCTTGTTCTATAGTATGATTTATTGAATCTACTTGCGTATTTGTTTGACTATTCATTGCAACGTTAGCCATCATAAATTTATGAAACAATAAAGATTGTTTCATCCATAATCTAGGATGTATTGTTTTATATGAATGCGTCACATGATTATAAAATGCCCAAGCACTTTCCAGATTAAAATCTTTATAGTCATAGGAAGTGTTTGACAACTCATCTTTAATTGATGCTAATTGTCTTGGGCTTATTAGATCTTCTTTTATAAACATGGTTCCAAGCAACTCTGCTTGTCTATCTAAAGATAATTCAGTGTTGCGTAAAGAGTCTCTATCTTTTAGTATAGTTCTATAAACTCGTTCAGCATCCTTGATCTGGCTAGATATTTGCGTTTTAACATCTTGATCTGCAGTTCCACTGTGCTTTCTTGCATAGTTAACGCTGCCGCATATCATCCCATTAGAACATGCAAATACATGTGCGCCTATTGAACATTGAAATCTTAATGATTTATCATAAGAGTTTGTCCAAGCAAACATCATCCCTAACTCGGTTTCATTTTCAATTGTTGGATCCGTATTGCTAAAAGGCTTTATGTGATATATACCTTGTGCTACTTCGCAACTACTATTACCTCTATAAAATTCATTGGTAATTTGAAATCCGCTATTGGCTAGCATTATTTTTGTTGTGTCAATAATATCTTTGTGAGATATGACAGTGTATGTACTACCATGGTTAGGTAGTTGAGCATTTATTATTTGATGCTTCGGTGTTTGTAAGTTACTTTTCATATATAAACTTTGTAAGTGTAAAGATAAATAAAATAAGTTTATTTACCAAAATTTCTAGCGCCTCCTAGTATAAAAAATAAGAAGGCGAAAAATGCAAGTACTAATATTATTTGCATTATTTTCTGAAATGGTGTTAACATTAAAATAGTTCTAATTGGTTAATACTCGTTGACAAGATATCATTTATCTGAGATTCAATTGCTTTACTATAGTATCGTACATCAATATTATAGTTTTCCCATTTTGTCTCTAGCTCTATTTTATTATAAATAGATTGTAACCATTGGCCGGATTCGCATTGTATTTCTCTTTTATCTTGCTTATTAACTTTTATTATCTTTGAACTATTATTTCCGGTTTTAGATATATAATATCTATTGATCTTCTGTAGATCTTCTTCTTTATAAACACCGTTAGGTGTAGATCTAGCTACTTGTTTCCAATTACCTTTTGACTTCATTCCAATACAATAGTCAAGAATGTTTCTATTTTTTTGTAAGTAGTCTTCGGGCAATATATCTTTAACAAAATAGTTATAGATTGCTTTTGGTACAACAAGCTTAGACTTGTTTTTGTGCAGCGCAAGTTCATGGAAATTAAATCTACCCTTGAGTTTAACAGGGGCATAAGCAAATTCCGGACCTTTCACTTTAAATAAATAATGAGGATTTTCCTCTTTAACTTTTCTCCAGGTAGTTATATCAACAGTTTTAAATTCGTTTACGGCAATATAATTATTGACATCTCCTAATATAAGCTTTTGATATGAGTCATGTTCTAGATTTAGCTGAGTTATATCTTCCCATTCTTTACAGATTTTAAGATAAAGATTTTTCTTATCTCGCGGAATCCTGATCTCAACACCATCCGTATTTTGCAATAAACCAAACGCCTCCGGTATTTTATCAAGTATCATATCGTATAACATCATTAGGCTTAGTTGGCCATTAAGAGTTATACGCATGCATAGTTCCGGATCATAAAAGAAGCTATTCTCCTCATTGCTCAAACCAAATGTTGAATTAAGTATAATTTTATACACATAATTCATTGGGTTAGACTTTGGGATTTTAACTCTTTCATCAAAGAACCATTCATACTGATCACAAAATTCTTCCTTTGGGAAGTGTGCTGGGGACCATTGATTCCGTATACATAAATTAGGATAGAAAGATGTAACATCAGAAGTCATAATGATATGATCTTCATCTGATTTATAAACGCCACTCTTTCTTGCACCATGTATACCACCTAAAGCAAAAGTTGTATGCACACCATTATGTTCAAGTTTATATTTAAACTGACCCTTAAGCTGCATAGCATCTAGCTCTAAAGTATTAAACCTATTTAACGCCTGCTGAAATACAGGAGACTTAAACTTTATGTAGGGAAGTATAAGATCTTTGACCTTAATTATATCCCTATAAGTTTTCATACTCTTTATCTCTTTAGAGCTTACGTTTAACTTTCTACTTAAATGATAAGCAAACAACTCTTTGGCAATACGAGGTTCAGATGCGCTATACAAATTAATCTGATATTTATCCGTCAACTCTTTACGAAGTTTTATCTGAGACTTTGATCTATCAAATACAGCTTTAGTAGATGCAACATCATTAATGCAGTATCCAACTATAATATCAAGCTGTTCCCGTGTCTCAATCTTTACAGTGTGCTCAATAGGCATGTCTTGTAAATTTTCCCAATCCATGCTATACTGAATCCACTTAAGACTAGAACGTTTAGCCGGGTTGTCCCAATGATGCATTTTAAATAAATCTATTTGACCTATTTGTATATGCCATGGTGCAAATATTCCCCACTCTCTTCTATTCTGTCTAGCTATTGTTTCTTGGGCAAATGCATAAATAACCTCTGCTATTGCACAGCCTGACATATTAGCCCACAACTCATGGTTGTTTAGTATATACTGAGTAACTTGAGCGTCAAAGGCTAATCCATTATAGGATATATGCCATTGTTTCTCATCTCTATTTTCATGTAAAAATTCTATGAACTCATCAAAATCATTTTGTAAGTCATGTACTATAAATATCTTCCTTTCAGAAGTTTTATAATGTTCAAACACACCCACAAAACAATTAGATAAGGTCTCATAGTCCATTACCCAGTGTATCATAGTTAAATTTTAATGCATAAAAAAGCCCCGGGTTATCCGAGGCCTTAAGTCTAAATGATGTATAAGGAAAACAGGACCACCATTTAAATATATTTAGTTAATAGTTTAGCCCGGTATAATAATGTTTGATGGCTTAGTCTTATCAACTGTTACAAAAAATTGATCAATATCAAATGTTGTAAAGTTAATTGCAAAAACCGCAAGAAAGTTTTTAATCTCTTCTTTTTCTGTAATATAAAACTCAGAGAAAGTTTCTACACTAACTCTTTGCTCTTTATTAACTTTTCCTGTTTCTTTATTAGGAACCTTAAGTCGTGATGGTTGTCCGTTATCATCTAACCTTGGCACCATGTGAAAAGAATCCTTTTTAACTTTTGTAATCACAGCTAGTATTCCACCAGTTGGATCAAACATTGCCTCTACATAAGGGCAATCGCTATCTACAGGAACTAAAGAAAAAGATTTTACTTGTCTAAATGCTGAACTAATCAACATCATATTCTGACCTACATTATTTTTGCTCATTTGGTTTTTGTTTTACTCAAAGATATAGAAATATTTGTTAAATCAAAGGGATCATTAATAGTTTTTCCTTTAAATGTTTCTTTATCCATATCGGGCCTACTGCAAACTTCGTACACATCCTCAATTAGTTTTTGATCAACATTGAATGCTATAGCATAATCATCATGAAATTTTTCAGGATCTAAAAAGCTAGATATATACTTGGATATATTGCCGGTAGAATTAAAATACATTTTGATTCTATTCTTACCTTCCATACTCATTTGAGAAAAGTTTCCGTTAATAAAAGAATTAAAGTCATGTTTAAATATTGCCATGTCAAAAACAAATAATTCCTTATTATCCGATATCTTATGTGCACCGCTATATCCGTGCAATGGTTTAAGCACAGTGTCAATAAAAATTTTATACTCCGCGCTTCCATCGTGTTCGTAAACAAGCATTAACTTATAATCACTTGTATCATAAAACTTATCCCAGATAATATATGTATTCTTAGGGACATATTTATATCCTTTTTTAACACCTAATAGCGGATATAAAAAGACTTTGCTTTTTTGAAAATATTGTGTGTAAACGATATTCATAATCTTTGTTTTGATGTTAAAAATTCATATGGTAAACTATAATCTCTACTGTTGTAGTGGAACTGTGCTCTGCTTAAAGAGTCAGTTAAACCATGTCCCCAACTATTCATAGTATTAGTCGTTACTTCAAAAACATATACTTGATTGTATTTATCTACAACAATAAACTTAAATGAAAATTCATATTCTTGAACATCCTTATCTACATTTGAGTAAACTAACTTCATGTAAATAGCTGCTTGCAACCAATACTTATAAAAGCTTACAGTCTCTGCAAAATCGGATATAGTTTTACCTGTTGTTTTTAAATCACAGATTGTTACTTGCTTTTTATCACGGTCAATTTTATAATAATCTATATAACCGTGTAATCCAAAAGCTTCAGATCCTTGTAAGTCGCATTGTAGATATTTTTCTACATATCTTTCTTCAGAATCTAATTCAAAATCTGTACCTGCATGAACTTTACCATCACCAAACAAGTCCATTACATCTTTATTAGACTTTATTATTTCAACTTGTTTTTTACAACGCTCATAAGTATCTTGGTCAATTACATCTACAGCATCATTGAATAAGAACTCCCAATAAGGACTGTAGTCATCAACTTTAACTTTAGCAATTCTAGAGTCATCTGTTTTAAGAGATTGATATAGATTCATTTCTTTTAATGCATCTAGTACAACATGATCGCGAACATATTTTAGTCTTTGCTCATGTGTATACTCAACCATCTTCTTCATTACTTTTCTAATGTTATCGCTTGGTGTCTTACCTGGTACCAGCGCGAACTTTTTTTCAAACTTTTCTTGTTCAAGTAGTAGACAGTGTATTAACTTGCCTTCTACAAGATGTTTATCTGTTCTTATCTCCCTATCTTGAAGAATATAGTCCTTATAAAATAAGGATGGGGAAAATAATAATTTGTTTAGCGAGGAATAGCTAAAATTAAACTTATCTCTAGCATAAAATTCTTCTTCTTTTTGTTTATTTATCATCTCATCATAGCATTAAAACAGCCTCGGCTGCATACATCATTCATGTTTTCTACTGGAGCTCCGCACTCGGAGCATTCCCACCCACCTTCGGGCATTTCTATTTCATCTTCAGGATCCATCTTTTATTGTTTCTATAAATTCTCTAAATGCTGTGCCCATATCAACAATCTGTTGTGAAAAATCACCATTATTAACTTTAGGATTATCATTTATTTTTTCATATACTTTATCACCTAGTTTTTCTACTTCAGTAATAAATTCATTACCAGCTTTTTTGATTTGCCTCTTATATAGAGAAGGGTGTTCATATTTAACGTCCTCCATAAAATCCATAAGTATAGGCAATATACCTAGTATGCATGCTACTTTTTGATTACTTGTCGCCATCTTCTATTTTTCTATTTGATCTATCTTCATATATTTTTACTACTCTATTAATTCTTGCTGGAACAACAACAGTTGCATTACATATATTACAACACTTGCCTTTACTTACAGGCTCTGCATTATTACCATATTGGTCATCTAATGGACCATCACATATTGTACATTTCATATTAAAAGTTTGTGTGCAGTCGTTATGCACAGTAATTAAAAAAGGGGTGGGTGTGCTTTCACACACCCAATAACAATCAATTATGGCTACCCCTAAAATGGTAAATCTTCCTGCTTTATATCTGGTTCTACAACATTATCCAAAACAACTGGAAGAAACAGCAAACTCTCCGCCCATTTATCTTTAAGTTCTATCTCTGGTATTTTAAATACAGTACTATCGTTACTAAAGAAAGCACTTGTATATTTATTTACTATTCTATTAATTATTTTCTTAAAAATAAATTCGCTTAATGAATTATTTTTAGCTAAAAATTTAACTATTTGATCATAACCGTAAGAACTTGAATGACTATATCCTGCTATAGTATCTAACGGTTCTAAAACTTTCCGCATACTTTTAACATTAATTGAATTCCAGCTTGAACTATCTTTCATCCATGACCAGTAGAATACATAGAAGTATGAAACTACATCTAAAGATTTATATATATTGCAATTAGCTAATACATTTAAAGCCATTGCCGCATCATCTCTGTTGTCACTCATTAAAAGATTTTTGATCATTTCAAAATCGGCACCAGTTAAAATTGGATTATCTAAATTACAAAGATCAACTAAGTATGTATCTAAAACATACTTACTCGTAGGATTTAAAAATTGAACAAAAGCTTTTTCATCTTTCAATAGATAAGTGCTTTTTTTAAACAGAATAGTACCATCATCTATAGTGTAATTTATAGTATCCGCTATATGTCTATATGCTGAATTAAATTTATCCATTACAAGATCAGCTTGATTAGCCTTGGCTGAACCTACAGGCGATGAATGATACCAATAAGAATTAATTGTATAAATATAATCGTCCCCTATATAGTGACTGGCTAAATCATTTTTTGCTTTAGTTGAAGTAAAGCTATTGCAAGATTCAATAAATTTTAAATACTCTTTTCCAGCTAAATAGTCACTTGTCCAACATGTTTGAATTATAGAGCTTAAAAGCTTATCTGATATTACATGGTAGTCTGCATTTTCAATATCTCTAGTTACAGACCAGTTAAGTTTATCTTTTAGCAAAGAAAATTTATCTCTAGGTAAAGTAATTTTTTTATGCCTATAAAAAGATAGATCTTTATCTACGGGTTTTTCTGTTCCTACTGCATTAAAAATTTGCTCTGTTGCCCAGTTCTGACCGTGAGTGGGTATATCTTTATTAAGTACTATATATTCATCGTTGTGAATTTGTTTTCTAAAATTTGCATCTAGAATCCCATTTTGAAATGTTGCTGGGCATGAGGTGCTATTTACGATGCTGATGGTTACTTTTTTATAAGTTTTATATTTTATTTTATTCATAGTAGTGTCTATATTCTTTTTTTAATTTAACTTTAAATACATATAAATCTCTGTTGCTTATTTCTATATCGTCTCTGCATATTTTCTCAAAGTACTGAAATTCTTCTTTCTCTAATGTATTGTTTTCTTCTAATGTTAGGATCATTTCTTCTGCACTTGAATGTTCAAAATTAGCAACTCCATTTGCTTTATTCATCCAATATTTTATATCCTTATCTCTACGTTCTAACTGACTAATTTCCCAACCACACTCTTGAAACAAATTCCATAGTAAATGTTTATTTATAGTTACATTAACTGTAGGAATAAGCTTTTTTACTATTTCCTTATTGTCATTATCGTGACTTTGAAGAAGACTTTTAAGTGTTTCAAGAAGTGAATTATCTAAAGTTGTTTTAGTTCCAGATGCGGATAGTATATCATCTACATTTAAAGTTTCTAAAACCTTTGTTTCAATTAAATGCGCCATTCTTAAACCTTTACCGGATATAGCCCAACCTTCTAGTAAAACTTCTCCATAATGAAAGTTGTGGTGTAGAGCTTGGTTCAACGTATCATCTACAATTGTGCTTATACCCTGTACGCCTAATTCATCTATACTGTCAGCTAATTTTGATGATTGACCGGTGCTGCTAGTTGTGTCATAGTTCCATAGTTTAAATGCAATTTCTCCAGATCTAATTGGATCTCCATTACTATATTTTCTCCCAATATTTTCATGAGTTAATAATATATCAGCTCTATCAATGTCATTTGTTATAGTTATTGAATGTTCTTTACATGCTGATTTTAATCTATCATTAGTTACATCGCAGTTATTTAGAATGTAAGCTCTTTTTTTACCAACATGATTATCTAGATCATAGTTTGAAGATTGGATTATATTTACAATCTTCTTCCATTGAGTTACTTCTTCGGTTAGATATACTGAGCAAAGCTCATGATTAACTAGGAGGCCCGTTTGACCTCCTAGTTCTAAAGAAAAATGTGTTAATATTGACGGATCAATATCAATAAATGATTTCTTTTGTGGCATATTTATTTTATTGTCATTTTAATAATTTCAGGCTTCATCATAAGCTTGTTAAACTTTTGCTTGTTCCCGTTGAAAATAGTTCTAATAACTAAATACTTAAGATCATTAGTGAAATAATCCTTTGTAGCAAGAGATTCTAATCTATCAGTTATCTTTTGAGTTATTGTATTTTCTTTAGAGTATACTATTGAAAAGTTGGCTAATCTTGTTGCTAATGTTGATGCAATATCTGCACGGTATGTATCATCTTTACCAACACAACTTCTAAGTTCTCCTAAAATATAAGACTCATCATCATGAGTTAGTAATTCTTTTGGATGAACTAACTTATCCAACTTGTTATTGATAAATATTGTAAACATTGAAGCAAACTCATCACCAACACTACCCTCACCAATCATCTGAATCATAGGTAGGTTATCTTCAAAGTTTTCAAAACTTGAAATAGAATTAAAAAACGTGGTAATAGATCTTGCATTTGTTTCTTGTGATACAAGTTCAGGATGTAACAATAAGAAGTTAATACAACGATTATCAATACCGAATTCTTCTGCCCAACGAGCCCATACATCTACATCAAACTTTAGATTTGCTGTAATGTAACGAGTTTTCTGCGCGGAGTCAACAGAGTTAACCATGTAGTCTCCATTATCTGGATTAGCAGTTAAAATAATATGCCAATCTTTTGGAAGTGCCCATGATATATATGTCTGTCTGTCAATTAATTCCATGACGGCTTGAATAAATCTTACATCTGCACGATTCCAGTCATCAAGAAGAAGTATACCACCCTCTTTTTTATTTGAGATCCACTCAGGTGCGCAGTAAGACATTCTATTCTTACCTGTTACTTGCCACCCTTGCTTTGAATAATCTTGAACAGCTAACTCATCAACCCACTGGCCAACTTTTTTCTTAACTTTTACAGTAGATGTTGTTTGATAGTTTATATCTGTTACAGATGGAGTTACATCTTTTTCTTTATACATTTGAAATTGTCTAATAGGAAAACCTACAAGGTCTCCAAGCTCTTCAATTTGTGCTAAATTTAATTTGACAAAACTTAAATTTTTCTCTTTTGCCATTTCTACAATAGTAGATGTTTTACCAATACCCGATTCGCCAACTACTTCTGTTGCTACAGGTAATTTACCCTGTTCTTGTAGGAATCTATTGTTACTTATAATGTGGTTTACAAAACCCTTTAATTCATCAATGTTTAATTCAACTTGCGCCATAATTTTAATTTAATTTAATTTTTAATCCTTTGAGATCTTCATTTATTCTAGATACACTGCTATGAACCCACAGAGTATTCTTTGGACAGTTATCTGGAGAACCCGCTTCTCCATCTGTTAGATATATTAACGCTGTATAGCGATTGTATTCATTATAGTGATCTACTACAGGTTGAAATGATGTACCACCTCTACCGTGTACTTCAAAATCTTTTTTAGGACTGAAGTCTTCTATCTTATTTATTTTAGTGTCACATTGCACAACAGTAATTTTATGTCCTGTTTTATGCATATGACATAACTCATTAACAAACTCTTTGAGTTCTTCATTATTTACTGAACCTGATGTATCTATACCAACACATATATGATTCTTAAATTTAATCTTAAGACCTGGATTACCTGAGTATCTTTTGTTATATTTTCTACGCAGCTTCTTTGTATAAACAATGGCAGAATTACCTACAAACCTTCTTAGATACCCTTTCCAATCAAACTTCGCAGGTTCAATGTGTCTTAACCTTTGAATAAGATCTGATAACTCACCTGGTAAGTTCCCGCATCTTTTTTCTGTTGAATCTGCAGTTTCTTTAAGTTGATGCTCAACTTGTTTTTCAATCATCTTTTTTTGAGCATCTGGCAAATCATCAAAATTATCCCATGTCTTATGGCAATATTGTGATTCTCCATCCATTTGATCTAACATTTGATTTAAACTTTCACAACCTCCTTTTTTGCAGGAATCTTCTAATGCATCATAGTATGCTTTACTACCGGCTTTTTCCGGAAGATTAAGCTCCGGAAATGTATCTAATGTTAATCCTCCCGCAGGTAAAAAGTTTGGATCAATATATTGATTGATTTCAATATCCATTGCAATGTTTGCAAGTTTTTTATTTGGATATCTATCTCTAGTTGCTAAATGACCAAAAGATATATGTAGCAATTCATGTTTAAGTAAACCGGTTCTATGATTTTCGCTCAATGAACTAAAGAATTCAGGATTAACAATTAACTCAATTCCAATACCATTAGGGCCTACGCCTGCAGTTGGTATTTGAGTTGATATTTTTTTGTTTAATCCTATACAAAATAAACCATAAAATGGTTCTGTAAATAATAAATTTTTAACTGTTTTTGAAATTAAGTCTAACGCCATATAAATTTTGGGTTTAATTCTAAATCCTTGTATTTAGAAAATGCGTCTATTACTTGCTTTTCTAACATATAAGAATATATTTTTTTATAGCCTTCCTTATGCTCTGATTTTATATCTAGAATTAAATCCTGGATATTAGGCATGGAAGAAACCTTAAATTGATAAGGTAGTATACATTTAGATTTATAACCCCATGTATTTTTTATTCCTTTTAATATTAGTTGATGAGCTATTATAGAATCATCACCATAATTAAGGTTTCCGCCTTCATCACGGCCATATATAGATTTTAAAACTTCTAAGGCCATGTTTTTATCTTCTTCTAAGCCATTGAACATTAAAATTAATTTTTTATAAGTTTTTAAATTAAACTCCATTTAGTCTTCTATTTTTAAAGTTTTACGCATCCAATCAGGTCTTTTTTTATTATTCATATGAACAATCCATTCCTTTGCAGATGGTATATAATTATTGCAATCTTCTTTTACATGCTGTTCTCCAACATATCTTGTATATACTCGTTTGTTATCCGAGTTTAAAAAACTTTCTCCGAATATTTGTGCACACTGAAATATACCTTCTGAATGATGACGGTAAAGTCTATGGCTAGAATTACCTAACCAGGCTTTTGTTTCATCAAACCATTCGTGAATGTGCAAGTAATCTTCGGGTACACCACCCCATTTTTTGACTGAGGATTTGGCGTGTATCCACGGGTGAGCCATTAATCGTCTGCTATATCTATGTGCCAGCTCATATCTTCCGTTGTTCTTTGACTATAGTTAAGAGCATACGTTTCATTTTCAATGTCTAGAACTATGCTGCCGTAGCCTCCATCATTATTTACCCAATCTCCTCCGTATTCATCACTAACATAATTATCTATTACGTCATATGCCCAATCTCTTATATCTTTCATTACATCATCTGAGGGCTCTTCTATTTCTGTCCAGTGATTAATTTTAGGTTTTGATATTTCTCTATTGTAATTTTCAAATTCTATATCGTCAACATCACCATCATCTCCACCACCGTTAAAATTTATATATGCTGTCTTAATATCAAGATTTTTGAGCTCAAACAGTATCTTCGTTAATTTTATTTTGTCTTTGTTTTCCATTAATTATTTCTATTATTACTCCTGGTTGTTCTTTGTTGTATTTGTATGGTTTAAATACAGGTATAATACATTCCATGTTGTCATCTTCAATCCAATTATTTTTAACCATATCATCTTGGACTGTTTGTGCAGGATTTATGTAATCAAATTTATGTCTTGTGCCGCGTATAAAAGTGAAAGAAACTTGCACAGGTAGTTTATACTTTTCCAATTCTTTTTGGAATTCTGGTGCATATTTTTTAAAATAGGATTCTGTATCTTTCCTATATTTCATAGTTGTTTTACTAGCTATGAAGTACTTGCCTGTCCAACGTCTTCCGTTTTTACTTGATGGCACATTGCCTGGTATAAACCATTTCATATTATTTGTGTATAGTCTTTTTTAATAAGGGAGTGAGAATAGAGCGGACATAGTGAAGACCATGATTCTTAACAGAGTCTGATACATCTTTGTCTTTGTCTAAACATAAGCCATTCAAACCGTATACACAGTTGTATTTGACTATTGCTTTCTCTCCTGCCTCATCATTATCAAAGAGGGTTATTATTTTTTTGTATTTACTTTTTAAGTTTTCAATTATATGTGGTTTTATTAATGAATTCTCGCTGTCTGGTGCTATGACTTCAATGTTATATCCAAATGATTTTAGGCACATTGCATCTTTTAAGGATGAGCATACAACCAAGTAGGGTTTATCATACTTTAATTGATCAAGCCCTTGTACATGTGAACTCACTTTGTGAAATTTATGTTTCTTTTTATAAGGCTGGTATATCTTATAAACCTCTCCACTTTCAGTATAGTATCCATATATATAATTAGAAGTTATGCTGATCTGTTTAGAACCTTTACTCATATTGTAACCTTCAATTGGCTTTACATTGTATTCATTTAGCATGCTACTACCTATATTATACTGCAACCAATATTCAGCATCAGTGTTATACCATTCTCTTGTAGCAATTAACCCCATGTCCCATTTATCTTCAGCGGTAATTGATATCTTGCTTACCTTATTATTCTTTACATATAGATTATAATCTTTTACCATTCTTTCTAAAGCATGCGGATAACTAATATTAAAAAGTTCTTGAATGAGATTAATTTTATTACCACCTTTTCCTGTAGAAAAATCTTTAAACATATAATGCATTTTTGATTTATCTACATAGACACATAAGCTTGGAGTTCTTTCCATTGGATTCCACACGGATGTTAGCTTAAGATCTTGCCCTGTTAATTCCTCATTTATATTGAGATAGTATTTAAACACCCAGTAACTTGGTATATCTTTCTCATTTGTAACTAAGTTTTTTGTATTGAGCATATTGTAAATTTAAAAAAAAATAAAAAGCAAGCAGTGTCTAAG
>TARA_R110001632_G_scaffold98156_3_pt1 | contig 13158 bp, 10 predicted proteins | sample TARA_R110001632 | Tara Oceans TARA_R110001632 (sample SAMEA4398266) | marine metagenome | biome: Polar Biome; feature: [SRF] surface water layer (ENVO:00010504); material: water (ENVO:00002006), including particulate matter (ENVO:01000060) such as... | depth 5 m
TTTCTACGGCGTTCAGTTTCATCCTGAGGTGACTCACACCAAACAGGGGCTGCGCATTCTGTCGCGCTTTATCCTTGAGCTGTGCGGCTGTGAGGCACTCTGGACTCCGTCCAACATCGTTGATGATGCCATCGCTACCGTGCGCGAGCAGGTGGGTGATGCCAAGGTGTTGTTGGGATTGTCCGGTGGGGTTGATTCGTCTGTAGTCGCGGCGCTGCTGCACCGCGCGATTGGCGACCAACTGACCTGCGTTTTTGTCGATAACGGCTTGCTGCGTCTGCACGAAGGTGAGCAGGTGATGGCCATGTTTGCCGAAAACATGGGCGTTAAGGTGATTCGCGCCGATGCGGAAGACAAGTTCCTGTCGCGCCTGTTGGGTGTCACCGACCCGGAAGAAAAGCGCAAGATCATTGGCCGCACCTTTATCGAAGTCTTCGATGAAGAAGCGACCAAGCTTCAGGGCATCAAGTTTCTGGCGCAAGGCACCATCTATCCTGACGTGATCGAGTCAGCCGGGGCCAAGACCGGTAAGGCGCACGTAATCAAGTCGCACCATAACGTCGGCGGCCTGCCGGACGATATGCAGTTCGAGTTGGTTGAACCACTGCGTGAGTTGTTCAAGGATGAGGTTCGCAAGATCGGTCTGGAGCTGGGTCTGCCTTACGATATGGTCTACCGTCATCCTTTCCCCGGTCCAGGCCTGGGCGTGCGGATTCTGGCGGAAGTGCGCAAGGAGTACGCAGAGATTCTACGTCGTGCCGATTATATCTTCATTGAAGAGCTACATCGCGCCGATCTGTACCAGAAGACCAGCCAGGCCTTTGCGGTCTTCCTGCCGGTCAAATCGGTTGGCGTGGTGGGTGATGGCCGTCGCTACGAATGGGTTATTGCCCTGCGCGCGGTGGAAACCATCGACTTCATGACCGCCCGCTGGGCGCATCTGCCCTACGATTTCCTGGAGCTGGTATCCAATCGCATCATCAATGAGATCAGCGGTGTATCGCGAGTTACTTACGATATCTCCAGTAAGCCGCCCGCCACCATCGAGTGGGAGTGACCGGTACTTGGCTGGCAACGTTAGGCTCTATGCCGTCTGGTAGATGGAATTACAGGGCACCCTGCTCAACGTGCTAACCTGAGCCTGTAATAACTTCGCAAGGATGCAAGCATGTTGCCGTTGCCGGTTGGTAGGGAAGCCAGCCCGAGTGTCGGCGCACCGCTGCATTTACGCCATCGGCCGGAGCGCACCCTTCTTTATCAACTTTCGGCTCGTGGCTTTATTGCGATTGTTGAACAGCTGCTGAGTCAGAGCCAGTGGCTGGCCGGTGAGCACTACAGCATGGCTGACAGTATGCTGACGCCATTTCTCGATCATCTCCCTCGAATGCCGGTACTGGATGAGCATAGGCAGCTTATTCCGGTGGAATCAGCTTGTGCGGATTATTTACAGCGGGTCAGGACAAGAAGCTCCGCCTGGGTGCTTGCGGAGACTTGATATCTTTAATACTTATATGCATTTGGCATGAGTTTTAGTTACTAGCAATTCAACATTGAGGTTAGTCAATGACGTTTAGGGATTTGTTCACGCTAAATACGGAAGCAGCGGCACCGGTTATTCAAATCATCAGTCACGAAACCTTGCGTATTCGCGCTTGCTGCATTCAGGCAGCCACAGACCTAAACAGAGACCTCTACGCATGGAACATGCCGCAGGGCTTGAGAAAATACGATTTCGAAGACGATTCCTGGGAATCGGAGGATGAGGGTGAACAGCCTCAGGAAGCTCTGGAATGGCTGGTTGAATCTTCGCAAGACCAATCTGAATTCATCCTGCTTCTGGAAGACTTCCATCATTTTCTGAATGAGCACACCCTGACCAGCCGCTTGCGAGCGTTTGCAATTGCCGTTGCCAGCCGTGAAATCAATAACGTCACTGTTGTGCTCTCCCAGCCTGCTCCGCTGCTGCCTGCAGAGTTGGAGAAAGAGGTGCAGGTGATGGAAATGCCATTGCCGGATGTCGATGATCTGAAAACTCTTATGCTTCAGGCCAAGCAGCGGTATGAACTGGATGACAGGGATTATCAGGAGTCATCCGCTCTGATCGAGTCTGCGCTGGGTCTGTCCACCAGTGAGGCACAACTCGCTTTCTCAAAGGCTGCTTGCCAGTTCAAGCGCCTGACCGAATCTGAAATCCCGTTTATCGTCAAAGAAAAGGAGCAGGTGATTCGCAAAAGCGGTCATCTGGAGTACTTTCATCCGAAAGCCACGCTCGACGATATTGGCGGCCTGGACAACCTCAAGTCCTGGCTGATCCGCCGTCGTCAGTCGTTTACCGAACATGCTCGTGAATTTGGTCTGGAAACACCGCGAGGGATGTTGCTGCTGGGTTTGCCGGGTACGGGCAAAAGTCTTGCAGCAAAGGCAGTGGCCAATGCCTGGCAGCTGCCGTTGTTGCGTCTGGACATGGGCAAAATCTACGGCGGTATTGTGGGGCAGTCGGAGGCTAACATCCGTTCGGCACTACAAACTGCCGAAGCACTGGCGCCCAGTATTCTCTGGGTTGATGAAATCGAAAAAGGCCTGTCAGGCATGCAGAGCTCCGGTGCAAGCGATGGCGGCACTACGTCTCGGGTGCTGGGTACCTTCCTGACCTGGATGCAGGAAAAGGAAAAAACGGTGTTTGTGGTCGCGACTGCCAACCATATCGCCCAATTACCACCAGAGTTGCTACGGAAAGGTCGTGTCGATGAAATATTCTTTGTCGATCTGCCGGTGCAGCAGGATCGCAAAGAGATTATCTCTATTCATCTGAAAGGCCGAAATCGGCTGGATGATTTCTCTTCTAAGGAACTGGATGAGCTCGCGATTGCCAGCAAGGGCTTTACTGGTGCTGAACTGGAAGAAGCCGTTAAGGAAGCCATGTTTCTGGCTTTTGACGAAGGCCACCAGTTAAACAAGGACGATATCCTCAAGGCGATTCAGGCCACCTCGCCACTGTCTTTAACCATGGCGGAAATGATTCAGGATACCCGTGCCTGGGCCAAGGGGCGCGCTGTGGCTGCCAGCTCTGCCGAGCCAGAAGCTCTGGATCTTTCCAGCAATAAAAAGCCCCGTCTCAAACAGGAAGGCGAAAACCCGTTCGTCAAAAAATAACCAGGACCGTTTGTTATGGAAAACCCGTTTTTTACTGCCCTTGAACAGCAAGGCTTCAAGGCAGGCACACTGGACAGCCAGACCAATAGTGTCCTGATGCCGTTTATGCATTACCTGAGTAACAGCATCAAGGCACTGGAGAACAAGGAAGTCAGCTGCGAATGGAAGCCTGTCGCCAACAAGCGCTATCAGCTCAAGCCTGACAAACGGATCTGGCAACTGTTGCCGGTGAGCGAAATAGAAGTTGTGGCTGGTAAGGAAGGCTGGTTTGAGATTCTCACGGTCGATGACGAGTTACCTGATGCCGGTTTTGACCCGGATGAGGACGACCCCATTCGACAAGGCAAAGGCAAAGGACGACGAGAGACGGGTATACCCGACGGTGGTTATAGCGCCTCGGATTATCAGCTGTACTTACCTGAGCTTGAATTAGATGACGACCCAATCTCATGGAGCGGTTATCAGCTGGAACTGCGTCCATTGGCCCGTCAGCTTGACCAGTTAAAGTTGGTTTATATCGACGGCCAGCCATGTACGGTGACGAAGCAGATTGACGCTCGTCTGGTGCTGCAAGGCCATGTGAGACCCAACAGCACTCTGTCCGTTGACGGGCAAGACACGCCTTTCACCCTGATTAAAGGGTTGGACGAATCCCGTCTTAAACAATGGCAAGCCAAATCAGAAGGTAATGGTTGGCTGCTGTTTTCAGAGTCGCGGCCTCAACTGGATGGACACAGGCTGGAAGATGTCACCAATAAAGAACTGGCGAAACTGGGTTGCGGTCATTTTCAATGCCGAGGCCAGCCCCTGCAAAGTGATCACTGGGAGTTGCGTGTAGAAGGCAAAAAACAAGCGCAAAGCCTGATGCTAGAAAGTCGTACTAAGCAGGAATTAAATGATTCCTATTCTCTCACTTGCTCCGCATTTCCAGCTATCGCTTGGCAACTGGAAGTAGCGGATGTCGAAGAACAATGGATTCAACTGATCGAAAAAGAAAGTCGCGACGAGACTGGTAAATCCGATCTGGATTACTTCTTTGGTGATAACCAGAACATCAAGATTCTGGATTCGACGCAACGCAAGTTTGATGACGGCTTCCGTGTGCTGAAAGCACGTCAAGAAGAGCGCCAAATTTTGCTGGCCAGAAATATCAAAGGCAAGAAAAACTGGCACAGTGAGTATCCATCTCAACAGGGAAAGAGAAGTGAGATTCGTGTGAGCGTGGATACCAGCCAGCTCAAACGTCAAAAGGACGCGATCAATCAACTGATGAATCGCCCTTCAGCAGGTCATTGGCCCCTGATTCAGATGTTGCAAAAACGTGGGCAAACCCGTTGGCCGGATGTGCAACCAGCAAAAATCCTGGAGTCTGACTGGACAGTACTGACAGACCCCAACTTTGATGGTTGTGATTGTCAGCGCGCGTTTGTCGCCAAGGCCCTAGCGAATGAGGACTTCACCATTCTGGATGGCCCACCAGGTACAGGTAAAACTACCACCATTCTGGAACTGATCATGCAGCTGGTGTTGCAGGGCAAGCGTGTTCTGTTGTCAGCTTCGACCCATGCTGCGATCAACAATGTGCTGGAACGCATCAAGGAAAATCCAGCGCTGTCAGCGCAAATATTTCCGTTGCGCATCGGGGATGAAAACAACGCCATCGGCGTTGAAGAATTCCAGTTTGATAGACTGTTTGATGACTTAAAAAGAACAAATGGATGCGCAGAACTCAACAAGCAGCTAATGGTGGACTCATCCAATCTGGTCTGCGGTACCACCATCGGCATCCTGCGGCTGTTCAACGATCGAGAGGTATCGCTGGATACCGGTGAGCCGCCGTTTGATGTGATGATCATCGACGAGTGCAGTAAAACCACCTTTCAGGAATTTCTGGTGCCCGCGCGTTTTGCCAAACGCTGGGTATTGGTAGGCGACGTGCGTCAGCTATCACCGTTCACTGATCGTGAGCAGATCGTCGCCAACCTCGATAATCTGATGCTGGTTCCGCCGAAAGGCAAAACACCTGCCCAGAATCTTCCAGGCGCAGTCCAGCAAGCCTGTTTCCTTTTGGAGGAGTTACGAGGCGATCATCAATCTCCGTATTCTCAACCAATGCTAGTACCTGTAACTCGGGACGTAGCAAACGCTTTATCAGCAGAAATTAGTGCCCGGCCCTCGACGCCAAAACTCGCCAAGGGCTTCGACAACCTGTTGGTCGTGATGGCAAACGAGGGGCGAAATGCTGATAGCCATCGGGTTGGGCTTAAACAAATTCAGCAGAATCCTGAACAGCTGTATCGCCACAATTTATGCTTTGTCGAAGAAGGCTGCTTGGGAGGCCTTACTCGATGTATCCCGGACGATATGTTGATACTGCATCCCGACTGGTGTCGAACCTCCCAAGCGGTGCAGCATAAGGTTTCGGGGACTGGCTGTAAGTCCTTTAAGGTAAAAACTACCGGTTACACAGATACCGTTCAGGTTCATAAGGAATTGCTCGATCGTATCGATAGCACCAAATGGTCGGAGGAGGTGTGCTGGCGGCTGGAGCGCGAATACTGGCTGCGGTTATCTGTCAAGCAGAAGCAAAAAACCGGCTATTTGGAAGATACTTTGGAGCGGCTGTTTCCCAAGTCGGTTAAGGCTGATAGCCGAATTCATGTACTCAAAAATATTGCCTTCCCGTCGATTCTTGAGGCGTTATCGGGGGGGGGACTGGTCAAACGCAAGAGCGATGATCCAACGACCCTGAATCAGGGTTTTGATTCTTCCGAAAAATCCCAACGCCATACGACGCTGACCTACCAGCACCGTATGCACCCGGATATTTCGGTATTCCCTCGGCGGCAGTTTTACCCACAAGGTGTACTGGCCGATGGGGGTAAAACAACTGCCGACCGGGCATGGCAATACACAAGGTATAAGTCTCGAAATATCTGGCTGGATGTTCGAGGAACGACGTTAAGGGGCAATAGCAACAAGCAAGAAACTCAGGCTCTGATTACTGAGTTGGAAGCGTTTTGTGATTGGGCAGAAGGAAAGAGCAAAAACAAACAAGGCGAAGCCTTTAATGTTGCGATTTTGACCTTTTACAAAGGTCAGGAAAAAGCCCTGAGGGAAGCCCTGCAGCAATTGCCGGGAAATACCAACCGTTACGCACGGTTTAATTACAAAGGCATCTCGATCAAGTTGGCGACAGTGGACTATTTCCAGGGGCAGGAAGCCGATGTGGTGTTCTTGTCGATGGTGAATACCCATCGTGATGGTTTTATGGACTCACCCAACCGCCTTAACGTTTCCATTACCCGTGCTCGCTATCAGTTAGTCATTGTGGGGCATCATGAATATTTCTCTCAGCGCTCCCGTACGCTTGAACTGAATAAACTCGCAGAATCCTGCTGTGTGTTGACTGCAAGTAGCCAAAAGCAATCGCACCATCATACAGGTAAGAAAGGGAATTCTCGATCATGAGTAATCGTCAAAAACGCCAGATGAATTCCTTTTCAGATTTGAAAGGAATCACTGACCCCAAAGAACTGGCAGGTGAGGCTAAAAACCACTCCTCGCCTGTCAAAGAGAATGTAAACAAAGCAGGCTCTCTAGCCTTAACGCTCAGTCGAAATGTTCAGCTAAAGCGTTTTCCCATTATCGCCAAGGTTACGTTTTTGCGTGATCGGCCTGATTTAGTGTCCTTGTTAAAGGGTGTGCAAAATAATTCTGCTGATATGCCACCTCGACTGAGGGCGTATCTCAAGCGGGAAGCGCTGTGGGATGATTCGGGCATTACGGATAAAGGCCAGCAGGTTATTGATAGTGGCTTATTCGAAGCTAAAGAGCGCGGCCTTTACCATATCTGGTACACAGATAATGATCTATTGCTGGGGACCCGTCCAGTCATGATGCAGCGGGATACAGCGTTCTTTGAGCCCGATATGAAAAGCTGGAAAAAAAGGGATGATGCAGCCCGGTCAGAATTTCGGGTAGAGCGGCCTTTAAAGCTGAATGTCCTTGAGGAGTCCTTCGTCGATCGCAACAAGACCGAATTGAAGAATATCAGCTTGCAGCTGGCATCACTTGATCCTGAAGTGATTTGCTCGCCTGAGAAGTCAGAAAAGATTCAGCTCGAATGGACACTGGACTTTTCAGCATCGCAGCTCAGCCTGAAAGGTCAGCTGGATATGTTGCAATTCAATCAGAATAAAACCAGCTCACGCCTAGAAGCTCTGAAAATCTCCATTGATGATTTTGGTGATCGTCTGAACGATGTCATGGTGGCTATCGCCGGAGAACTTGACGGCCACTGGCTGCCTGAAGAGCGTCGTATGAAGACTTCGCTGGAGTCGCTGAAATCGCTTGAGGATTATCACTTAGCTGTTCAGAAATTTCAGATCGGCAGTTTTAATTGTTCAGATCTGGAAACCGGTATGGGTGAGTTCCAGTCGGTTCAGGTCAAACACATTCCTATTCAGCCAGCTGACCAATCCGATGCTAAATATTGGCATCATTTCTGGTTGGAAGATTTCTACAGCAGGCAGTACCACTCATCGGCGGAAGCCCGTAAACAACAGTCACAATGGCTGGATCACATCGCCTTGAATGACTTTGCGCTAGCGCTAAAAGAACAGCAGTCCTTGTTGTCAAAGATTCGACGCGAAAGTCAGCCGCAGGCCTATTGGTATATTGCGACGATGGCGGATCTGACACCCTCCAGAAGCCGCAAACTGCGCATGCCGATCAGTCTGGTAAAAGATGATGCATTGGATCTCGGTGAACTGCTTAAACAGTTGTCAGCCGGAGAATACATCGAACACTTCATCTATTCAGATCGCTATGTACATACCTCACGTCAAAGCCGCAACCTGAACTATGTAGCTGCGTATTTTGATGATGCTGAAGGCTTACTGCTAACTCTGGATAAGCAGAAAGGAAATGAGGCAGAGCTGCCAGATAGATGGTCGCGCAAAATCCTGCAAAAGCAACATGATAACCACGGCCGTTACTGGATTTTTGTTGGTACGGAGCATACCTGGTGCTGGGAATGTAGCAGCGGGCTGGACTTTATTCGCGAGGATGGTGATCTATTCAGTATTGATGGTTCACCAACCTTTACGCCTAAAGAGGTGATAGAGCTGCCTCGATACTTGCAAGACCAGATTAATAACACCGCAGCGGAGGCTCTCTGATGACACGGATCATACCTCGTCAGGAACAATTTCGAATTGACTACCAGAACGAGCATTTACCAGCTTTGTTCAGTAAGCAGTCGTCCGATGCAGACTTCAGCAGAGACTTGCCCCAGCCTGATACTGACTTTCTAATGGATGTTGTGTCCAAATCGCGCCTGACCCTGTTGATTGCCTGCGAGCAACTGAAAGAAGAGTCATTGATTCAGACCATCAAAGAACAGGCCGAAAAAGGCGTTCGTATTTATCTGCTGCTGGGCGACAAAAATGCCAACCAGGTGGCGATTGATACCCTGTCTGGTCGTTGCCTGATTCGAACAGGCGTGAGTCAGCAAGGCGCCCTGATACTGGTGGATCACACCACCACTCAGGCTCAAGGGCTACTGCTGATGTCGGGTCAACTTCTGGTATCAACCGATCAATCGGCTTGGGGAATCCAGCTGGAGCCACAGCAGATCGATGACAGTTTCCGCAGTTACTGCAAACTGTTCTGGGAGCAGAGCCACGAGGAATACCTGCAACAGAACCAGCAACAATCCATCGTACTGCATCCGGATGGCGAGGTTGTTACCAACCATTCTCATCAGCTATGTGGCACCTTACGCGATTGCCTGGGCGATACGCTGGAACACCTGCAAGCAGCTTCTCATTCTGGTTTCGGTGCTTCCGGCAATGGCTGGCGTTTATTGTTAGGAACTCAGTCCAGTGACATAAAAGAGCAGGCTCGCACAGGCGTTGCACTCAGTGATAACCCGATTCCGTCTTTATTGTTATCAAAGGACGGAAACTGGTTGTTGCCAGACCAAACGGATTTTACTGCGGCCAATTGGTGCCTGAAATTATCAGCACAGCAAAGCCAGAAACTTGGTCAAGCATACGACCAGGCATTTGAAGAAGCTGCATGGCAGTATCAAGACGAAACTTCGATTCGTGAATGCGCTGATCAGCAGCGACTTCGTTTCGCAGACCAACCGGGTCTGGAATGTGTGGTCAAGGACGTTCGTAAAATCGAGCTTAAGGATATCAGCACCCAGAGTATCGACAGCTTCCTGAATGATGATGCCAGACAGCTGGCATCCGGGGTGACTGGCTGGCAACGCAGTCAGCTGGCTCACTTTATTGATTATGACGTGGTGGTGCATCCACCTTACTGCCCTGAGTCTGCAAAGCCCGATGCCTTGTATCAGGCCTGGGAGAATTCAAAGCATGACTGGCAGCAACACCTCGAAGTACTCACCAATGCCCAGTCCAAAATCGACCAGCAGCAAGCTGGTATCGCTGACAAATTAAGAGGCTTTATCAAGGGGTTCTTGCTCGGGCAGGGACAATCGGTGAAATCCCTGAATCAGGAAATAGACATCCTTAAGAATTGGTCTGTCACCAAGGCTACACCGGCAGAGCGAGAGCAGCATCGCCAGCAATTAGAGTCCTTGCAGGATAAAATTCGCAAGCGTGGCGCCGAAACCGAGCAGGAGCTGGACAAGGCCGAGCAAAATCAGCGTTGGGAGCAACGACATGACAGATTGAAAGCCGATCTGTCGGAGGCGAACGAGTTGTTAAAACAGATGTCGTCAGCGCTTGATCAGCTGGAAAAGAACAGGGCCGAGGCCACTTCTCAACTTGAGAAAAAATTCAGAAATAGCTGGATATCAGCTGCTGAAAAACTGACGGATCAGCAGCTGAATGACACCGAAGTCAACGACCTTAAGCCTGAACAGTTTCTTGCAGAAGCTTTGCCTGAGATTCCTCAGTCGGCACCCAAAGACGTTGATGAGCAGAAAAAGCAGGCTCGACAGGAGGCTATTCAACAAGCCAAATCCAGACGTGAAGAGCTAACACAACAGGCTCGTCAGGCCTGTATGAAAGCCAAACGAGAAGCTCTGGAATCTATGGATGTGAGCCAGGCAAATAACTGGAAAACATCCATCAAGGAAAAGGCCTGGAAAAAGCATTACAGCGTTTTTGAACGCTGCTTCGAAGACCGTGAACAAGGCCTGAAGAAAATCGAGCGTGATATTCAGGAGGCTCAAAAAGCACTGGATAACAGCAGATCTGAAAAGGAACGAGCAGAAAAGGCACTAAATGAACACGGTTCATCGTTTGTGTATCAGCCGAAACAAGCATCCGATGCCTTTGCCAAACAGCTCGGTCTGAAAGGTAATACAGCCGTTGAAAAGCAATTCCAGTGGCCACCAGAAGAACTGCCTGTCAATGGTACAGAGCTACGTAAGTATCAGCAGAATCGTTATCTGGTGGTATTTAATACCGATCAGATCGAGCAAGCCAGTCGAGATGCAGAACGCCTGAAAGCTCAACTTGTGTGTGACAAGGAGTCCGCCAATGCCTGAACAGAAAATCACCCTGACGATTGATGAAGATGGAGCCATTACCGCCAAGACCAGTGGCTTCAAGGGCGAAAGCTGTCTGGAAGCGTTGGATGAGTTGCTGAATCTGGAAGGCGTCGTCAGCAGCGTCAAAAAGACCGATGAATATCATCAGCAACAGACTCAACAAACGCATCGGGCTCAGTCTCTCAAGGGGAAGTCCTGATGAGTGCCGTGATTAAAACGGCTACGCCGTTTGTAGTTGAAGAAGTGCTGATGGAAGCATTGCAGGCTGTTGGAGCTGAGCCGGTGAAAATCACCTCATCGAAACTGCAAACTGTCAGTCATCGTGGAGGCCTGATTGTTGGCGATATTCTCACCAATCGGTCGGACTACTACGGGCCACAACATTTTCGACTGGAGGGGGGGCGCTGGATTTTGCGTCACGATTCCAGCGAAATGAATGGCCGCATAAGTAATAGGCTTGCAGAAAAGCATTACTCAAATGTTGGCCGCTTTCTTGGCGAGGTCGGGTCTGCTTACGAAGTGGCCTATCAAGGTTATCTTGCACGGATTGCCGAGCAGGAACGAATTCGCCTTGAGGAAGAACGTAAAGCCCGTGTTGAAGCAACGCGCCAGCAGGCGATTGACAAGGCTAAAGCCCAAGGGTACGCCATTAAGGAAACTACCAACAGTAAAGGCCAGATCCAACTGGTTCTGACCCGGATGGTGTAGCCGTGGCCAAAGATTACGGCGAATACTTCAACGTTGCCCATATTGAACCAGAAAGCCATATATATGGCCCTGGTAAACGTTACGTTATTTGGCTCCAGGGTTGTTCGTTAGCTTGTGAAGGATGCTGGAATCAGCAGATGTGGTCATTTGAGTCAAACCAATTGATACATCGGGAGCAATTGTTGGATGAAATTCTTCAATACAGGGATATTGATGGCATAACCCTACTTGGAGGTGAGCCTCTACAACAGGCACCAAGCACACTTTGGTTATTAAGTTCTATCAGGCGTTCCTCGGGCTGCTCAACGGTTTTATATACCGGTTTTACGTATAGTGAGCTAGTAAAACGCAAGGATTGGGCGTTACTCAGAGAACATTGTGACTTGATGATAACCGGTCGCTACTCTTCTTCTTTAAGAAATACGAATCTTCGTTGGAGGGGCTCGTCAAATCAGGAATTAATTTACCTGGCGGGGGGCAGAATTCCTCTGGAGCCGCCAGAAGACGCTAACGAAGTCGAAGTCATTATTGATGAAAATGCTGCTATCAGAGTTCTTGGTTACCCGGACAGCAGCTTTTTCAGGGCTTTAATAGATTCAGAGTGACTTGGATTTGTCCAGCCAGACTTCCACCCCCTGGATGTTGAGGTCGGCACCTGTTGCCGCGCGGGCCTGTTGCAGGTCTGCCGCCGGGTTGATGGTCGCCAGTTGTGCTGTCAGCCAGTCGAGCATGGCTTCGGCAATGCGCTGGTGACGACCTTCAAGCGGGCTGGCGTGTTGTTCGGCGATGGCGACAAAGGCATCCAGTGATGCCAGTAACTGCCGGACATTCGCGGCCGTCGGCTGCACCGGCCTGTAGTGGGTCAGGTACATAAACCTGGGTTCAAGTTCGATGCTGGCACAAATGGCGAGCGGGGTCGAAGTACACCGTGACCTTTCCCCTGAATTAGCACCACTGGTTCGATGAGATTCCTTACGTTACGCCGCCCTTCGAGCGTACTCAACTGGCGACAAGTAGTTCAGTGAGCTGTGCGGTCTAACATGGTTGTAATGTTCCCTCCAGGAGTCGATTTCCACTCGGGCCTCGTCCATCGTTCTGAACCAGGACCGATTCAGACATTCATTCCGGAGTTTACCATTCAAGCTCTTCACGAACGCGTTCTGGGTAGGTTTGCCGGGCTGAATGAAGCCCAAACTTACACTCGTTTCCTTGCTCCAGAAAAACATCGCCTTGCTGGTGAATTCAGTGCCGTTATCACAGATGATTTTCCGCGGCTGGCCTCTGTGTTCGCAAAGCTGCGACAGGAAACGCGTCACTTGGCGCCCACTGATTGATACTGCTACCAGCTGCCCGACCATTTCGCGGGAGAAATCATCCACCACGTTTAGCACTCGGAAGCGGCGGCCATTAGCCAGCTGATCAGCGACAAAATCTATAGACCAACGTCGTTGAAGGCTCTAGGGACTTCAAGTGGTTGCCGGGGACGCTGCAGCTTCTTACGTCGCTTGGTGCGTACCTGCAGTTTTTCCTCGGTATATATCCGGTACGTTCGCTTGCGGTTGATCACCAAGCCCTCGGTCTTAAGCATGCTGTGCAGAAACAGATAGCCATAGGCTGACTGCTGCGCAGCAAGCTCTCGGAGCCTCGCTCTCAATGCATGATCGTTCCTGGCTCTGGCTTGGTACCGAAACGCGCTACGGGAAATGCCTACAAGCTGGCAGGCGCTCCGCTCACTGATTCGGTGCTGCTCAATCAGGTGCCGG
>TARA_R110001632_G_scaffold64960_15_pt1 | contig 13152 bp, 13 predicted proteins | sample TARA_R110001632 | Tara Oceans TARA_R110001632 (sample SAMEA4398266) | marine metagenome | biome: Polar Biome; feature: [SRF] surface water layer (ENVO:00010504); material: water (ENVO:00002006), including particulate matter (ENVO:01000060) such as... | depth 5 m
CGAAACTGAATGTCCAAACTCAGTAATTATAAACGGTTTATCTAATCCATTTAATGTATTTAAACCTTTAATATAATCACTAAATCCTATAGTAGCTGTTTGTCCTTCATTGTATCCATAACAATTGTAAGCATAAACATCGAACATAGATTGGTCCATCCAATCACTAATCATAGCATTTGCAGAAAGTGTTACAGGTATACCTGGATGATCTTGATGAATCATATCTACCATCATTTTCATTAAGTCTTTAAATGCCTTGGCAGAAACTTTATGAATGTGATCTGTTTGAGGTTCGTTGATAACTAGATACGTAATTATGCAATCATATTTTGGCGCATATTTCAAAATATTTTCTAGCTGTGTCTTGCAATGATTTATAAATTTAGAATCTCCATAATTTTCTTCTGGATTGACTTCTAAACCCATAATAAGTTTTAAACCCGATTCTTGCACCAATTTTAATTGTGCTTCAGAGAATTGACTCCAAGTTCTTATCGTATTATAACCGCCTTTTTTAATGTTCTCGAGGTCATACTTCATTAACTCTAAATGATCTTTCTTTTCATCTTCATAAGGATGTTGTCCTGGACGTGCACCTATTTCGTAACCGATTGCTTTAATAAAAAACTTTTCCCCATTAAGGTAGTACCAATTGTCTTTTAATTCAATTGTTGTTGATGTTTCTGTAATCGCTGTAGTTTCCGATTGAGAACACCCACAAATCAGTTGGGCTAGACATAGAATGAATATTAATGCAAAATTTTGTTTCATTTACTTCTTTTTTTGATTGTACACAACTAAAATGATATGTCACGTTTTAATTTGTTATATCAGAAGTTAAACGAAGTTAGCGGATTTTTTTGAGAAATTAAAATTGATTTTCTTTTCCTTTTTAGTTTTTTTTTTGCGTTTTATAATTAACTACATTTGGTTTTTTATATTGATACATGCAGTTTCTTCGTGCCTTTTTATTAAGTATCCTTTTTTCATTTTCTGCATTTGGGCAAGAAAATAAAGAGAATAGTTATGAATTTCATATTAATTTAGCGGAGAAACTTAACAGATCCTACCGTTTTGATGAAAGTATTCTTGAACTCCAAAAAGCAATTGCAATTGCAAAAAGCAACGAGAATGAGTATCAAATTATCAATGCAGAAATTTCCTTAGCGGAATTAATGCGACGTACTCAGAATTACATAAAAGGATATGAAATTTTAAGCGTTCCGAAAAACTATATAAGCTACCCAGATTTGTACGTACGTAAATTAGGTAGATTATCTGCCATATTTGCTGAAGGAAAGTTTTATAAAAAACTATCATTAACAGAAGAAGATTTTAATGACTCTATAAAATCATTTTTAAACAAAGCGTTGATTATTGCTGTAAAAGAAAAGCTGAAAGTGCAAGAAGCTGGTTTGCAAAATGAATTAGGGTTGTTTATTATGAGAACTCAAAGTAGAGCAAAAGCAAACTATCATCTTCAAAGATCTGCAGATATGTTTCTAGAGCTAAAGGATATGAATAATTATGTGCGACCAATGATTTTTATTATGGAAAATCATTTAGCTGAAAGTAATTTTTCGAAATTTGATTCGATTGCTAATAAGTTACTAAAGTTCACAAAAGGAAAAAAATGGCATTCACCAGAAGCTGATTTGTTTAAGATGATTGGAAGAAGGCGTTTAGCTGTTGGCGATTCTTTAGGATATTTTAACTGGCGTGAAAAAGCAAGTTTAAATAATCTTGCCTATTTAAAAACAATTTATAACGAAAAAATGGTTTCTTATGAAGTTCGTTATGAGACAGAGAAATTAAAAAAACAAGCTTTAAAATCAGATTTATTAGCTGCAGAAAAAACTAAGAATTTTGAAAAATTAAGTTATGCATTACTAGTGTTTGTTTTAATAATAATAATAGCGTTTTTCTTTTTTTTAAGAGAAATAGTTTTAAAGAAGAAACTAAAAAAAGTGAACCTAGATTTAAATGTAAGTAATAAAAAATACCAATTGTTGATGGTAGAGAGTAATCATAGAATCAAAAATAATTTGCAGATGATTATTTCTATGGTTGATTATTTTAAAGAAGATTTAAACAAAAATGATATTAGCATTACCAATAGAATTTCTGGAAAAATACAAACAATTAGTACGTTGCACAAACACCTTAGTTTAGATGTACATAATGAACTTGTAGATATTTCAGTTTATTTTAATGAAATTTTAAAATTGTATGGAAACCTTTATAACAATTTTAAAGTTAATACGGAATTTGACGCTATAAAAATTAGTAGCGAAACCATTATTTATTATGGTTTAATTTTAAACGAAATGCTACTAAATACGATAGAGCACAATACCTCTATTGAGAAAAAAATAACTATTGAAGTAACCAATAAAAATGGAAAATGCACATTTAGTTATTGTGATAGTTCTAATTTAGAAACCAACTCAGAACAAGGAATGGGAACAAAATTAATTAGCCAATTAATTACTCGCATAAAAGGAGAGGATTTTATAATTGATAAGCCTAAAGGGCTTTATAAATTTAATTTTTATGCCTAAAATTATTATTATTGAAGACGAGTTTTTCGTATCAAACCATTTAACAAAACTGATAACTTCTTTAGGATATGAAGTACCTAAAAACTATTATAATGGAGAAGATTTTATAGAAGATAATAATTGGAATTTTGACGCAGCTTTAATTGATATTCATTTAGGAAAAGAAATGACAGGATTGGATATCGCAAAAGAAATGAACGATAAAATGAAACCTTTTCTTTTTTTAACAGCAAATCAAGATGCCATAACACTTAAGAAAGCAGCAAAATTGTTGCCGTCAGCTTATTTAACAAAGCCATTTCAGAATAACGATGTAGAAGCAGCAATTACTATTTTATTAGCGAGAGTAGATAAAAGAATGGAATATTCATACCATACTTTTTTAAGAAATAATAGTTTAACGAAAGATCCGTTAACAAGTCGCGAAGTAGATGTTTTAAAATGTTTGGTAAATAATCAATCAAATCCAGAAATTAGTGAAGATTTATTTATCTCTCTAAACACAGTAAAGTATCATGCTAAAAATATTTACAAAAAATTAAACGTGCACTCTAAGGTAGAAATTAAGAAAAAGGTTAGTGCTTTTTTTAACCAGAATTAAATTATTTATTCCAAGGACCTTGAGTCCTAACGCTAAAAAATGAATTTTCATCAATGTAATCTAAGGTTTTCCGAGTTACTAATTCACTAGGTTCTCCCATTATTTCACGAAGTTCTTTTTCGGAAGTTATTATTTCCTTAAATGTCCATTTCATAATGTTTAGTTTTTTTCTAATTACACACAACGTGTTTGTATAAGATTTTTTGCGTTGGCTAGTTCTAAGTTAGCAAAAGAAAACGAACCAGAGGAAAATCCACAGGATTTTCCGAGTACACACAGACCAAGCAATTAATTATACACGGTGTTGTGGTTTCGTTATTTTATCTCTTTTTCTATCGTTTTTAAGATATCAACGATATGGTTTTTGAGTGTGTTTGATTCTTCATTACCAAATGTGTTTATACCAACAGTCCAAGCTAAGTGAGATTCCAACTTGGGATCATCCATAAATTTCACAAACTTGTCCGTCTTTATTGACTTATTAATATTTACGTTACTAACTGTTTTTGTTAAAGACATTAAACTCATTGAACCGCTTGTATAATTAATTTCAAATAATTCTCTAACTAAATTATGTTCATATAATAAAGGTCTAAAATATTGATTAAGAGAATATAACCATCTGCCCTCTGATTCTTCAAGTTGTTCTTCATTGCTTCCCCATTCTGTAAGTAAAATTTTTAGTTTTGCATTTTCTATTAAAGATAATTTGTCACCATCAGTCAAATCATTTCTTATTGGGTCAAAAGTTGGATTCATTCGAGTAAAGCTAAGATAATGACCAATACTGTCAGGAACCATTTGGTTTTTATCATCAATCATATTGAGTAGCTTTTGTGCGGAATTTATCATTATCTCTCGCATTTCAATTTTCTGATTTAGTTGAGCGAGATTTGATTCGAACTCTTGTTTTAATTGATGTAACAATGCTTGTTCATTGTTACTCAATTTCCTTTCTTCATTCAAATTATTAATCTGTAATGCAATTAAAATTCCAATGACAACAAGAAAAATTTCTCCTATTGCATATTTTAAATACCTGCCTGCGGCAAAGGCAGGCTTTCCAGTTTTATTTTTCTCCATAAGGTCGTATCGTATTTTTCTAAAGAATTTTATCATTGGTTAATTTTAATAAAATCCTCTTTGAATAAGTTCATTTTCAATAGCCTCAATTAATATTTCAATATTCGTAATGCCATTTCTGCATGTTCGATTCCCCCATTTTCGATTGCTGATTACAATACGCAATACATTATTAAATTCTGCATCTTCTAATAATGCGTTATAATTATTAGGCTTGGCTGTTACTTCATCTAAATTGTCTGCAAAGTGTTTTGCATAATAGGGCCTCACCACAGATTCACTGTCTCTCCATTCAGATTGGTCCCAGTCGTCCATGATATAGATCATTTCATTCTCATACATATTAATGATTTGCATTCTTAACGAGTCATTTCTAACCAATTTCGATCCTCTTGATTTTAAAGACTCATAAGCTGTATAAGTAAGATATGGTGACGCCCAAGATGGAATACGAGCAAATGCAGTATCTAAAACTGGGGAATAGGGTAATTTTTGTTCTGTATGATTTAAAAGTGTTAAATATTTTGAAACATAGGCTTCGTTTTTATCTAAAACATTCTTTATCTCTTTTTTAGATTGCTTTAAATTAGATTGAATTTCCGAGAGTAGCTTGAGTTCTTCACTAGATTCTTTACGTGTTTCATTCCAATTATTAATGCTCAAAGCAATCAAAATACCTATGACCACTAGAATTATTTCGCCAATCGCATATTTAAAATACTTTCCAGTTTTATTATTCTCCATAAGGTCGTAGCGTATTTTTCTAAAAAACTTTATCATTGGTTAGCTGTTTTTGGTAATGAAGCACAACGTGTTCGTGTATGACTTTTGTTGCGTGTTTAGGTAACTAATTTAGCAAAAGAAAACGAGTCAAAGGAAAATCCGCAGGACTTTCCAAGTAATCATTGCACTAGCAATGAATTATACACGTTGTTGGCAGTAATTATTTATATTTCGAGAGTTTGCTTATAATTAGTTATTCAGTAAGTACAAATTGCCACGATATACCATATTTGTCTTGACACCATCCGAATTTCTTACCAAATCCGTAATCTCCATCACCTTCGTAGTTGTCTAAAGGAACCATTACCTGACCACCACTTGAAGAAAGCTTTTCGAAAAGTGTTTGTATCACATCATCAGAATTGTCACTTATAAAAAGTGAAACTGCAGGTGTAAATGACCAAGTATGATTATAATTACTTTCAGAAACCATATAATCAGTTCCATTTAAGGTAAATACTCCATATTTAATAAGCTCAGGTGTACCACCTGCCTCTCCTTCCGAGTATTTTTTTATTTTTTTAATTTCCGAATTTGGAAAGATGGAAGTGTAAAAGTTTATCGCTTCCTCAGCCTTTCCACATTGGTCGCCTACAAATGTTAGAAATGTTGTTGTTTTCATATTATTTATTCAATTCTCAATAATTATTGTATTCAACTTTGTCTAATTACTGCCAACGGTCTTGTATAAGATTAGTTGCGTTGTTTAAGCAACTAATTTAGCAAATACAAACCGAATAGAAAATCCGCAGAGATTTTCGTAAGTAGGCTTGCACTAGCAATTAATTATACACGTTGTTACCCACTGGCTTTTTTAGTTTATAAAATTATATTAAACAAGTAACCCGAAATAATTATGCAAAGTGTTACTACTCCAAAGAAGATGGCAATCAATTTTAATGTCATTACTTTCTTTAAAAGCATCGCTTCTGGTAATGACAAGCCAACAACTCCCATCATAAAGGCGATTGCAGTACCTAGAGGAATTCCTTTTGCAACTAAAACCTGAACTACTGGAAGTATACCAGATGCGTTCGAGTACATTGGAATAGCTAAAATGGTAGCAACTGGGACTGCGAACAGGTTGTCTTTGTCCATATGTTTTTCAAAAAATCCTTCGGGGATATAACCGTGCATCAATCCACCAATGGCAATTCCAACTACTACATAAGGAATAATACCTTTAAGGATTTTAATCACTTCATTCCAAATTACAGGCAACCTTTGTTTTAAGGTTTGTTTTTCGCCAATAAAGGCATCTTGATCTTTTTGTGCAGTGACCAAAATTTCTTTTACCCAAGGTGTTAAAAAGGATTCTAATTTTAATTTTTGCAGAATTAAACCAGAAATAGTACCTAACAAAACACCACTAATTATATAAATAATGGTTGTTTTAATTCCGAATAGGCCAACAAAAAGTCCAATTGCAACTTCATTGACTAAAGGCGAAGTAATCAAAAATGAAAAGGTTACACCCAATGGGATTCCACCTCTGACAAAGCCTATAAATAGAGGGACTGATGAACAAGAACAAAATGGTGTTACCACACCAAAAAGACTTGCCATAAGGTATTCCAATCCGTATAATTTATTTCTTGATAGATAATTTTTAACCTTGTCTATAGGAAAGTAACTGTTGACGATTCCCATAAAAAAAATAACAAGTAAAAGAAGTATTAAAATCTTTATGGTATCATAAATAAAGAAGTTTAGAGCTTCTGCTAAATGTTGCCCTTTGTTTAAGTTCAACACATCATAGACGAACCAATCTGCTATATTTTGTAACCAATCAAACATCTTCAATCGTGCTAATCGTGCCTAAAATGGTACAGGATAATTTTATGGTATTGTAGATAGTACCAAACTTTTCAATGTTCTTTTTTAACAATACTGTATTAAGTTTTTTATCGTTGCTGTAAATGGTCAAATTGTAAACTATACTGTCCATCCTTGACGGATTTTCAAGACGTGTCGCATTAACTTCAAGATCGGCTTTTTTATAGGTGAATTTCATCATAGCCGAAAAACGTTCAACATTCTTCAACATACAGGCAGAAAAAGAGCCCAAGAATAATTCAGCAGGATTTGGTAAGGTTTCAGAAGTCGTTCCTAAATCAATATTTGATTGTTTTATATGAACAACAGCATCCCGTTTCGAAATGGATGAAGCTTTGATATGATAATTCATAGAATTTGTTTCAATTAGTTTAAAAGTGCCAATACTTCATCTTTTGAAGGTACTCTGCCTTTTATAGTAATAACATCATCTATTACCAATGCTGGTGTGGACATTACGTTAAACTGTATAATTTCCATTATATCCTCAACTTTTTCAATGATTGCATCAATGTTGTTTTCAGTAACTACATCTTGAACAATACTTGTCATTGATTTACATTTTGGACATCCTGTTCCTAGTATTTTAATAATAGTCATAATATTCATATTTCTTATAACAAATATAAGATTGTGAATTATGTAAAAATGTGACTTTTGTCACATTCAGATATATCTGTGTTGTTTTCAGCTTGTGGGTAAGGGTATTGTGTATGATTTTTTTACGTTTACTCAATACCTAATTTAGTAAACCTGCCTAACAGAAGGTAGATACAAACCGAGCTTTCCTGCGGCAGCCAGGCTTTTCGTAAGTAGGCAAGAACCAGCCATTAATTAAACACGGTGTTGTGCTTTCGTAAAAATTAAATGATATTATTGAATTAATAAATAGCCATTAGTTTTTGCTTGGTATTTCATGGTGCATTCTCCATTTATAAATATTTTAATAAGAGCATTTTCATGCATGCGTTTTGACACAGGATTAACCGTTAATTCTCCTGGTTTTAATTGAATTTTTTTGACTAAATTATTTTCGTAATCTTCCCATTGAATATTTTTTGTTTGATTGGTAGCATTCATTAATGGTAAATACGTGCTTGGGTCATTAAAATCATTAGTTGATACTTTAGAATCATCACAGGCTTGTTCAGTGTATGGTGAAATATTATATTGACTAAAAAGTTTTTTCACATCATCTGCGTCAAAATTCTCTCTAACTCTTTTAATTTCAGCTAAAATCACAAGGCTGGCACTCCGAATACCTACCATTTCTCTAAGAGAATAACTATAGCCATAAATATAGCTAGATAGGAAATTTTTATAAATTGGGTTTTCAAGATAAAAATCAACCTGTTTATTTAGCGCAATCGAATCCAATACCTTTGCATTACTAGAAGCGTACCAAGGTTGAGTTTTTATTAAAAAATTGTCATATTCTGTTATCTGTTTTCCGTAGTCTAATTGGTTTTTATTATATCGTTTCTCAAATTTTAGATAATTTTTTAAATGAGGAATTAAAACCTTATAATTCTCTGGGAAATCTTCTTGTTTATTAACCATTGAGCTAACATCGTCTGAATTGATGTCTAATCTATTTAACTCTATTAAACTTCTTAAGTTTCGTTCTTCTAAAAATTGCTTACGTGATATTTTATTAGTGAGAATTTTTGAAGCATTTAATTGGGTCACTCGATACCATTTAATTTCATAATTAGCTTCATCAATATTTTCTATGATTTCGTTTTCTAATGCATCGATGAGTTTATCGAAATTAGCACCTTGATTCATCTTCTCATTCCAATTATTCAAACTCAAAGCAATTAAAATTCCAATTACCACTAACACAATCTCACCAATAGCATACTTAAAATACCTGCCTGCGGCAAAGGCAGGCTTTCCTGTTTTATTTTTCACCATAAAGTCATATCGTATTTTTCTAAAAAACTTTAGCATAATTTTCACTAGTTAATGAACGGGTTTCCTTTAACACTCAATTTACTCTAAATCATTTTCTTTTTTAATTTTATCAATTAAAAGCTCTCCTTTGGTTTTAAATCTATTAAGCCTGTTTAAATATGCTCTATGAGTTCTTCTATACTTAAAAAGATATCTTTTAAAAGTCGGATCATTAAAAAGTAAATTCACATACATTTCTTTATTCTTATTTAGCCTATATTCTAACTCTATTCCTGTATCTGTAAAATATTCTCGGAGTCTGCTAAATTGATTAGATATTTCCTTTTCATCTATTTTATATTCAAATAGGTGTTCTGAATACAATAAAGTTAGCGCTTCAGTGAGTTCTGTGTTCAATTCATAATTAAGCTCAATTTTTGATTCTAGTAATCGTATTCCTGTTTCATTAATTTGAATGTCTGGATATCCGGTTATAGAAAAGTAGTATTTTTGAAAATAAACATCATTTGTTAACAGAGAATCTCGTGAAATATCACCTATTATGATATCATTCATTAAATTAGAGTTAATCAACATACCGGAAAGACCTCTCTCAATTTCTGTTGCAGTATGATTAAAGTCTTGTATTATCCTAGCATAAATATTTCGAATTTGTTTTTTCTCAATCTGTTTTTGATTCCAATTACTTATAGAAAGCGCAATCAAAATCCCAATCACTACAAGTATAATTTCCCCAATGGCATATTTAAAATACTTTCCAGTTTTATTTTTTCCCATAAGGTCGTATCGTATTTTCCTGAAGAATTTTATCATTGGTTAGCGGTTTGTCATAATGATGCACAACGGTTTTGTGTATGAAACGTAGCGTGAAAAAAACGCTAACTTTTCGGATTAACACAGAGCCGAATTTTTAATTTTATTTTTAATTTTCTTTACTAAATATAACCAAATTTAAAAATTTGGCGTTCTTTGCTAATAATCAACAAACTTTGGTTTTAGCACTTATTATCTATGTTTTATACACGTTGTTGTAACACGTTATTCTTTTAGTAATTATAGTATTAATTCTCCTTTTAGTTTATAATGTTCAGCTTTCTTGTCATATGTTTTCAATACAAGTTTTGCGTTGTCAGGTATATAGGCCATTTCATAATTTTCTCCAGCAAATTTCTTCACTGATTTTAATGAGTCAAATTGGAGCACTAGAAAAAATTCCATTTCATCATTAACTTTCTTTGTTGATATACTAACTTTTTCCAAGCCATCGATTCCATTCTTTTTTACAGTTGGAAAAACCTCATTTATAAGCATATCTTCATAAATAGTTGCATTTTCTATTGTGGTCCAACCTTTCCAAGTTCTAATTATTTTCGATTTTTCATCCATTAAACTTTTGCTTTCAATAATTTTAAATGCGTTTCTTTTCCCACTCTAATTATTATATCAATTATTTCTTCAATGTCTTTTTTTGAAGTCCTAAAATTGACAATACAAGCTCTTAAACAATACATTTCATTTACAATGGCATTTGATAAAAATAACTCACCACCAGTTTGTAATTCATTCAATAATTCTTCATTTAGTTTATTTAGATAATCGTTACTTTCTTTGCAATTGAATGGAATATATCTAAAAGTAGTAATACTTAAATTTTGAGAAACTGCCTCTAATTCAGGATTTTTTTTAGCTAAGTCAAATAATATTTCTGAGAGTTCAATGTCTTCACCAATTAGTTTTTCATAACCACTTCTACCTATTTGTTGTAATGATAGCCAAACCTTTAAAGCTCTAAAGCCACGTGAGTTTTGAAATCCATATTCATAAAAATTTTGAGCAATTTCGTTTTCATCTTTGCTAAAATTATAATATTCTGGATGTGAACTATAGGTATCTATTAAGTGTTGAGGATTTTTAACCAAAGTACAACCCGCTTCAAGTGGACTATATAACCATTTATGCGGGTCAAGAGCAATAGAATCAGCTTCTGAAAGACCATCAAATAGGTTTTTGTATTTTGGAATAACTGTAGCTGGAACACCATAAGCCCCATCGATGTGAAACCATAAATCATAATCTTTACAAATAGTTGAAATGCCTTTCAAATTATCAACCACTCCAGTACTAACATCACCAGCAGTACCTATAACCATTATTGGCTTAAAACCATTTTTTATATCTTCTTTAATTGTTTCTTCTAGTACTTTATTGTTCATTTTATTTGAAGAATCGGTTTGAATCCAGCGAATAGATTTTGTGCCTAAACCAAATAATATTGCTGCTTTGTCAATCCAAGTATGTGTGGTTTTTGAACAATAAATAATTAACTTTTGGGATATGTTTGAAAGTCCATCTTCTTTTATGTTTTTAGGTGCTTTAGCTGTTCTAGCTGCTAAAAATGCTGTAAAATTTGCCATATTTCCTCCGCTGACTAAAATTCCTCCGTAGTTAGGTGAAACACCAATGAATTCTGCCAACCATTGAATAGTTTGTTTCTCAATTTCAGTAGCCATTGGACTCAAAATATGCGCTCCAACATTTGGATTTACAGATGCTGCTAATAAATCGGCTAAGGCTCCAATTGGGGCAGCAGATGAAGTAATATAGCCTAAGAATTTAGGGTGTCCATTAAGTAATGAATGGTTAAGTAATAAGTCCGTTGCTCTAGAAATTAGTTCGGTTGCGGGTATTCCTTTTTCTGGCAAGGAAGTGTTTCCCAATATACTTTGTAATTGACTTGGACTTTCTTTTACAGTAACAGATTTTTTATCAATGCTCGAAAGGAACTCAGAAATATCATCTATTAATTGATGTCCGATTTTCCGAAACTCTTCTTTGTTGATTTCTATTGAATTATTTCGATTTCCATTCATAATATTATGTTTTGCTCTAATGTGTTACAACGTCTATGTGTATGATTAGTTGCGATTTCGTGAGTGAAGATTTTCAATAGAAAATAAACCGATTGAAAGCGAAACTAAAATGTTTCTTTTTTGTTTTGAAGTTAGCAATTAATTATACACGTTGTTAGTAACAGTTTATTACTCAATCTTTAAATTCTTTTTTAACATGTCAATTTTTTCTTGAGAAAACTCATTTTTACCTACTTCTAAAGCTTTTTGAAAAAGTTCAAGAGCTTTTATTGAGTCTTTATTCGCTAAATAATAATCACCCATTGTATCGTAAACATTTGAGCTGGTAGGATAGTTCAGAATGTTAAGACTAAGCAAAGCATTCGCTTTGTCTTGAGTAGCTGGATTATTCATAAATCTATAACCCATTGAATTGATAAAAGATTCTGGTGGTAATACTTCAAAACCAAAATGATCAGAAACATTCTTATAATGAGCATCAATTAAATGGATTAAGTCATTAGCAGTAGAGGTAGAATTTGGGTCAAAAAATTGATTAAGCCCTTTTAATCTATACCAAGGAAAAAGGAAACGAAACGCATCATACTCTGTAATTAAAGGTACGCTACCATGACTGTCATTTTCATAATATTTCCATCCAAAATTTAGTCCATTTTCCTTTTGAGTATCCAGGGTATTTACAAATTGCAATATTGATCTGATATGGGCTGTGGACTTAGTGGTATCATTTCCGACATCTTTAATTTTCATCCCTTCATCCATTGTGTTTGCAACTCCAACATACAGCGATTTTCCGTCGAACTTATTTACAGATAAGATGGAGTCAGCTACTTTTAAAAAAGCTTGATTATCCCACCATAAACTTGGGTCAATTGCTACATAATTATTAAAAAGGTGTTGTCTATTTATAAGAGCATTAACAACACTTAAACCGCCAAAGGAATGACCTACAAAGGTTCTATAGGTTGTTGCTGGATATGTTTTCTCTATATGTGGAATCAATTCATCCTCCATGAAGTCAAGAAACTTGTTGCCGCCTCCTGAAGCATATTGAATACTATCGCCTGAAAAGAAATCTAAATCTACATGAGTAGGTGTCAAATCTCGTGATCTGTTTGTATTTGAAATGGCTACAACTATCATTTCAGGAACAATTTGAAGTCCTGAACTTAATTTTTTGACCATTCCTGAAACAGAATAAAAATGACCTGGACCATCTAGTAAGTATAAAACAGGGTATTTGGTTTTTTTAAATGTATTATCAGAATAACTTTCTGGTAGATGTATCCAAACTTCTCTGTCTTCGTTTAAGATATCCGAATGAATAACTTCTTTGTGACCTAAAATAATTTTAGTGTCTTTTTCAATAGTTGTTTCGGTCGATTTTTTTGTTTCACAGTTAACTAAACTTAAAGCAATAACGGCAAGTACTAATAGTTTTTTCATTGTTCTTTTCTTTTTTAGTTCAAATTGACACTCACGGTTTCGTGTATGGTTA
>TARA_R110001632_G_scaffold42076_1_pt1 | contig 13136 bp, 8 predicted proteins | sample TARA_R110001632 | Tara Oceans TARA_R110001632 (sample SAMEA4398266) | marine metagenome | biome: Polar Biome; feature: [SRF] surface water layer (ENVO:00010504); material: water (ENVO:00002006), including particulate matter (ENVO:01000060) such as... | depth 5 m
AGAAGCTAATTCTATTTATCTTATAGAATATCAGATGGATTGTGAGGCTAGAGCCGATGAGTTTAAAGAGCACATGGGTGTTCATAAAGCCGAAATGATGCATCGATACTATAAAGTGCTAAAGTTAGCAGGTGCTTATACATTTGCAGATAACCAAATGAATATCTCTAAAGAGCACATTGATTACGCTATTAGCGTAGTAGAAGACTCTGGTGAAGCGTTTCATTTACTTATGCGTAAGCAAGGCCCTTATGAGCGATTAGCCCATTATTTAGCTAACTGTGATAACGAAGTAACACAGCATGAGCTAATTGAAGAGCTGCCTTTCTATAAAGGCTCTGAAATGCAACGCAGAGATTTAATGACTTTAGCTATGTCTTTTGGTTATAAAAATAATATTATTATCCGAAAGCGTACGCTTGATGCAATCGAGTTCTTTTCGGGAGAAACCCTATCAGAAACTGATTTAGGCAGTGTAACTGCCGGTATCAGTAAAGATATAGCTTATGATTATACAACAGGGCATCCGCCTTTTGATCAATTACATAAGCTAACAACTGCCCCTGGTTACCATTACACTGCTCATGGCTTTGTTAATGGGCATCGTAAAAATGACAATGCTATCCCAGGGTTCGATTTGTTGATATTAGATTGTGATGGTGACATCTCTATATCTACAGTGAAAGTATTGTTAGAAGACTATACATTCCTTATTTCAACAACTAAACGGCATACCCCGGAGATCAATAGATTTAGGTTAATCCTTCCTATTTCTCACCGGCTTAAGCTAAATGCTCAGGATTACTCTCGCTTTATGGCTAATGTATTTGAGTGGCTACCGTTCCCAGTGGACGAAGCTGCTAAAGACATAGCTCGTAAGTGGGCATCACACCCTGGGCATTACGAGTACAACCAAGGCTCAATTATCGATGCTACTTTATTCATTCCAGAAACAAAACGGTCTGATGAAACTAAAGCTCAAATTGGAGCTAACGGCCTTGGCAATATTGAGCGCTGGTTTATGGCGCACACATCTTCAGGCAACAGAGCTACACACCTATACCGATACGGTATGGTACTAGTGGATGCTGGGCTGTCCTTAGGAGAAATCATTGAAAAACTGGAAGCTTTTAATAATGGGTTGGAATCTCCGCTACCTGAAGATCAATTCAGGAATAGCACGATTAAATCAATTAGTAAGGAAGTCCAAAAACGAGGATAAAGGAAGTAAAATGACTAATTTAATTATGGCGTCTTGCGCTAAACGACTACTACATAGCACTTTAGAAACAGTGTTAGTAACAAACTCAGACCAATCAGTATCTTACATAGATTCATGGAGTGACGGCAAAGTAGCTACAACTGTTTGCGAAGAGTTCCCTGACTCCAATACTTCTGTAAAAACTGTTTACGGAGTACGCGCTCGTGCATGGGGTAACTTATATAAAGCTAAAGAATTAACTGCTAGCCAACGTATGGCTGCATTAGAGCAAGACAATGCTGAACTACGTCAAAGACTAGATGAAATGCTTTATGACAAAGTAACAAAGCCTAAACTAGTTCCAACTACTAGAGATTTGTTCGACGGATTTAAGTAAGCAGGAGGCGTATATGCCAACAAACGATCACCTTATACTGGTATCAGGAAAATCTGCTACCGGTAAATCAGCCAGCTTGCGAGATATTAAAGAGCAATCTGGTGTTATGTATTTAAACTGCGAAAATGGCAAAAAGCTACCATTCAAAAATACGTTTAAATCGCTTACTGTAACTGATTCTAATCAGATATACGGCGCATTTGACGAAGCTGAAAATATGAGCGATGTACACACTATTGTCATCGATACCCTTACTTACATGATGGATCTGTATGAAAGCACACGAGTGCTTCCTGCAGCTGACACTATGAAAGCATGGGGCTCATACGCTCAGTACATGAAAGTACTAATGTCTTTGAAAGTAGCTAACTCCACTAAAAACGTTATATTTTTAGCTCACACTTCTGATGTGCTAAATGAATCTGAAATGATTAACGAAACTATCGTTAAAGTTAAAGGCTCATTAATGAACAACGGTATCGAGAGCTACTTTACTAATGTTATCTCGACTAAAAAGATGCCACTAACAAAGCTAACAGATACGCTAGCTACATCTCCTCTGTTCACAGTAACAGAAGAAGATGAAATTAATGGCTTTAAATATGTGTTTCAAACACGGCTAACTAAAGAGACCGTAAACGAACGTATCCGCGCTCCTATGGGAATGTGGGCTATAAACGAGACATATATCGATAATAATCTACAGAATGTTATTGACAGATTGCACGATTACTACTCCTGAGTTAGGTTTACCAGGTACTGGTATAGCATTATCAGAGCCACGGTAAATATATCTAATGCAGGGTAGGACTACGATCGCCTATCTTATGGGGCAAGCTTCCTTAATTGTGGGGCCTACCTTAACTGAAGGGTTATAAAATTCTAGCCCTCCCTGTGTGTACTTGTAATGCTCATAGGGAGGCACCTATTTTTAGAAGTTAAGATGGCGGTGCTCACCCACTAGAGATACTTAGTAATTCTCCCGCTGCTATTTTCTCGCTAGTCATCTTAACCTCTAAAAATAGAATTAACCTCTAACATAGGAAGCATCATGGTTGACGAAAAAACAAAACTAACTGAGCATATGGTACATTCTGCTACAGAGCTTGGACTTGCTATTGTAGATGAGCTTGCCCTAAAAGCTTTAGCTTCATATCCTAATATGTCTTTAATTCAGTTTCGACAAGTCATGAAACAATCCAAACAACAAGTATCGGCTACTGTAACTATTGAAGCGGAAACTAATGATTCTGATTGATGTAGATGTAGTAGAAAGTGAAGACGACGAAAGCGTATCAGTACTTTTATTTGAATTTAGTGAAAACCATTTACTAACATTTGAATGCCCTACTGGATTGGAAGCAATGGACGCTCTACAAGCATTTAGAGAATTCATTGAAACTGCTGAAGATATAATAAAAGCACAAACGACTTCACTACATTAACCCAGTAATACGCTTATATTTAGCTATGACAATTAGCTAATATAGGCTACTATTGCTATCCCCCAACCCCAATACATAAGGAATATAATATGTCAGAATGGGAATTACCAACTACTGTCGAAACGCAGTCTATTGAGCGTGTCGGTGGCGGTTTTGCCTGGGAATCAGGCGTATACGACGCTACTATTAAGATGCTGTATTTAGATCAATCTAAAGGCGGAGCTATAAGCTTCAATGTCTTATTGGCTAACTCCTCAGGTAAGGAACTGAAAGAGTCAATGTGGATCAAATCCGGCGATGCTAAAGGCAATAAAACTTACTACACTAGGGATAAGAAAGACTATCCATTGCCTGGCTATTCTGTAGCTAACTCTATGTGTATTGCTGCAACTGGTGACAGTTTAGCTAAATGCATGGAATCCGCAGAAAAGAAAACTGTCAATATTTATAATGCAGAGCTCAAGAAAGAAGCACCAGCTGAGCGCCCTGTAATTATGGCATTGATTAATAAAGTAGTAAAAGTTGCTGTTCATCAAATTTCTGAAGACAAACAGAAGATGAACGATGCTGGTAACTATGTACCAACTGGCGAAACTCGTACTGTTAATGAGTGCAAGTTCTTTGGGAATTCTGAAGGTAAAACTACTGAAGAAATTCTTGAAGGCAAAGAAGCCAATATGTTCACTAAGTGGGCTGAAAAGAATACTGGCACGGTGATTGATAAAACCACCAAGAAAGCAGCTGGTACTGCTTCTGCAGCCGATATTATGGGCAGCAGCGCTACTACAGACGCACCTGCAGCAGTTGCTAGCGGTGGATCGCTATTTAACTAATGCGCGTCTGTGGCATAGACCCTGGTAACAATGGAGCGTTATGTGTGCTGGATACAGTTGATCCATCGTACATCGCTCTGTTGGATATCAGAAAAAATACCATATATGAGGTAGCTTTATGGCTACATAATCAAGGAGTAGGCCCTGTATTTCTTGAAGATGTTCACTCATTATTTGGTATGTCTGCTAAATCTAATTTTAGTTTCGGGCGTAATTTAGGCGTAGTAATAACTATTGCTCAGATAATTACCAAAGGACAGCCTTCCAGCTATGTAACTGCTAAAACTTGGCAAAAATACATAGGAGTTACCGCTAAAGGCAAAGCTATTAAAAAAGACGTTGCACAGATTGCAGCCAAATTGTACCCAAAAGCCACCTTATACGGCCCACAGGGTGGATTACTAGACGGCCGTTGTGATGCGCTAATGATAGCTCATTATGGGATCAACCATCTCTAGGAGAGATATTATGAAAATAGAAATAAACATCGATATTGAAGATATAGTTCGGCAAGAAATTCGAACTTTTATTCAAGAGCATCTTGTTATTAACAACGTAGTTAATAGTGTACGTAGCGAAAGTAAAGCAGCACTAAACGATGATGTTGTTGTCACGCTGCATAGTGGGGATTCTGTCCCTAATATTCCAAGCTCAAATGTATCTAATGGTTTTGTAGGCGAATACGCCCCACGAGTAGGGAAACGCCGTTCTAAAGCAGAAATTAGTATGCATGAACTTGAGCTAGAATTAGAACGCGTTCTAACTCCAGAAGAAAAAGGCAAAATTGCTGGATTAACTGAAGTAGATGATAACGCTGAAGCTAAAGCTAAAGAAGATACTATTACTAAAGCTCGCATTGACAGTATTGCGGCAGAAGCTACTAAAGCTGCTGCTGAAGAACTAGCTGAAGAGGCAGATGCTGTAACTGACTCTGATGACGCAGATAGTGACGATGTAACAGCTATTCCAGCTGTGCTCACTGAAGTAGGTAAAGCTAAAGCTGAAGAAGAACAAATTCCTAAAGCAGCATCTCTTGATTCTGTTCAGTCACTGTTCGACTAAGGTTAACTAAATGTGGAAAAACCTACAAAGTCTTGTAATAGCTTTAATTATTCTAGCTGTATTAGTTGTAATAGTAGTAGGCATATTTTGGTTAATACCAGTAGTGCTAATACTAGCTGCTGGAGTAGGCCTATTTATAGTAGTTAGAATATTTTTGGAAGAAGTGGATAGCCCTTAAAGGCTATCCATCTCCAAGTATATCTGTACCAAAATCAATAAGAGGGAAGCCAAACATCTTCTCAATAGAATCACCTTGTTGCATATTATTAGGTAAGAATTTGCCTCCTAACCATGTGCTATTGATAACGCCTAAGAAAGGCACATCAGTACTGTACTGAGCAGCTGCAGCAGCAGCTACACCAGTTGGGCTAGTTCTAGCTAAGTTACGCGCTACACGTTGAGAACGAAGGTAAAATGATACAAACATAGTTGCATTTAGTCCTTCTAAAGTCTCCAACCAAGGCGGTAAATTTTCATCAAAGTTAATAAATGCAGGGATAGACTCATGCACTGCTGCTTTAAAGTCTTGCCCTTTAACCTCAGTAGCATGCTCAATCATGACATATCGAGTCATAAAGTCAGTCAGCTGAACCATTCTACGAGCAGCTGTACCTACATCAGTACCTCGTGTCATGAACAGTACAGAGGCTGCCGTACCTAACGCGTTAGGCGCTTTAGTACCAAATTTCTCAGTATATTTATCTCCTTTAAGAGTTTTTATACCGCGGTTAATGAAACCATCAGCGGAAGCACTATTCATATCTTCAAGAATCATGGTATTTAAACCAAACTCACTCATAGCAAATAACTTGTTATTTTCAATGCGTGTGCGTAACTGGAAATACTCATCCCGTTTAGGGTGACCTACAGGCAACTCTTTGCTGTCAATCTCCACTTTAAGCAACCTGAGTGCAGCAGTATCATCACGATACCGTTTATACTCCTGAATGCCTTCACGGTATTTTGCGTAAACATACGACGGAGGAATTTTTTGCATCACAATTAACTGCGTCAAGTTAGACCCCATATTACCAAGCATCACAGCTGGTGTAGCTAGTACGTACAACGCCTTTACGTACGATGTAGCATTACGGGCTGTATAATGCAGTAACCTAGCTCCTTGGCGCATAGCGCCTGCTGCCGCACTATCGCCCTGAATAATACCTAAGTTACTTAAATCTTGGGCTTTATAACCAAATACTTTATTGATAATTTCTTCACGCACCATAAAAGTACTATCTGCACCTACATATTGTTGCATGTACTCACGCACTTCTCGAGGCATCTTATGATAGCGCTCAATGTATGGAGACTGTGGATCTAAGAAGTTAATATACGCTTTCTCATTTCCAACCATATTATCAAGTCGTTCAGCTACTAGCGCATCTATAGTAAGCTTATCGTTAATAATAGTCTGCTGCTTATCAATAAACGATGATTGCATGTGTGCAAATACGTTTTGTATTTCAGTATCAGGGCGTAGTAACTTTTGTTTAGTTTCATTATTCATCATTACACGATAGTTAGTAATATTACCGAGTGCGTCACGTAAGGGGCGCATTTGAGATTCATTAGGTAACCCTTTTCGAGCTTTACGTAGCTGCTGTCTATGAATATCTGTTATCTTATTAGCTATAGCTTTGTAATTGACTGCTCCGTTAGGGCGTTGATAATTAGGGTCTTTAGCTAATATGTCAGACAATGTAGTTCCAGAGTGAGTAATGCCTGTAGTAGATATAATACCAGATACGTCTTTAATCTCTGGCATATGCCGAGAAATAAATAGTGTATCATTATGCATGTCTAAGCCTTCTACCTTAGCCATAGTGTAGTGTTCATTGTACCCACCCCATCTTTTATCTGAAATTTCTTTAGGGTCAGAAGTACCTGTTTGCATATCAGTTAGGTTATCAACACGTTCGATTAAATATCCGTGCCTACGCTGCATGCGGTTACCCCCAAATAATTCCCGCACAGAGTTCTCTGTGTAATACTTATGCATATCTAAGAAATCAATAAACCCATTTTTAGTAGCGTTTTTGCTAAACTCTGCAGAAAACAACCCACTTACTTTGTCTATTGAGGCTGCTTTAGTTTTACGTAAAGCTTCTAATGACGCTATGCTTTCTAACAACAGTATATCAGCTTCAGTAGCATTAGGCATGTGATCGTGAGCAATCTGAGAACCATTTTCAGCAGCTACATATAAACCTGTATTGCCTGTGACCATGTTATCACCAAGCTCAAGAGCATATCTAATTGCATCATGAGACATAGGGATACCAAGCTCGCGGGCATATGCTCGTTGAGCTAATTTAATGTTTTTAGATGCCGTTGGCCCACTACTAATTAAATTTACAATCTGCTGGTAAGTCATACCTGTTTTAAGTAATGCTGATAATTCAGTGCGTATCAACACATCAGTCATAGCGTTATTAGTTTCAGGCCTAATTTCTTTACCTTTAGTAGTCAGCCACATATCATTGTATATTCTTAAATATTGTGTCTCAACTTCATGGCGATGCTTATCAATTTTATTTTTAGCTCCAAGCAAACGCTCAATAAGCTCTTCAGATAACACGCCTTCACCTAGCTCTGATATAGTTTCCCACATCGATCTACGTACAGCTCCATGCGCTTTCATCTTGATAGCCTGAGCTGCAGCATTATCAGACATAACTAACGCAGCGCCGCCTATAACGGCTCTAGCTGTACCTTTAACACCATCTACTGCACTAGAAGCTATTATCTTAGCAACCTGAGCATTAGTGACATCATGAATTTTTTTATCAAATTTATCTGTTTTCTCATAATACTTATTTGCTAACTGCTCTAAACGATTTTGGTGTTTAGACTGTACTTGAATCAGCCGATCTAAGGTATACAGCATATCTTGATGTGCAGTATTTCCTACAGTGCCACGTACATTACGAATAAGACTATCTACAAATCTATCTATGTACTGCATCATCTTACCAATAAAGCCGGAACTACGATCTGGTAACTTCTTATCTACGCTCTGTAAGTGTTTGATAAGTCCGCGGTTGGCTATTGCGTTAGCTAAAAATTCATCAAGAATAAACTCTTCATTTTTAGGATTCTCAAACAAATTATTATATATAGTCTGAGCCATCTTAACATCTTCAGGAGTAGGGTTAGTAGCATCCGGGTCATTCAAGAATATACGCCACTTTTTACCAGACGAATCTACTTCCTTTTTAATTTGATTATGTAGAGCACGAATATCCCGAGCAATGCCAGGGTTCTGAGCAATAGCTGCTGTAGTTACAGCATGAATGAGCTCGTGAACATACACTTCTTGTGGTGACTGACCATTAGCAGACGGAGGAAGCTCACGGCTCATAGATACTGTTACTTTGTTTAATAGCGGATTAAATGTACCCTGCGTAAGGCCCTCTATCTGCTCCACAGTAAGCTTCACGTTACCTAAGGTCTCAATGCCCTTAGATATAGCGCTTATAACTCCCTGCAGCATACTAGAATGCTGCGCTGCATCTGCGGCAGTTGGGTAATACCGTGCGGACAGTGGTTTAAATTGCTTAAACAGTGCCTCTACATTACTTCCTGTTACTTCAGTAGCATGCGTACGTACTGTATGGCCTTTGTCTAATCCATCTAATGAGCCCAACTCTTTACGTAAATCTGCAATTTCTGCGTCATACTTACCAGCTGGTTCTTTAAACGATATAATGTCAGTTTCATACCGCTGCAATTCTTTAGTAACCCGATCTAGTATGCCTGCATATACTGCATCTGCAATCGGCCCTCTATACGCGCCAGCAGTAGCGCGTGTAGTATCATTATCAATACGAGCATCGTTATTAGCGTGTGCCCGCAGCATATCTGCCAGTACCTCAGTAGAGTTAACGGTAGAATCTAGTTCATATAACTGGTTTAATAAATTACCGGTCTCTCCTGTTCTAGCAGGCCCTGCTCCTAAATATCGATTACGTAAAGTAATAAACTTATCAGCGTTCTCAGGCGTATAATTGTTAAATACGTTCATAGCTTCAAACGCACCAATAGCATTAACCTGTGAACCTAAATAGCTTTTAGCAGCTTCTGAAAAGCGCTTTAAACTATCTTGGCCTAAAAATAGTACCTTCTTAGCCTGTTCTGCTTTAGCAGCAATTTGAGCTATACGAGCTGAATAGAAGCCAGATTCTTCTCCTGCTTCTAAATTAGATACGTCATCTAAAGCACCTGCCATATACATTTGCTCTGAATGCATATCTTCATATGGTGTGCCATTACGAGCTTGCAGATTAGAAGCAGCAGTATTCTCTACAATATCTAATGCTTCATCCAGGTTTATACGCTCCTCACCTTCACGGAACTCATTGTATCTAGAGCTTGCAGACAACTCTGCATCTATCTGATTACGTACACTAATGTCACCTGAAGTATCCGCAGCATCTAACTCATCCACTTTCTTCATAATTGTATTAACTTGAGCGCTAATAGCCTCAACTATGCTGTAGTCTTTATTCATTTGGGTATAGAGCTCGCCGTATAGCTTAGATATTTTAGCTAGATCTTCTGGAGTACCTAAGAAAGCGTCGTGTAACATCAATACAGTTGGGTGTTTACCCAGCGCAGTAGTTAATAATGCAGAGTCAATATTAATAATCATGCGGATCATAGCAGCAACTCCAGGAGCAACAAATTTACTACCAGTAGAGTCAGCTTTTACAGTTACTGTTTTACCTTGAGAGTTAATATAATTATATTGAACTTTATCAAAGTTAGCTATTTCACCGCCACGCTCATCTTTATGTAAATCAAGGAAGCTTGTCTCATTACTGCCATCCATCATGGGGCCCTTAACTTGAGGCAACCATTCCCGAAGGTCTTTAATGATAGTCTGTATCTCGACCTGAGATAGGTCTCGTTTTTCCTCAGCCATCTTCCTTTTAACTTCTCTTTTGAACATAGTATTATGTGCAAAGTGAAGTATCTCAGCAGCTTGAGCTATACCATCACGAATAACTTGGCCTTCTCCTAGCATGTCTTTTAAAGGCTTTGCAAAACGAGGTTCAAACACCCTTCCAATAATTTTCTGCATTTCAGTATTATTGAAATACATTTTCTGTGTTTTACCACCTTGTAAGGCAACTCTAAATTTAGCACGAATAGCGGCTCGACGCTCTAATGTAGCCTGTATATTGCCTTTGAGTGCAGGGTCAGTCGTGTTAAACCCACCAAGATCCTGTACTTGATCGAAGAATACCTTAAGCCGTGCATGGATATCTGTGAAGTCCCCATCGGCCTTCTTAATAGCTATGTACTCTTGTTGCATATCATTGAGCTTTAGGTAGATATCTTTAATGACATCTCCAGCAGCACCCTTGGCTATAGCAGGTACTCCTCCGCCATATCCTGAAATAATAAATGGGTACTTAACAAAGTCCCGAGTATCGCCTTTAATTAGTGGCTCAAATAATGCAGATATAGCTGCATCACGCCTTGCCCATAGATCACTGCCAAACTTAAAAATAGGCTTACCTGATTTCCGGAGACGGTTCATCTGCTCAGCATGGTGCGCCATAGCTTGATCCATACCGCTTGCATCAGCCACTGCATCACCAAACTCTGCATAGACGTCTAGTACAGCATTTGCACCTGCTTCAGTCTTCCACGCTTCAGACATAAGGTGCTGTGGTATTTTACCACCTTCTTTATACTGTGTGCCTGTCAAACGTAGTAACCGGTTCAATGATATTGAGGTCTCTTGGTCATTAAAGTGAGGTAACTGCATAGCGGTAATAGCTACACCGTTAGCGATACCATCGATCTCTAATAGTATATCTGATTCAAATGATTTGAACTCACCATCTGCTGCAGGGTCTAGCGTACCATTAGCTGTCTCCATAGCAGCTAGGGCTATGATGGCAGAGATAGTAGAAATACCGTTTCCTTTATACTTTGCATGCACAGCTGGTAAGGTATCTATGAGTGCTGCATTGCGGGCACTCAAGTCTTTAAGCTGCATAGCAGCTACAGCTGCTTTGACCTCTGGAGAACTAACATATTCAGCGTACTTGGCGTTTATGTCAGTCTGTGTATTCTTATCTACAGAATAACCTAGACTAAACATCACAGCCATTTTGAATAGGTGCTGGTTAGCCTTAGAGTACCTAACTGCTTTAGCAGGGCTCAACAAGAATCTAGTAATCTTAGAGGCCTGTGGGTTGATCTTGCCCATCATCTGAATACGATGTTGGTTCATTAGCTTATATGCAAAATACACTGCATCTAATTTACCACCACGGTACTCTTCTAAGATATCTGACAATGATTGTGTTTTATCATTATTGGCAGCTTTTCTAGATCCAATTATTGATTCATGGTCAGTCTCTTCATTAAATGATTTTACTTCCATTAAGCCATCAAGCATAGCCTGGCCACCGTCAGCAGCTTGTAGTTCATCTACAGTAGATAGTGAGCTCGTAGGCTTCCATACTGTATTGTGGAGCTTCTTAAGTACACGCTGCACTGCTTTAGGAATACCACCATAGTAGTTCTTAATTTCAGTTGCTACGTCTGTAGACGGCTCCTGGAATGGGCCATTCTGGTTAGGGTTTAAGCTAGTATCTAACAGATCAGCAGCTTCCCGCATTGCTGCCTTACTGGCATCTACTTCTGCTCGTTGAGCAGGGGTAGCTACTAGTGGCTCATTTATCCAGATATTACGATACGTATCACCATGCTTATATGAGCGCTTATCCGCTTCTCCATCTATGAAGTTCCACTTCTTTGTTCTAACCGTGAATAAGCCTGTGCTCCCATCTACAGTGGGGTCAGCACCTACTCGACCTTGAGCAGACACTATTGATGCCATACCTAAAGCTTGAACTAAGTTATCATAATATAACGCTGTATCTTTATCAGCTGCTTTAAAGCCAAGCATGCTAGCAACACTACCGCCTATAGCGTCTCGTGCTTCATTGAATGAATAGCCTACATCCTGTAGCTCCATGGTTTCATGATGGGTAGGATCTATGTTTCCACCATATAAGAACAAGCTACGCTCAAACTCACTATCAAATGCTCTGTTCTTTGAGTTCTGTTGTGAGTAGCTAAGTGAGCTAAGCATCATAGCAAACACTACTTGAGGGGGGAATTTAGCATCCCCTTCAGGATGAAGTAATGTAATAGGTACAGTTGCCGCGGATATACCGGTTTCCTGTATATTCTGCTTTAGCTTATTATGGTCAAACCACTTAGCGTATGCAAAGTAGTCTTCAGCTAATATATCAGCAGATTCTACTTTAAACTTCATGCTTACTAGCGCACCACGTAAGGATTCAAAAGTATCAAAAGCTGCAGTAGGCATCTCACTAACTAGGCTTTTGCGCTTGATACCAATTAGGTCAGTGAATTTCTTACCTAAGATGCCTACTTTATTATCAATATTTTTAGCTAAAGCCTTACTGCCTCCGCGCCGTGTAATATCGTTTGCAGTATTAGTAGTAGGTAGTACGCTATCTAACGCATCTAAGAAATTATCGACTACTGCAGTCATGCCTTCATAGGCTCTAGATTGACGTACCTGCTCATACCAATCTTTTAAATACGGCTTAACTCCTTTGCCCATCTTTTCTAGCATATAAGCCGAATACGCACTAAATGAACGAGTACCTGTTTTTAAGTAGTGAGCAGATATTTTAACACCAAGCACTGCTAATTTAGGAAGTACAGATACATCAACACCGCTACCTATCCTACCTGCACCAGAGGCTTGATCCATTAACTTAAGAGCTTCTGCTATATCAGCATCAACTTGGTTATCTGCAGTATCTTCAATAGTCTCAGTAACTGAAGCATTTACTGATTCTGGAGTTAATTCTTCAGCTGCTTCGGCCGCTGGTGCTGTTTGTGTGGGGGCAGTTTGCTCGGCTGTGCCTGGTGGAGTAGATGATCCTTGAGGAGGGGCATCATCGACCACAGTAGACGTAGATGCTTCTGTAGGAGCTCCACTGCCATCGACAGACGGAGTAGTTCTAGCTGTGTTTGTTGATCCAGTTTCATTAGTAGTACCCTCATTTAAAGCTGCATTGGCTTTAGCCAATTGAGCCTGTAGATCATCTACTTGTTTCTGTAAATCAGCAGCTTCATCAACTACAGAGGCAGGAGCCGGTGTTGGTACAGTAGTTGGATCCACAACATTAGTGATC
>TARA_R110001632_G_scaffold66932_3_pt1 | contig 13125 bp, 11 predicted proteins | sample TARA_R110001632 | Tara Oceans TARA_R110001632 (sample SAMEA4398266) | marine metagenome | biome: Polar Biome; feature: [SRF] surface water layer (ENVO:00010504); material: water (ENVO:00002006), including particulate matter (ENVO:01000060) such as... | depth 5 m
ACTATAAATCAAGAGGGGAAACGTTCTTGGGTGTATCCTAAAAAACCATCTGGAAAGTTTTTTAGATACAGGACTTGGGTTAGTTATTTTTTATTAGCCTTCTTGCTTTCTGCACCATTTATTAAAATAAACGGAAATCAGTTTTTAATGTTTAATGTCTTAGAAAGACGGTTTAATATTTTCGGATTTCCTTTTTGGCCACAAGATTTTCACTTGTTTGTCATTTCAATGATTATTGGTGTTGTCTTTGTAACCCTATTTACCGTAGTTTTTGGAAGGATTTTCTGTGGATGGATTTGTCCACAAACTATTTTTCTTGAAATGGTTTTTAGACGAATAGAATATGCAATTGAAGGAGATAGAGGGAAACAAATTAGATTGGCTAAACAAGTTTGGAATGCAGAAAAGATTCGTAAAAGAGTACTTAAGTGGTTTATTTTCTTTGTAGTTTCATTTATTATAGCCAATGTTTTTCTTGCCTATTTAATTGGAAGCGACAAGTTATTAGAGTATATATTTTCTTCACCATTAGATCATATAAGTACACTAATTTCATTGCTAATTTTTACATCAGTTTTCTATTTTGTGTTTGCTTGGTTTCGCGAACAAGTTTGCATTATTGCGTGTCCTTATGGAAGGTTACAAGGAGTTTTATTAGACAATCAATCTATTGTTGTTGCGTATGATTATAAACGTGGTGAGAAAGAAGTAGGTAGAGCAAAATTTAAAAAGAATGAAGACAGAGAATCAACCGGAAAAGGAGATTGTATCGATTGTAAACAATGTGTACATGTTTGTCCGACTGGAATAGATATCAGAAACGGAACACAATTAGAATGTGTTAATTGTACCGCCTGTATAGATGAATGTGATGATATGATGGAAAATGTTGGCTTGCCAACAGGTTTAATTAGATATGCAAGTATTGATAATATTGAAAAGAAAACCACTTTTAAAGTGACTGCTAGAATGAAAGGTTATATAGCAGTTCTAGGGATTTTAATGTTCGTTTTATCTGGAATGTTATTTTTAAGAAATGATGTAGAAGCAAATATTTTAAGATTGCCTGCTTTCTTATATGAAACAAAAGAAAATAACATTATTAGAAATGTGTATAGTTATAAAGTCATCAATAAAACATCAAAAAATATTGAAGAGGTGAATTTTAAACTCTTATCACATGAAGGACTCATAACATTAGTTTCTATCTCAACATTTACGATTATAAAACAAGGTTTAGCGGAAGGTAGTTTGTTTATTGATCTGCCTAAATCCGAATTAAAAAAAGATAAAATAAGATTGCGAGTAGGTGTATATAGTAATGGCAAACTAATAGAAACAGTAACGACAAATTTCTTGGGACCAAGAAGTTACAGATAAAAATAGACGAGATGAAGATTAATTGGGGAACAGGAATTACAATTGCAATTATTGCTTTTATGAGTTTTATTATGTATTTCGTGATAAGTATGAGTACCGATAAGAATTTTAGTCACGATTTGGTTACTGAAAAATACTACGAAAAAGAACTTTTATTTCAAGGTCAAATTGACGCAACTAAAAACGCAAAATCATTAAAAGAAGATATTCAAATTGTAAAGTCAGAAAAAGGCTTGCAAATATTTTTACCAAAAGAGCTTCAGAAAAATTCAACAGGAAAAATGTTCCTATACAGACCATCTAACAAACAATTGGATTTCGAAATACCTATTTCGATAACCGATAATTATTTGCTCGTGCCTGAGAAAAGTTTGTTGGATGGTCGATGGAACATTTCCTTAAAAGTAACACACAATAACAAAGAATACTATTTCTCTAAAGAAATTACTTACGAATGATTTATACTGCTTTTCTTTTTGGTTTGTTAGGCAGCTTTCATTGCGTTGGAATGTGTGGTCCAATTGCCTTTATGTTGCCAATTGATAGAACTTCTAGAGTAAAAAGTATTCTGCAAACTTGTCTTTATCATTTAGGGAGAATTTTCTCCTATGCAACAATGGGCGCTATCTTTGGTTTATTAGGAAAAGGGTTTTACTTATTTGGGTTACAGCAACAATTATCGATTGTGGTGGGAGCTTTGATGATTCTTTCCATTTTACTGCCTAAAGTATTTCAAAAAATACCGATTGCAAAACCCATTATAAAATTTACAAATACAGTAAAAAACAATGTAGGCGCCTCTTTAAAAAAGAAAGAAACGCCTACATTTTTCACTATTGGTTTTTTAAACGGATTATTACCCTGCGGCTTGGTATATATGGCAATTTTTGGAGCTTTAACTAGTTCTACTTTTTATGAAGGAGCTTTGTATATGTCATTATTTGGCTTAGGAACGGTTCCGTTAATGACTGCTGTAGTTTTGTTAGGGAATATAACAAGTGTTATTAAAAGAAGAAAAATTCAACAGTTAATTCCAGTTGCAGTTGTGGTTATTGGATTGTTCTTTATTGTAAGAGGATTAGGATTGGGAATTCCGTTTGTATCTCCAAAACCTATATTAACGCTGGTGGATTCTGCTGGATGTCATTAATGTCAGTTATCAATTGTTCACTGTTCACTGAGAAGTGTTGATTGTTTAGTTTTCCTTCCCCAATAAGTAGCCAAAGCCATTCCTGAGAAAATATCCCAAACACCCCAAAAAGCAGCAAGTAGAGCCATTCCGCCTAAACCATCAAAGAATTGAAAGATTAATAACAATCCTAATCCACCATTCTGAATTCCAGTTTCTATAGAAATAGTTTTTCTGTCTTTTTTATCTAACCCAAAACTTTTTGCGGTGTAATATCCAATAATATACGCACCAATATTGTGGAGAATCACCAAAGCAGCAACCAAATAAATATAGTCTAAAAAGATATTGATGTTTTCATAAAAGGCAATGATAATTAAGGCTAAGAAAACAATCATTGAAAAAGGTTTGAGAATTTTTTCAACCTTTTTTGCAGTTTTTTCATAATAATGATTCACCAGCATTCCTAAAATAAGGGGGATCCCTAAAATCAGTAAAACCAATTTAAATAATTCAAAAGGATTTAATTCTACCGTTTTTAAAATAGCGTTTGTGGGTTCATATAAGCCTCCATAAAATTGTAAATTAAAAGGAGTCATCACCAAGCAAACTAAGGTAGCAAAAGCAGTTAAGCTGACAGATAATGCGGCATTTCCTTTTGCCATTTTACTAAAAAAGTTAGAAACATTTCCGCCAGGGCAAGCAGCAATCATCATCATACCTAAGGCAAAACTAGGGTGAGGTTCTATAATGATAATGGCTAAGAATGTTAGTGCTGGTAAAAGAATAAACTGAGATAAAATCCCTACTAAAAGAATCTTTGGCTTTTGAAGTAAATGCTTAAAATCACCAACTTTAATAGACAAAGCAACCCCAAACATAATAATTGCTAAGGCAATATTTAAGATCCAAAGAGCTTCTGTGTCAAAATTTATTTTGATACTGTCTATTGGAATATCTAGATCAGTTTTTAAAAGCATATTCTATAATATTAGCACCCATTTTTAAAGCTTTTAAGCGCACTTCTTCTGGATTGTTATGTATTGAGGCATCTTCCCAACCATCACTCAAATCAGATTCGTAATCGTAGAAACAAACTAATCTTCCTTCATAGAATAATCCAAAGCCCTGAGGTGCTTTTTTGTCGTGTTCATGAATTTTCGGTAATCCGTTTTTAAAGGCAAACGATTGATTATAAATTGGATGATTACTTGGAATTTCTTGCAATTGTAATTTTGGAAAGACTTTTGAAAGTTCTCTTCTGATGTATGTATCCATTCCGTAATTATCAGAAATATGTAAAAATCCCCCAGAAATTAAATACGTACGTAAGTTTTTAGCTTCTTCATCCGAGAAATATACATTTCCATGTCCGGTCATAAAAACAATAGGAAAGTTAAAAACGTCTATACTTCCAACAGCAACTGACGTTGGGTTATTGGTTATTTGAGTATTAGAATTCTCATTTGCAAAATTAATTAAGTTTGGGATTGCAGTTGGATTAGAATACCAATCGCCACCGCCATTGTATTTTAAAATAGCTACTTCTTGAGCATTAACAGCAACGATAAAACAAAAGGAAAGGATGTTGAGAATTTGTTTCATTATAATTTAAAAAGTATTAATTCTGATAATGTCTTATAGACTTCCGAGAATGATTGCTATTCCTATTCCTGCGGCAGCTAAAATAGCGACATATAAAGTTCCTCCGGTTTTTAGAATTGAAAACTTTTTCTTACCAATTTTATTAATATCTGTTTTTAAAATTTTCATAGGTTTTTCCTCAGTCCTAGAAGTTATTGTAATATCATTCTCTGAAGATTCTATTATTTTTCCTTTAATTTTTTTTGAATCTTTTAAAGTAACCTTATAATTTTCGTTTGTTTTGAATTCATAATTAGTGTGGTTTATTTTTTTATAACTGTGACAACTTTGAAGTAGGACACAAATAAATAATGTAAAAACTAATTTTTTCATAAGGTTCTTGTTTAAAATTTTATTAAATCATGCTTGTATTTATAAGCAAGATAGGAATTCTTATTGGTTGATAAATGAAATGTTTTGTACTGCAACTAATGCAGCAGTTTCTGTTCTTAATCTCGCTTCACCCAAAGTAATTGGAATGCAGTTGGATGCTACGCTTTTAGAGACTTCTGATGGAGAAAAATCTCCTTCAGGCCCAATTAATATAGTAACATTTTCTTTGGGTGCTATACAGTCTTTGAGTAGTTTTTTATCACCTTCGTTACAGTGCGCAATGCAAACTTTTTCTTTTCGTTCTGTTTTAAGAAACTCTGAAAAAGTAATTGCTTCATTCAGTTTTGGTAAATGAAATTTCAACGATTGTTTCATAGCTGAAAGTATTATTTTTTCTAATCGTTCTGTCTTAATTACTTTTCGTTCAGAATTCTGACAAATAATGGGTGTTATTTCATCGATTCCTATTTCAGTTGCTTTTTCTAAAAACCATTCTAGTCGATCGTTATTTTTAGTAGGAGCAATGGCAAGATGTAAATAGTAATCTCTAAATTTTTGTTTTTGTTCTGTGCTAAAAATTGAAACCAAACATTTTTTATCATTTGCAACAGTGATCTGACAATTGAATAATTGACCTTTTCCGTTGGTGATATATATGTGATCTCCTTCTTTTTTTCGAAGTACTTTTACAATATGTCTACTTTCGATTTTATCAAAAGTGATTTGTAATGTATCCTTGTCTATAGATGGGTTATAAAATAGCTGCATTATATTGTTAATCGATAAGTTCTTCTTCTTTTATGTGTAACTGGGTCAAAGCTTTTCCATAATTGATGGATGGCAGTATTCTCTTCTAGCTCAGGAGTTCTTATAATTGTCTTTACACCTAGAGCATTAAAACTGTTTGCGAATAGACTAAAAAGAATTCCTGTTATTCCTTTGTTCTGATATAAAGGATCTACTCCAATTAAATAAGAGGTAACGGTTTTTGGATTCTTTCTAGCTTTTAGTAAATGAAAAATCCCAAACGGAAATAATTTCCCTTTTGTTTTTTGTAGAGCCTCAGAAAACGATGGCATCATAATTCCAAAGGCAACAAGCTTCCCATTTTCATCGATAACAAATTTGATGAATTCTGGATTTATAAATCCTATATACTTCTTTTTAAAATACTCAATCTGATTCTCAGAAATAGGAACATATGATGAGAGCGTAGAATATGTTTTGTTGAATAACTCGAACATTTCATCTACATAAGGCATAATGTCTTTTGTTTTTGTGAAATTTAAAGGAGTTAGTTTAAATCTACGCTGAATTAACTTAGAAGCCCGTTCATAATAAGCGGCATCTACATTGGCTAACTCAAATTTATTTTCTAAATATTCTTTCTCTTTTACAAAGCCTAATTGTTCTAGATGTTCTTTATAATGCGGAAGAGAATACCAGGTAATCATAGTTCCAATATGGTCAAAGCCTTCAATTAAAACCCCAACTTTATCTAGGTTAGAAAATCCAACGGGACCTTCCATATATTCTAGGTTATTTTCTTTTCCTATTTCTCGAACTTTTTCAATAAGTGCTCTAGAAACCTCAATGTCATCTATGACATCATACCATCCAAAACGCATTTTTTTAATGTGCTGTTCGTTTACTTCATGCCAATTAATAATGGTCGCAACTCTACCTACAATTTCACCATTATTTATAGCGACAAAGAAACGTGCTTCTGCGTTTTCAAAAGCAGGGTTATTATTTTTATTAAGAACCTCTAATTCTTCTTTAATAATTGGAGGAACCCAATACCGATTGTTTTTATATATCGAAAAAGGAAATTTCACAAATTGCTTCATTTCCTTTTTTGTATTCATTTCTTTTAGTGTAATCATGGCACTAAATTATGTTTTCTGTTTTGTTTTAATTTCCGTTTTTATCTTCTTCATCTTTCTTTTTTTTGGCATCATCTTTCTTCTTTTTATCTTCTTCCTTCTTTTTCTTTGCTGCTTCTTTTCTCTGTTCTTTTTCTAACTTTTTTTGTTCCTTTTCTAGTTTTCTTAACTCTTTAGCAATTTCTTTATCGCTCATTTTTCTTTTCTTAAGATCGTCTTTAGTTTCCGTTTTTAGATCTTTAGTTTTTTTAGCAATCTCTTTTTCGGCGTCAGACTTTCCTTTAAACATGCTAAAGAATCCTTTTTTAGTTTTATCCTTTACAGGTTTTACTTTTGAAGGTTTAACTCTTACTCTTTTTGGTCTTGTTCTTATAGGCTTTACTTTTCTTACCTGTAGGCTATCATTATTTACATTAATCTCATCTTTGTTTGTATTCTTTCTGATAGATTCGATAGTTTTCTTTTTCAATTTTGTTGCTCCAGTATCTTGTCTTTTACTTTTCTTTTTAAAGATATTTGTAATTTTACTAAATAATCTGCCAAAGAAATCTTTTTTCTTAGTTACAGAGCTATCTTCATCTTCTATTGGAATTCCGTTTTCATCCAATTCAATAACTTCATCTGCATGTCTGTCAAACCTGTAAGAAGCACCAATGGATGTATAAAAACCAGTAGAATTTGCATCGGCTAACAAACGCAAAGAGCTATTTATTTGTATATTTTTATTATATAAGAATGCAATTCCAGAACCTATATTAGATTGATATTGAAGCTTGTCTGATTTAGTTTGATTTTCTATGAAAGTAGACCACCTATCATTAAAACTATAAGTAGCAGTAATAATGTATGAGAATTCAGGAAGCTCTGTTCCAATTCTATCATAAAAAATATTGGTGATTATATTTAAATCTTTGCTGAGATCATTCTGAAGTAAAATACCGAGTTTTGGTGAAATACCACCTTGTTTATGAATATCACTTACCATATCGGTATTGATACCAACATACCCAGCTACAGAAGGTATTAATCTATTCCAATCAAACTTACCACGTTCTACCCAGCTTCTTATTTCTTTAGATTTGTCTATATATTTTTGTTCGTGGATTAAATATTTACCAGCAATCGTAAATTTACTTAAGCCAGATTTTGAATAACTAGAATTAAAAATATTTTCAAAAGCAACTAAATCTTTTTGGAAAGCAAAGTTTAGATTTAATTCTAACTTTTCTTTAAAAAAACTTGTTCTAAATAAAAAGTCTATTCCATTAGATTGTGGTCTAGAAAAGGTAGGATACCTTTCTATTTTTCTATAAAACATACTTGTTTCTAACTGATAAACATCAGAACCAACACTGTAGGGGCTTTCGGAAAAACCAGGTCTGTTTGAGTTTATAACTCCTGTATATTGAGCAGAAATTGTACTAGTAAATAATACAATACACACAAATAATAATTTTTGGAGTCTAAACATACAATGAGTTCCTAGAAAAAATCTCAAGTTTCTTTTGGTTTTACACAAACATACTGTAAAAATAGGACTCATCAAATGCAATAAATACTTTTTTAAGACGGTTAAAGTTTTGTTATCTATTAACGTATCAATTATCATCAAATTGTTACTTTTGATTTTTATTTATATTAAACATGCAAGAAGCAGAATTAATGGGCTTACTTAGAACACTTCTTATTATCGTATTTATTTATTATGCATTTCGTTTTTTAGCACGAATTTTCGCACCTCTTTTAATGAAAAAAGTGGTCAACAAAATGAAGGAAAAAGCGCAACAACAATACAACCAGCAAAATCCACAAAAACAGAATTCTTCAACTAGAGAAGGTGAAACGATCATCGATAAAAAACCAAGCTCTAAAAATGAAGGAAAAAGCTCTGTTGGAGAATATGTAGATTTTGAAGAAATCGATTAATATGAAGTTTAAAAAAATTTTACCACATGTAGCTTCGCTATTTGTATTTGTTATAGCAGCGTTGCTGTATTTTCATCCTGTATTAAAAGGCGAAAAAATGTCTCAATCCGATATCACTCAACATATCGGGATGGCAAAAGAAGTAAATGATTTTAGACAAGCAACAGGTGAAGAGCCTTATTGGGCAGAAAGTGCTTTTAGCGGAATGCCAACGTATCAAATAGGAACTTATTTCCCAAACGATTATGTAACGGGTTTAGATAATTTGATTCGTTTTCTTCCAAGACCAGCTGATTATTTGTTTCTTTATTTCTTAGGGTTTTATATCTTATTAATGGCCTTTAAAGTAGACTGGAAGTTAGCCATAGTAGGCTCTTTAGCTTTCGGGTTTTCTACCTATCTCATTATAATTTTTGGTGCAGGTCATAATGCTAAAGCGCATGCAATTGCATACATGCCAATGGTGTTAGCCGGCGTTGTTTGGATTTTTAAGAAACGATATTTACTCGGATTTACAATTACTGGATTAGCAACGGCTTTAGAAATAAAGGCTAATCACCCTCAGATGACCTATTATTTGTTGTTTGCTATTCTTATTCTTGGTATTGTTGAATTGATAGATGCTATTAAGAAAAAGACAATTCCGCAATTTGCTACTCAATCTGCAATGATCATTATTGCTATGTTGTTGGCTGTTGGAGTGAACTCAACACGATTGATGGCTACCAAAGAATATGCAGATGCTAGTACACGTGGAAAATCGGAATTAACCATCAATCCAAATGGAACAGAAAAAGAGGCTTCAAGTGGATTGTCTAAAGAATATATTACACAGTTTAGCTACGGAATAAGTGAAACATTCAACTTATTAGTTCCTAGATATATGGGTGGTGGAACAGTTGAGAAGTTAGGTCGAGACTCTAAAACTTATGAGTTTGTAGAAACTCTAGCTGGATCAAAACAAGCTGATGGATTTACAGAACAAGTTTTTACCTACTGGGGAGAACAACCGATCGTTGAAGCTCCTGCATATATTGGAGCGGTTATTTCTTTCTTTTTCTTTCTGGGAATTTTCTTAGTAAGAGGGAAGTTAAAATATTGGTTAGTTGCTTCAACAGTATTTGCAATCTTAATGAGTTGGGGCAAAAATTTTGAGTTTTTAACCAATCTTTTTATTGATTATATGCCATTGTATAATAAGTTCAGAGCAGTTTCTTCTTTTCAAGTGATTGCAGAACTATGTATGCCTTTGCTAGGTGTTTTAGCTATTAAAGAATTTTTCTCTAAGAGTGTAACCAAAGAAGAGAAACAAGAAGCATTAAAAAAAGCACTCTATGTTACAGGAGGATTAGTTGTTGTAGGGTTGTTTTATGCAATCGCATTTTCACCTTTTGAAGGACTAAGAGATGGAAGTTATGCACAATATGAAGGATTAATTGACGCAATAAAAGCAGATAGAGAATCTATGCTATATTCAGATAGTTTTAGATCTATCGTGCTAATTGGATTAAGTTTTGGAATTCTTTGGTTGTTTTTAAAAGAAAAACTGAATCAAACAAAAGCCATTATCGGTTTTTCTATCTTAGTCTTATTTGATTTGGTTCAAGTAAATTTGAGATACGTAAATCAAGACGATTTTAAATCAGCCAGAAAAATTGATAAACCATTTGTAGCTTCTGCGGCAGATTTGCAAATAAATAAAGATAAAAGTCATTATAGAGTTGCAAATGTTACTGGAGATCCATTTCAAGATGGAAGAACATCTTACTTTCATAAATCTATTGGTGGGTATCATGCCGCAAAAATGGGTAGATATCAAGATCTAATAGAATTTCAATTTGCAAAACAAAACATAGAAGTTTTTAATATGCTGAATGTGAAATATTTCATTCTAGCAGGAAAAGATGGCGAAGAGCAAGCGCAACAAAATCCTTTAGCGAATGGAAATGCTTGGTTTGTTGATGAAATCAAATATGTATCCTCTGCAAACGAAGAAATAAAAGCACTAGATAGCTTACTAACAAAATCTATTGCTGTAATTGATCAAAGTAAGATTGAAAACTTAGTAAAGTTCTCAAAGGAACAAGATTCTACAGCAACCATAAAGCTTACAGGATATGCCGTAAATTATTTGAAATATGAATCTTCTGCTTCTAAAGATAGATTTGCAGTATTTTCTGAGATTTATTATGGTGATGGTTGGAATGCCTATATAGATGGAGAATTGAAACCTCATTATAGAGTGAATTATGTATTGAGAGGTATGGAAATTCCAGCAGGAAATCTTAGCATAGAATTTAAATTTGAACCTAAAGTAATTCAAACAGGAAGTACAATTTCTTTACTATCGTACGCCTTGTTATTGCTAATACCGCTGGGTTGGTTTTTTGTAGAGAAAAAGAAAAAACCGAATCAATAGTTATTTTTCTTGTACTTATCTGTGCATGCTTAAAAGTTAATTAGAACATGAAAATTGGAATGATTCTAGACGAAACATTTCCACCAGATCCTCGGGTGGAAAATGAAGCAGTTTCACTAATTAACTCTGGACATGAAGTTTTTTTATTCTGTCTCACTTATGGAAATCAAAAATCACAAGAATCTATCAACGGCATTCAAGTTAGAAGATATAAATCAAGTAAGTTGGCCTATAAGCTTTCGGCTCTTTCTTATGATCTTCCTTTCTATAGAATGATGATGAAGCCAAAAATTGATCATTTTATAAAAGCTACAAATATTGATGTATTACATGTTCACGATATAAGAATTGCTGGTGCTGTGTTTTCATCGAATAAAAAATTTCAATTAAAAATAGTGTTAGATCTTCATGATAATATTCCAGAAAACATGAAGTTTTATCCGCATCTATCTAAATTCCCTGGAAAATATATTATTTCACCAAACAAATGGAAAAAGAGAGAAGAAGAGTTTATTAAAAAGGCAGACAAAGTAATTACAGTTTCGCCAGGTTTTGTAAATGATGTTTTAAACAGGACAGGTTTAAGTAAGGAAACTGTTGTTTTAGTGCCAAATACAGTAAGACAATCCTTTTATAAAGATGCGGTCATTTCTGAAGAAATAGTAAAAAAATATCAAGATCAATTTGTTGTTTTATATGTAGGAGATACAAATATTAGGCGTGGTTTACTTACTGCAATAAGAGCAACAGAAAAATTATCAAAACAGATAGACAATTTTAAATTAGTGATTGTTGGAAAAAACACAACAGATACTATTTTAAAAGAAGAAGTGAAAAACCTGAATTTAGAATCGTATGTCGATTTTGAAGGCTGGCAAGATGTTTCTTTATTTCCGTCGTATATTGTTGCTAGTACTGTGTGTATTTCGCCTTTGTATAGAAGTATTCAGCATGATGTTGCATACGCAAACAAAATTTTTCAATACATGAGTTTTGGCAAACCAGTTTTAGTAAGTAATGCCATCGCTCAGAAAGAGATTGTTGAAAGATCCAATACAGGATTGGTTCACGAAGAAAAAAATGAAGACGATTTTTCTAAGAAAGTATTAGAATTGTTTCATGATAAAGACAAATCTAAAGAATTAGGAAATAATGGAAAAGAGTTTATAGAAAATGAATTCTCTTGGGAAGTTACTTCGCAAGCCTTAGTAAAACTATATAATGAGCTCTAAAAAGAAAGCCTTAATCATTACATATTATTGGCCACCTGCTGGTGGTTCTGGAGTTCAACGTTGGTTGAAGTTTGCAAAATACTTGAGAGATTTTGATATTGAGCCCGTTATTTATACCGTTGAAAACCCTTCTTATCCAATTTTAGATGATAGTTTAGAGAATGAAATTCCAAAAGAGTTAGAAATTCTAAAACAGCCTATTTTTGAACCCAATTCAATACTATCAGTTTTTAGCGGAAAGAAAAAAGAAAGTGCTGGGTTTTTAAATCCAAATCCAACTTTTATTGGAAAAACACTACAGTATATTAGAGCCAATTATTTTATACCTGATGCACGTAAATTTTGGATAAAACCATCAGTAAAATTTTTAAGTACTTATCTTAAGGATCATCATATAGATGTCGTGATTACTACGGGTCCGCCACATAGTATGCATCTCATTGGTCTAGAATTAAAAAAGGAACTCAACATACAATGGATTTCAGATTTTAGAGACCCATGGACAGAAATAGATTATTTTCATCAATTACCACTCACACAAAAATCAATTCATAAACATCGTTTATTAGAAGAAGAAGTTTTAAAAAAATCGGATGCTGTTCTAGTCGTAGGAAACACCATGAAAGAGAATTTTCTTCATCATACTGATAAAATTGAAGTAATCACAAACGGATTTGATACCAATGAAAAAGTTTCTTCTCAAGACTTAGATAGGAAATTCTCAATCACACATGTTGGATTGATGAATTCTGATAGGAATCCGAAAATTTTATGGCAAGTTTTAAAAGAGATTTGTGATACGCACTCAGATTTTAAAAAAGATTTAATAATCAGGTTAATTGGTAAAGTGGATAGCGGAGTAGCCGATGATTTAAAAATATTTGATGCTTCTACTATTGAGATGATATCCTATTTGAACCATCAAGAAGTTAGTAAACATCAATCATCAACTCAAGTTTTATTATTGAGTATTAATAATGTGCCAAGTGCTAAAGCAATAATTACAGGCAAAATTTTTGAGTATTTACAAGCAAAACGACCTATTTTAGCAATCGGGCCAGAAGATGGTGATGCAGCTTTGATTTTAAAGAATACAAATGCTGGAAATATTTTCGGATTCAATACTAAAGAAGCATTAAAAAATCATGTTTTAGAATTGTATCAGCAATACAAAAA
>TARA_R110001632_G_scaffold26447_2_pt1 | contig 13114 bp, 17 predicted proteins | sample TARA_R110001632 | Tara Oceans TARA_R110001632 (sample SAMEA4398266) | marine metagenome | biome: Polar Biome; feature: [SRF] surface water layer (ENVO:00010504); material: water (ENVO:00002006), including particulate matter (ENVO:01000060) such as... | depth 5 m
AGGTATAGAAGGTTGATTGTGTAATCTCTCTGAAAAATATAAACATCTATTAATATCTTGAAAAGTTTGTGTCTGGTCTACTACTCTTAATCCCATCATAAACACAAGCACAAACTCAATCATTTATATAGGTACTCCTTGTACCTCCTCTTCATGACAATCACAATTACATTCTTCACAATCACATTCGTAGCACTCACAAGTATCACATTTTTTTTCTTTAGTCATTTTTATCCTTTAGGTTTTCTAGCTTTACCCCAACCTCTAATTTGTTTAGCCACATACTTATCAGAAGATAAACTACCACCTGTTCTTTTAGTAGTAACTCTATCAAATAATTCAGGATAATCTATTGAAGTCTTTAACAAACCAAATGTAGAATCTTTTTTTTCTGCATCTCTAATTTTTTTATTCATTACACTTTTTAAAGATTTAGGTTTACCTATAGTCTTATCCTTAGTGCCTGACTTAAATGCCTTAAACTTTACACCTTTACCAGCACCTTTAGTATCTGCATCTTTTCTTTTTAGTTTGTTACCTGTACCTATAATCCTTGCAGTTTTTTTAGGCATTGCTCTTTTCTTAGGAGTACCAAACATATGAGCTAAGAAATCAGAAGCACTATCGTATGCAACATCTCCCTTCTTATCTATAAATCTACCTGTGTAGTTATTAGAGTTAAGTTTAGGTAATTCTTTTTTTATTACTTTAGACGTAATAGGTTTTTTAATTATAGGTTTTTTATCATCTTTATTATTTTTATTATTTTTATTTTTTAAAGTTCCATCTGCCACTGTCGTAGATGGTACTGAACTTAGTACAATAGAACCTGCAGCAATAGCTGCTAATTTCTTTTTATTCTTACGTAATGCATCTTTTACAGTACTAATAAATTTTTTATTATTTTGAGTTGTCATTACAGGATTTTTTTTCTTTATAATACTTTTAACTCCTGATTTAACAGAAACATCTGTACCACTTACGTTTTTTATTTTCTTTTTAGGGTCACCATCAATCACTATTTTTTTATTAGGATTAGCTACATTTTTATTTTTAGATATAACTAAAGATGTACCATTAGGTTTTTTCTTATCTTTTAAAATAGATAAACTATTTTTAGCTCCTGAGTAACCTTTTTTAAAATCTTTAGCTATTTGATCTATATTAGGTTTTCTATTTCTTGTTAAATATGTACCACTATTAGCATTTAATTGTTTAGTAATAACTTTTTGAAGACCCACAGGTAAATCCATGTCTGATAAATCAGCTTTAGTTCCCGGATTATCTTTTAAAAACTTTTTAATAAGAGTTTTATCAGTAAGAGGAGTTTTATTACTTTTAAGTAACCCCATTAAAAATTTAACAATACCCATTATTTTTTCCTCCCACAAGCCATCATCTGTTGTTGAGTCATACCAACCTTACTACCAGATCTCATTTTTTTAATAGGACCACCATAAGACTTTTTGGTTGTACCTACTTTACTACCTATATTCATTTTTTTCATAGAACCTCCATAATTTTTTTTAATTTCTCCAGTTTTTTTTGTATTACCAAAGTTTAATATTTTCATTATAAACTTAGATGTAGAAGATTGAGGTTGTTGTTTTTTATACCTCTTATTCCAAATACTTTCTACTTGTCTTAAATTAACAGGCTCACCTATTTTTTGTAAACCAGACACTGTTTTTTCAAACTGTTGTTGTGTCATACCACTAGTAGCATCGTTTAATGTTTGCCCTTTTAAACTTTTAAATCCTTTTGGTTCAGCCATTACTTCTTCCCCTTATCAGCTAATTTATTTATTTGTTTTATATTCATGTTATGCTTTCCTCATAGCTTTACCATAACCACGTTTAGCAGCACCTACACCTCGAAGAGAAGATTTCTTTTTAGCTACTTTAATTATTTTTGGTTTAATAATTTTTTTCTTTTTAGATGATAACTTACCACCTGTTTTAAATCCTGATGTAACAATGTTAAACCCACCTGCATCTTTAAGTTCTTTTTCTACAGCTGCTGAACTTAAATCTAAATTATCTATAATAGATTTTCCTTTATTATATTTATCAGCTAATTTTTGAAGTTGGTTCTTTGCTTTATTTTTTTGTGCTTCAGTCAAAGATTTATTTTTTATTTGTCTTTTAAGTATATCCATTAATCTTTTTACAATTTCTCCTTTTGGAAGATTCTTAGATGTATCTATTTTTCTAATTGTAGTTTTAGGTAACTTCATAGCTTGAGATCGACTTCTAATTCCTAATACGTCTGAAATTTGTTTTGATGTTAATTCAGGATCAATAGCATTTCTAATAAAACTAACCTTATCTTTTTCAGTTAATTCTTCAAATTTTTCTCTGTCTATTTGTCTATCTACTTTTGTTTTAGAAGGTTGTTGTTTAGGAGTTAAAGGAGCATTAGAACCTTCATACATATATTTTTTAGGACTATCTAAAATCTTTTTATAATTACCATCATCAAATAATTTTTGACCTTTAGGAGTTAAAGTCTGTCTTCTCATACCTTGAGGAGGTCCTTTGCCTTCTTTCACCATAATATTCATCTGAGCTATGCCTATAGGCTTACCTGTTTTTTTATCTATTAATCTATTTTTATTTTTAGGATCAACTTTAAATCTTTTCGTTCCACCCGGCAAACTATTTAATGTTTTATCTATTAAATACTTTTTTTCTTTTTGTCTTTCTTTAGGTGATTTAGAATCATCACTTAAATTTTGTCTCACTCTTTTAGAATCTTTTACAGGAGTTTTATAAACCTTACCTTCATATCTAAAAGTTTTAGCTCCTCTTTCTTGAGCAGCTATCTTAGCTTCAGCTAAAGAACCAAACTTAGATGTTTTAGTTTTACTTACTATAGGTTTATCTATAGTCTTAGTTACTATAGGTTTATCTACAACTTTTTTAGTTTTAGTTACTACAGGTTTATCTACAACCTTTTTAGTCTTAGTTACTATAGGTTTAGTTTTACTTACAGTCTTAGGAAGTTTTTGTCCTAAAGCTTTCATTAATCCTAATATTGCTGCCGATGCCATTAGTTAACTCCTTAATATAATCTGTTGTGGCTAGGTGATGATAATTTACCACCAACACTTTTTTTAATAACTTCTGATTTAAATTCTACATTAGATAATTTTTTAGGTTTCTTATCACTGTAAGGTAAACCACTACCTTCAACCATGTATTGTTTTTTATCTATAACAACTTTCTTTTTCTTTTGTGTATTTGTTTTTAAATCTTTAGGTCTACGTTTAGGAATAGGTTTAGCTATAGCTCTATTATCAACTGCTTTATTTGTAGCAATAACTGCTGATGCTACTGCACCAGTCTTAATTATATTTTTACCACCTGCTAATGCTTTAGCATTTCTTACCTTGTTATCTATAGCAGCTTGTCTAGATTTTTTAATAGTTTTTATTTGACCTGTTACTTTATCTTGAGCTTGAGTAACACCTACCTTAGTACCTGTGCCTTGATTAGTTTTTATTTGACCAGTAGTTTTATTCTGAATAGAGTTTCTACGATTTATATTTTTAGTTTGTTTTGTTTTATTTTTAACACCCTTACCTACTGTTGTAAGCATACCTAAAATATCTTTACCTGCATTTATAATTTTTGGAATAGATGTTATAATACCACTCATACTAATCTCCTAATATAATCTATTGTGACTTGGTTTTTTAATTTTTGAAGAAGCTCTTCCACCACTTTTTAAACCAAGAGCAGCTCTCATTGCCGATCCTCCTGCTGATCCTATTTCCATTAAATCTATTGGAGCAGTACCTAATGCACCAACACCAAAATTTTTAAGAATGTTTAAAGCTTTTTTAGTTTTAGCAAATCTTTTCTTTTTTCCGGGCATATTAATTTCCTCCTATAATTGGATTGTCTGCACCTGCAGGACTTGTAGGATTCTGCATGTCATCTCTTCTTGTTCTTCTTGATTGATTACGTAAACTTTGTATTGCTTCTACATACCTTCCTTCAAACAAAGGAACAGCAGTATAGTTTTTATTAAAGATCATAGCTTCAACCATGCTACCATTAAATAAAGCATCATAACAATAATCAGTAAAATAATTTGTATTTGTTGCAGATGTCAATGTAGTAGGTCTAGATATGTGGACCACCTCCCCATTAAAAGTTGATACAGGTGTTGGTGCTATTAACACTGTTACATTATTACGTCTTGCATAATATTGTGGTGTACCTGTACTTGCACTTACATTCCAATAGTCATTTATATATTCATCAGTTCTTTGTAATAAATTTATCTTTGTAGTGTTAGCTACAATATTTATATTCTTAAGTATTCTTGTTCCTGATGGTAAAGTTAATTGATTATTACCACTAGACACAGCTACAGACGTATAAGAAACTAAACCATAATCGTCTAGATCACGTGTTAATCTTTCTTCTGTTCTATAAATCATCTTAGGAATATAGTTTAAAAATTCTGTGCTGTCGTTTTCAGCAGCTTCAAGAATATCATTTACAAGATAAGTATAATTAGCCATAAAAAATTGTCACAGTACTAGCTGAAGTAGGTGCTGAAACCATTACTGAACCGGGCATCCTTATACCTAAGTCAGGCAAATAGATTGAACCTGTGTCGTTAGCAGTAGTACCTACAAATTTAATATTACTTCCATTAGTATTTCCTTCTGCATCAGCAGACGTACCTGTAATTAAAAATGTACCAACACCTGAATAATTTATAGCTCTAATTCTTGTATCAGATATTGCTGCATCAGAGGTAACATCTAAGACTGCTCCACTTCCTGTAACAAATCCTGTTCTCATTGTAGTTGACATATTATTTTTCCTTTATAAAAATAAATTTGTATACCTTATTATACAAAAAAAATAGGAAGGATGCAATGACCCTTCCCATTATTAGTTAATTAATTTAAACCTAAATTATTATGAACCTGAAGAACCATAGAAACCTCTCCAATCAGAAAAGCCAAAGCTATATCTTTCACGGGATTTGAATCTTAAGTTTCCAGTATCAAAGTCTGGTTCCATTTTAGTTTGTAGTGGTGAACGTACAAACATTTTAGTACCATTAGGACAATCAGTTTTTAAGTACCAACCATTAGTATCGGTAAATCTTCTATTTACATAGAAACCTCCCGGTACTAAACCTTGGTTCATGATTGAGTTAATATTATTAACATTAGTAGCACCATTAGCAGCAGTAGTAGGGTTAACTCCTATTGCAGTTGATAATGTACTATTTAGTATTTGATCTGCTGTGAAGGCTAAATCAGAAGGTATATGAAGTGATTTAGTTTGTAAACCAATTAAAATACCTCTATCATCTTTAGCTTTTGAAACAGTAATCAATGAAGATTCTAAAGCAGCTTCAGATAAATCAGTAGCTCCTAAAGTATTGGATTGAGAACCTGCACCTACAGTTGGATGAGAAGCCGAAAAGAAAGGCTGTCCATCTCCACCAGCAGCTGCTGTTGAAAATCCTTGGTTAAATACATCAGCAGCTTTTACTTGCTTTGTATTAGCCATTGCTCTAGCTAATCCTCTTGCTCTTAATTTAGCAAAAGTATCATATAGATTATCTTCCATTGCTTCTTCAGTTACAGCAAAGGCAAGAGCCACAGTCTCATGTGTATATCTTGCTACATAACTTTCTTGAGCATTATCATAAGTTACAGCAGCACCCTCACTTTTAGTTGGTGCAGTACCGAAACCTGTAAATAATACTTCTTCTTCAAATGCTCGATCTGAATTTTCAGTGTCGAACAAAGGTGCATGCTCATTAGCAACTTCCCCATACTCCATGCCGAAAACAGCATTAAGACCGGGTAGAAGTTCTTTAGCAATACTTCCTCTATTTATAGCCATATTTTATTCTCCCTATCTTATGTGAATATAAGATCAGTTACAGTGGCAGGTGCAGTTACTGCACAGTCCATGAACATATCTGTATGTTGAATTATACGAACATTAAGTTTTAAAAATGCACGTTCAGTTGCACTAGCAACGTCATTTCCCGGTTCCATTACAGGGTCTAATGCTCTTACCATAGAAATTCTACTGCTTCTTAAAGCAGCTTCAATACCATGACCTGAGTTACCTGTAAAAGTACTTCCAGCTCCTAATGTAACTCCAAAGTTTTGAGAGCCATATAAATCTCCTGCAGTAACAGAAGCATCGGCTTGAACTTCAAATACTGTAGAAGGATCGTCATTTACCATTGCATAGATATCAGTGGCTGATGTACCAGAGGGCCAGTATCTACCGAACTTCTGTTCACCATTTTCAGTGTATCTAACTCCTTGAAATATGCCTTGAGCAATTTCAGTTACAGTTGTAATGGCTTGTAAATATCCTGCATTTATTCTTACTAAATCACCAGTAAAAATATTTGCTGCATAGCCTGAAGCTATAGGGTATTCACTGACTCCCTCGTTATTAGGGTTATTGCCTTTTTTACGAGAAGGTCGGAAGCCAAACAATGCTTTAGTTGTAGTCATTATTCATTCTCCTTAATTAAAAAATTGCACTTACCAAAAGTTCCGACCCTATTCAAACCTAACTTTGAAATGAAGGTGTTCTTCCTTTAGTAACTTGAGTTTTACTATTATTTCTTATAGGCATACGACTGTCACTTTGGCTCATTAACTGTTGATTAACTGCATCAACCATTTCTGAACTTTGACCTTCATAATACTTTTGCCGACTCTGTGCCTTTTGCATAGGCATTTTTGCTAGTGCTAAGTCTCCACGACAGACTGAACCACTATATCGACCTTCATCTCTCACGAAAGATGTATGTTGCATTTCAGGAACTTCAGCTAGTTCTACAAACTGCCAGCCTTCTTGTAGTCTTTTGCCAACATTTTGATAATCATCTTTGCCACGAAGATTTATACGTATCCAACGAAGAGCCATGCCCTCATTAGCAAAACGATCTTTAACATTTTCAGGAATATCTAGTAAATTAGGTTCTCTATATTCCATATCTTGTTCCCTAGTATTGAGTTCACGAGCTTCAACATTACGTGATTCTTTTATATTTATACGTGCCATTTTAATTTTCCTCCACGTTAATTAGCATTATAGACTGAAGTGTACTCACCATCGGATCGTTCCACTTTTAGTTTTTCTGCAGCATATTGTTCAAGTGGTATTCCCCATTTCTCAGCTAGTCTTATATCTTCCTTAGATAGTCTGACTTTATTCTTAGATGTGGATGAAGGATTACGTGACGTTCCTCCGACTACTTGAGCAGGGATTGACGTATCCTGCTGACGTTCATTAGTAAATCTTTGAGGATATTGATTCCTTAATCTGCTATCTATCTCCTCATAAAATTCGGGTTCTGAAGGATCAAAACCTTCTCCTTTTAATTGGTTATCAAGTTCAAGAGCTAATGTTGTCATTACCTGATCTTGACCAAACCAAGGATTTTTGCCTGCCCATTCCACAGCTTGTTTATCAAACGATGGTTTTGTAGTAGGCTTATTAACTGCTTTAGGTTCTTCTTCAACTCTAGAAGTATTCAACTGAAACTGTTGTTTATTTACTTTTAAAGCTGTAGCATCACCTTGAGCATTAGATAAGTTTTCTTGTGCCTTAACAATTAAATCAGTTTCTCCAGACTCAAGAGCCTGTCTATAAACCATCTGAGCCATTTCAATACGACTCTTTAATTGTTGTTCAGTATCTTCAAAACTTTTAGAAAAACTAGTCTCAGCTTCTTTTTGCTTTGTTTTTAATTTTTCTTCTAGTTCTACTTGTTTAGCTACTAAAGAATCAATCTGTTCATCACGTTCTTTTTTTTGACGAACTAATTGTCTTATACGTTTTTCAGCACCTGAAATACTTTCTTTTTTCTCAGGTAGTTCTGAAGCTATGCCTTCTTCTCTTTTAATAGGAGCAGCAGCATCTACTTCTTTTTCTTGTCCTTCAATTTCGATTTCAATTTTTTCTTCAACTTCTTTATTAGCAGAAGAGTCTATTGAAGTCCACTCAGTTTTTTCTTCAGACATTAAATGTCTCCTTCCCGTAGTTTACGAAACAAACGAATTACGTAATAATTATATTGTAATATAAATAACATTAAGTTACAATAGTAAGTATATAATTAATTTGATAAATTAAATGTAGGGTCTAACTCTTTAGGGTCACCTACTATCATAGATATTTGGTCATCAAACAATAAAATTAATTTGTAACCTTTATAAGAAAACTTTTGTCCAGTATGTTTACCATAACAAACATAATCTCCTTCTTTACACCAAGCTCCTTTTGGAAACTTAGCTTGGTCAAGATAAGCACTATCACCTACCTTTAAAACTTTTCCTACTGTTGTAAGATAAGCTATATCGTTTTTAGTTGAGTCAGGTATAAAGATACCACCTTTAGTTTTTTCTTTTACTGATACCGGTCTAACCAATATATGATATCCCGGTATTTCAGGTAATATTTCAGGATCAGCTACTCCTTCTTCTGATATCCACTCATCGTTTTTTAAAGCATTTCCCATAGTAACTACTTGCATTAATCATCATCCTCTTCATGTATAATTGTATTAACTATTCTTTTAATTTCTACTGATGCCCATTCCAAACCTGCAATACGACCAACAGTATTCATATACATAGGATAATCTGAACAAGCTCCAGATGCAAGGGAAATTTTTAATCCTTCCATTTCTTTTTTAAGAATTGATTGTATTTCATTTTGTAACATTTATTTTCCTTTTTTAGCATCTGATAATAATTTAGTAATCATATCAGCAGCCTTAATGCTCTCAGTACCTTTTTGACCTTCTTCTTGTTTAATGAGATCAGCAAGAACTTTTACAGAAGCAATAGCAGTCTTACTATTCCTATCTCTTTCTTTTTCATCTGCTTCCATTAAACTAGTTGCACCTGCTTTGTATGCATCTAATGCTATCTTTTCTTCTTTGATATCTAGGTCACGTTGTTTTAATGCACCCTCTGCTGCTTCTTTAGCAATTTGTGCTTGTATCTTTTGCTTTTCAAGGTCAAGTCTTTGTGCTTCAAGCTTAACCATTTGCTGTTCAGGAGAACCTCCTTGTTGTGCTGCCGCTTGATTAGCTTGCATAACTTGCTGTGCTGCTTGAACCATAATCTTTTCTATGACTGCAGGATTGTTAATATTAGGATCACCTTGAGGAGCTTGAGACATCAACTGTTTTGTAACACCATTAACTTGTTCTTGATATTTCATAACTGTATGCTCTTGTATATTAGCTTGTAATATAGGAGATACTCTTTGCATGATAGGATTACCACCATTCATAGGGTCTTGTAAGAACATAGTCTTAATTTGAATATGTGCATCATGGTTTTGTCCTACAAATGCTTTTATTGGTAGACCTTTGGTTGCTGCTTCAATATCTGTAACAGGATCAAGTGGCATAGACTCTGGCTTAGATGGTAGTATTCTATCTAAGTTTGGTATATTAGCTGCAGATAAAAGAGTTCTATTTAGTTCTTCCATGTTAAACATACCCGGAGGTGCTGTTTGAGCTAACTGCATAGCCATTTGTGTCATCATAAGTCTATGTGCTGATGAAGGAATGTTAGGATCACTAACAGGTATTACATCAATACGTTTATCAAAATCTAATCTAAATATATTTTCTGATAATCCCGGCATATCATAAGGATATTTAGAAGGTAAGCTTTCTGAATCTATACGAGCAAGAATTTTAAATTCATCTCTTTGTGACTTATGTAATCTTTTATGTATAGCACTAAAGAATTTACTAGATGCTTCTAGTAATGCCATAGTTGTTCCAACAGGTCCTGAATTAGAACCTTCACTTATAACTTGTTCAGTCGTATCAGCAAACTTTTGTCCAGCTCCTGCTACAAAACTTAACATAGCCATTAATGTTTGAGATGGTTCTTTATAAGGTAAAGGTATAATTGACTTACTTAAGTCCATACCTGTAGCTTCAACTTCTTTAAACTCTCCCGGTGCTATAGGATCGTTATCTCCTACAACTCTTACACCTTTAGCTTTAAATCCTCCCGGTAAATTAGCAAACTGACCTGCATCAATAAGACTTCTCATAGCTGCAGTTGCTGACATAGTTAAATTACCTAAGAAATGTATTAGTCCTAGACCATAAAAACCAAATCCCGGTACAAACTTATAATGGGTAAAGAACATTTTCTTTTGTTTTGTCTTATCTTTTTCATCCCAGTTTCTACGAATAGAAAGAACTTTACCTGAAGCTTCTTCCATTGTTACAATATAAGGACATGCTGTAGGGTAATCTTCTAATTCTAAATAACAATGCTGCTCAAGTAATACATACTGTGGGTCAGAGTCAGATGTTGGAGACAGACCTGTTACATTGTCCATCTTTTCTGCCATAGAAGTTTGATTAGGATTTGTAGGAGAAGGAAGGTCTATATCTAAATACATTCCTGCTTCTATTTGTCTACTTAAATCTAAAGGACTTCTATATAATACATGAGTGTATCTATCTGCTGTACGTAAGTCTTTAGCATAATAAGATACATAAAATTGATCTATAGGTACAAATTCACTTACAGGTCTTTCTAACGATGCATCATAATAAATCTTTTTAAATGCTGAACCTATGAGTGGTAAATGAAATAACATTCTTTCAAACTCATCAAAGAACTCAGGCATTTGTTCTGTTACTTGATAGTTCATAAAACTTTCAACTCTATTAGCTTGTCTTTGAGTTGATTCTGTAATCTCTCCTAACACCTGTACTTTGACTGGTCCTTTAGAAGGAAATAATTCTTGACTTGCTTTACTTTGAAACTTTACTGCTGATTCAATTAATAAAGGATGAACTGCTGTACAAGCACCTTCAAAAGGTTCTGAAGTATCTTCTAACTTTAATCCTAATAAATCAAATCCTCTTTCAAACATAGACTCCCATTCACTACGAGATTCTTTATCTGCTTGAAATTTTTCTATAACTTGACTAGCTATATCGTCTAGATCATCTTCATCTATTGACTCAGCTAAGTTATCATAGAAGTTTGTTTCTTCATCTACTTCTTCTTCAACTTCATTATCATAATTAAACTCAACATCCATTTCACCTGTGCTAGGGTCTAATTCAAAATTAACACCTTCAGTTGGTTGTTCCATATTTAATTTAATAACATTGTCTACTTTAGGAATACTATCATTAGGATTTTTTTCTATAGCCACTTATTTTATCCTCCAACAAAAAGATTTCATTTGTCTTAAAGCTTCTTTTTTTCTTGACTGTAATATCTTTATATATATTTTTTTACCTAGTTTTTTCATTATACTCTTATGTTCTCCAATATGCAATACGTTTTTGTTTTCTATGATTATTATCATCTTCCCAATTAGGGTCTTCAGGGTGAATTAAGTTCCAACTGTCTTTCATATAATGTATTGCCATAGTCATGCAGTCTACTTGGTCATCGTGTGATCCATTGGGAAAGGACATACACTCTGCAAATAAATCATCTGCCCATACTTTATCTTTAGGTATCCATACTCTTTTAGATTCCATCAATGGTGTTGATGCATACACCCTAGATACTTTATCTCTATCAGGTAAGTAGTCTAGCACTGGCAGCCCAGCTCTTCTCATGTCTTGAATGAGTGATTGTCCTGATGCTTTTTTTTCAATGATGCAGACGTCAGGTCTGTACTGCTTGTATAAATCCTGTGCAATTCTTCGTAGTTCAGGATATTCAAATCTTCCACGGGTACTAGCCAAGAGAATGAGATTGCTGACCAATACTTCTCCTCCCTCTGACGTTTCCATGTAGTCAGAAAAGATACCCCACGTTTGTATGACACTATAATCTGCTGTCTTCCTAGTACTAAAGGCTGTATCATACGTTTGTATAATGAACTCACATGGAGGAGGATCACCATAATCCCACCATTGAAACCAGTTCTTTTTAATGATACCTCCATCGTCAGGGGAAGGGTCTTGCATGTAGAGGGAGTTCCAATATCTAGCTCCATTACTTGCTCGTATTTCTTGTTCATCAATCTTGAGTATTTCGTCTGTTTTCCATTCTGGAAAGTATGAAGTTCCTTCGGGTAATTGTAAGAGTTCTGCTGCTGTTTCGTCAAGCCATGCTGGTATGCTGATGACTTCCCAAGGGTATGTATAGGCTTCTGCATTTTGTTCCTGTTTTAATAGCCAACCACATAGATCATCATAGTGGTATCTTGTGTTAATAATTATGATTGATCCATTAGGCATTAGACGAGTACGTAGTCCTGCTGGATACCATTCTTTTATATATCTTCTTCCTGCTTCACTAAAAGAATCTTCCTCAGACATGACATCATCTAGCAATGCTACGTTAGCACCTCGACCTGCTACTTGACTTCTTACACCAGCAGCATAGTAAGACCCATGTTTATTGGTCTTCCATTTACCTGCAGCCTTTACATCATTTCTTAAAGCTACTCCTTTAAATATCTTTTGAAATCTATTAGTATTTACTATGTCTCTTACTGTTCTACCAAAGTCACTTGCTAATTGATCACTATGAGACACTGACATTATTTCGTGATTAGAAAAGTTACCTATATACCAAGCCGGGAATAGCTTGCTGCATATAAGAGACTTAGATGATCTAGGTGGTAGAAAGACCATCAATCGTTTTACATTTCCATCTACTACACCTTGTAGCTTTTGACATAATAATTCTATATGCTTACCCATCTTAAAGTCGGATACAAGAGTGGGTGCAAATATCTTTACAAAAGTTAAGAAATCTGTGGAAGCTTCTAAATTAGAATACTTCTCTAGGTTGTCTTTTAACAATATATAAGGTGTTATAGATGAATCTATTTCTTCTATAGTATTTAGCATTATATTTTTAATTTATTTTTTTTATCTGATGAGTTTATTTTAGCACATGCATACTTTTTAGGAAAGAAGTATTCTATATTATTGTTAGCTAATTCTGTCATTTCTGTAATTCTATTATAGCAACTATTATAATCTTTATGAGGTCCTGTTGTATCTTGCATAGTAACACAATTATAGGGATTATATATAGAACATAATAATACAAAAGCTTCAAACATTTTATTCTCCTATTTTTTTT
>TARA_R110001632_G_scaffold2353_1_pt1 | contig 13111 bp, 14 predicted proteins | sample TARA_R110001632 | Tara Oceans TARA_R110001632 (sample SAMEA4398266) | marine metagenome | biome: Polar Biome; feature: [SRF] surface water layer (ENVO:00010504); material: water (ENVO:00002006), including particulate matter (ENVO:01000060) such as... | depth 5 m
TACCAATGGAAGAAGAATGGTGTTTATATCATCCAAAAAATATTAAAAAACAAGAATTCCAAAATCATCTTTACAATAGTTTATAATAAATGAGATCACAATCAACCCAATTTAAAGACGTAAAATTATTTTATCCTAAAATTTATGAGGATGATAGGGGTTTTTTCATGGAATCATTTAATACCCATATACAGAAAAAGATTAACCAAACATTTATACAAGATAACCATTCTAAATCAAAAAAAGGAGTAATTAGGGGTTTACATTACCAGTGGGATAAACCTATGGGAAAACTTTTAAGAGTAGTAAAGGGCACTGGATTAGAAATAATAGTAGATATTAGAGAAAATTCAAAAACTTATGGTTTATGGTCAGGTTTTAAACTAAGTGATGTTAATAATGCTATACTTTGGGTGCCTCCAGGTTTTGCTAATGGTTTTTTATCATTAGAAGAAGATACACATTTACAATATAAAACCACAGCATTATATAATGGAAATGCTGAAGGAGCTATACACCCCCTAAAATCAGGTTTAGATATAGATTGGGTATTACCTGAAGATAAAATATTACTATCTGAAAAGGATAAAACAGCCCAAACCTTTGAAGATTATAAATTAAATCCAAAATTTTAATGATAAAAGTAGTATATATAACAGGTTGTTTAGGTTTTATAGGATCTTATATTACACTAAACTGTTTAAAAAAAGGATGGTATGTTAAAGGAGTAGATAAAATAACATACGCCTCTAATATTATATTATTAGAAGAGTTTAAAAAATATCCTAATTTTTCTTTTATAAAAAAAGACATAAACGATTTAGAATTTTTATATGAATGTGATTATATTATAAACACAGCAGCTGAAACTCATGTTGGTAATAGTATAGTTAAAAGTGATGATTTTGTTCATTCAAATGTTAACGGAGTACATCATTTACTTGAATTAATTAGAAATTATAGAGGAGAAGGAAAAGACATACCGACATTACTACATTTTAGTACTGATGAAGTGTATGGTGATGTAACAGAAGGAGAACATTTAGAAACAGACATTTTAAATCCTAGTAATCCTTATTCAGCAACCAAAGCAGCTGCAGATCAATTAATTTTAGCTTGGGCTAGAACCTACGATTTACCTTACATTATAGTAAGACCTACTAACAATTATGGTGTAGGACAATATGTAGAAAAATTAATACCTAAAACATGTAAATGTTTAACATTAGGTAAAAAGATCCCTTTACATAATAATGGTACTCCTACTAGAAATTGGTTACACGCTCAAGACACAGCAAATGCTATTATTACTATTATTGAATCTAATGTTAAAAATGAAATATACAACATAGCAGGAGGATTTGAACAAACAAATGCAGATACAGTAAGAAAGATAATAGCAACATATACAAATAAAACTAATATAGATTTATCTAATTATGTTGATTTTACTTTTTCTAGAAAAGGTCAAGATGTTAGATATGCTTTAAATGATGATAAATTAAAAAGTTTAGGGTGGAAACCATTATACTCTTTTAATAAATCATTACCTGATATAGTTAAATTTTATAAAAATATTTTTATATGGTAGTAAGATTATTAAATGGTAGAGGACAATTAGGAGATAAATTAAATGAAAAATTTAAAAACAATTATATTTCTGAAGAGGTAGCAGTTTACCATACATGGAAGGTACCTTGGTTAAGTGATGAAGCTGAGTTTGAAGAAACTCAACGTAATGAATATTTAAAAGTAGTTGAATTTTCAAAAAATAATCCTAAAACAAAGCTAATTTTTGTCTCAACTAATTCTACTAGAGGTACACATTACACCCACTATAAAGAACTAGCAGAAGCATATCTTTTATCTAATCATAAATCTTCTATTATTTTAAAATTCCCCTTGTTTATAGGTAAGGGAGTAATTGAAAAAATAAAAAATAAAGAAATAGATCCTTATGGAATAATGGAAGTTATAACATTAGATAAAGTAGTTGAAACTATACAAACACATGTAAGTTATATTACACTTCCAAATTATAAAGGGTTAAAAAGAGTATTTACTATAGAAGGAGAAAAAATACAAGCAAAAACAGTTGCTGAAATATTAAAGGTATAATGAATATTAAGATTACATATCATATAATGCCTTGGGAGATAGATTATGCTTTACTTACCTTTACTCAATTAAAAAAATCATTTTACCATTTAAATAAAAATGATAAAATAAAAATAGATACTACTTTAAATCTATCTAGTTATTTAATTAACTGGGAAGAAAGTAAAATACCAAAAGAATTTTTTATTCAAAAATTTAAAGATTTATCTAAACTATTAATAAACTATGATCATAATCCTTTTATATATGAAGGTAACGAACAATATGGGATAATAGATCAACAGAAAAAATGTATAGAAAAAGAGGTTGATTATTATATGGAAATTAATCCTGATATGTACTTTAGTGAAACATTATTATATTCATTAATAGAATCAGCTAAAGTAATTAAAAATAAATATTTTCTTATAACCCCTCAAGTACATAAAATGTGGGACCATACATGGGATGTTTTAACTGATGAAAAATACTTAAAAGTACCTTATAGTGATTGGGATAAAGCAGATATATTTGATATAAGGTATAATTCTAAAATTACTAATAATGGAGAGTTAGAGCTACACCCAATTAAAAACGCTAAATTCTGTAATTGGTTTGAATTACATAATAAAGCTTTTTATGAAGAAATAGCAGCAGTACATGATGATTGGGTAGGTTATGGTGCTAAAGATACTTACGCTATGGTTTTAGCTGATTATATTAAAAATAGAGGAGCAGATTTTCAACAGTATGTCTTAAAAGGGCAAACTATTTTTGACTATCAAATTGGACCCCTAAAAGATAGAGATTTTAGAAGTTCTTATTTAGATTTAATAACAAAAAATGAGATTCCTAACCAAAGACAAATATTTGATTCTAAATTTAATGAGTATATAAATAAAGGAGTAAATATGATGATTGAAAAAAACATAATTAATGCATAATTTTAAAATATATAGTAATTTTAGATCTGAAGACAGTCCAACATATGATGGGATAAGGGAAGTTTGTAAAAATAAACCTATAACTTTTTTTTATGATCACCCTCCTAGTAATTTAGACCAACTTCAGATAAATCCTTATAATTTTATTATGTTACATGAACCTGATGAGTTTTTTGGTATGCATAATTGGGTATTACAAAATCACCAACTATTTAGTGGGATATTAACGTGGAATAAAGACATATTAGATAAATGCCCTAATGCAGTATTATTCCATCACTGTGCCGACGGATTAGCAGGAGAGGTATCAGATAGTTTTTTAGATGATTTTACTAAAAAATATACTAAAAAACTTGAAGTTAGTTTTTTAAGCGGGATTAAAAATTTAGTTGAAGGTCATAAACTAAGACAAGAAATATATAAAATAGGGGATAAAATAACAATACCTAAAAAATGGTTTCATACTTTAGAAGATTTTAATCAAGAAAATTATGAAAAAGGTGGGGTTGGCCGTCCTGATAGTATATGGGGGGCTAAACAAATATGTTATCAAGAATCAATGTTTCACGTAGCAGTAGAAAATGTAAATCAACCAAATTGGTATACTGAAAAAATAGCAGATGCTTTTGCTACAAAAACTGTCCCTATATACTGGGGATGTCCTAATATATCAGAATTAGGATATGATGATAAAGGTATTATAAGATTTGAAACTATTGATGAGTTAATTAATATTGTTAATTCATTAACTCCTGAAACTTATAACAATATGAAAGAATCTATAGAACATAATTATAATGTTGTTAAATCTGATAGATTAGAAAACAAATTAACAAACTTTTTTAAAGAAACAATTAAAATAAATAATTTATAAAATGAAGAAACAACCTAAAAACTTACAAGAATACTATAAATATTACTTAAGTTTACATAAAAACAAGAAATGTAGGTTATTACATTTTTTAGGACAATTAACAACAATATCCTTTACAGTATGGGTAATATATAACTGGTATTGGTATTTTATACCTATTATACCTTTTATAATATATCCCTTTGCATGGACCGGTCATTATGTTTTTGAAAAAAATGAACCAGCAGCTTTTAAAGATCCTTTAAAGGCAAAAATATCAGATTGGATGATGTTTAGAGACATATTATTAGGAAAAATTAAAATATATTAAAATGAAAAAAGTATTAATCACAGGTGGAGCAGGATATTTAGGTTCAGTATTAACTGAAGTTTTATTAAATAAAGGGTATGAAGTAACAGTTTTAGATAATTTATTATATAAACAGACCTCATTAGCCCCTTTTAGTTATAATGAAAAATTTAACTTTATATTAGGAGATGTAAGAGACGAAAAAGCATTAAAATCTTATGTAGAATCTCATGATGTAATAATACCACTAGCAGCAATTGTAGGAATGCCCGCATGTTCAGAAAATCCTATAGCAGCTATAGATGTAAATTATAAACAAGTTAAAAACATATCAGAATGGGCCTCTAAAGACCAAATGATTATGGTTCCTAATACTAATAGTCAGTATGGTTCATCAACAGAGGTAATAACAGAAGAAAGCCCATTTGCACCATTATCTCTTTATGCTGAAACTAAATGTGATGCTGAAAAAGCAGTACTAGATTCAGGTAACGGAATAGCAATGAGACTAGCTACAGTATTCGGTATGTCATATAGAATGAGAATGGATTTATTAGTAAATGATTTTGTGTATAAAGCTCTAACAGACAAAACATTAGTATTATTCGAATCACATTTTATTCGTAACTATATACATGTTAGAGATATAGCTAATACGTTTTTGTTTATGATTGAAAATTATAAAAAATGTAATAACAATGCGTTTAATGTAGGGTTATCATCTGCTAATATGAGTAAATTAGAATTATCTAAAAATATACAAGAATATATTCCAGAATTAACTATTATTGAAAATGAATTTAAAAAAGATTATGATCAAAGAAATTATATAGTTTCAAATGAAAAATTAGAAGCTAAAGGATGGAAAACTCAATTTACCCTAGAAGGAGGGATTCAAGAATTAATTAAAGGGTATAAATTAATACAAAAACATAAAAACAAAGATTTTACAAACTTATAAAATTATTTGGTTATTTAAAAATATTTTATTATATAAAAACAAAACAAAATTATGACTAACACAGAACTACATTCTAAATCTCAAGAAGTTAGAAAAAAAATATTTAAATTTAAAACACAAACGGGTAATGGCCATTTAGCTAGTTGTTTGTGCACAGTGGATATTGCAACTTCTCTTTATTATGATGATAAAACAAATTTTAACCATGAAAAAGATATTCTTATCTTTAGTAAAGCTCATGGTTCACCTGTAATATATCCTATTTTAGCTGATTTAGGATATTATCCTCAAGATGAATTAGATAAATATTGTACTCCTGAAGGAATTTTACGTTTACATTCAGATCAATCAATTCCTGGATGTCATTTTGTAGGAGGATCTTTAGGTAATGGTATAGGGTATGCCACAGGAGTAGCTATGGCAAATAGAGATACTAATGTTTATGTAGTATTAGGAGATGCTGAATTATATGAAGGAGCAGTTTGGGAAACTATGATGTTTATTACTCATCATAAACTAACAAACATTAGATTAATAGTAGATAGAAATCAATTAGGTATATTAGGAAGCACAGAAGAATTACTCAAATTAGAACCATTAGCAGATAAATTTACAGCTTTTGGTTTTGATACACATACTATTGATGGGCATGATTTTGATGTTTTGAGAGAAACCTTAAACATAGAGGGTAATAAACCTCTTGCTATAATCGCAGATACAATAAAAGGAAAAGGTGTAAGTTATATGGAAGGAAAATGGCAATATCATACTATTATTCCTAAAAGTGAAGAAGACATAACTACTGGTTTAAACGAATTATCTAATTAATAAAAAATTATGACACAAAGAGACACATTTATTTCAAACTTATTTGAACAAGCAAAAAAAGACAAAGACATTATTCTTATTTCTGTTGATATGGGAGCACCATCATTAGATATTTGGAGAGAAGAACTTCCTGAACAATTCATAGCAGCGGGGATTTCAGAACAAAACGCAATTAACGTAGCTGCTGGGCTATCATCAGCAGGTAAAAAAGTATATGTTTATTTTATGGCATCATGGGTAGGTAGGTGTTGGGAACAGATCCGTTATTCATGTGCTATGGGAGAAAATCCTATTACTATTTTAGGTTGTGGAGTAGCTTTAGGTTACGCTCCAGCGGGACCTGCACATTCACCAACAGAAGATATAGCTTATATGAGATCTATAAATAATATAGAAATTCATTCTCCTGCTAATAATCATATGGCAAAAGCATTAGTAGATTTAACACTAACTAAACCAAAGCTTAGATACCTTAGATTAGAAAGAAAATTCGCATCTGAGATGGAAGACTCATATGAAGGAATAACTTCATCATATGCAGAAGTAGGTCTAAGTTTAGTTAAACCTGGATTAAAAGATTATAATAGAGGAAACAGAAAAGTAGCTATATTAACAAATGGGTATATGTTAGGAAGAGCACATGAATCTTGGTTAAAACTTATAGCAGAAGGAATAGAAGTATCTCTTTATGATGTATGGAAGTTAAAACCACTTAACCAAGAACAACTTCAATTATCCTTAAAAAATTATGAGTATATAGTTACAATTGAAGAACAAACATTAGATGGAGGTTTTGGATCTATAATTAGTGAATTTATTTGTGATAATCAACTACCACATAAGTTACTTAGATTAGGTTTACCTGAAAAATTTATTTTTGAAAACGGAAGTAGAGATCATTTAATAGATACACACGGTCTTTCATCAAAAGAAATTACTAACAATATTAAACAATTTATAAAATGAGAAAAGGAATATTTCCTGAAATAAAAGATTATACTCCTACATCTTTTCAAGACTTTAGAGGAGAACTATATACAACATGGAAATCTGATGAATTTAAAAAATCTTTTGGAATGGATTTGGATTTTGTACACGATAAAACATCTGTTTCTAGATATAATGTTTTAAGAGGAGTTCATGGTGATAAAAAATCGTGGAAATACATGGCATGTGTTTATGGAGAAATTTATTATGTTGTAGTAGATTGTAGAAAAGACTCTCCTAATTACAAAAAATGGGATTGGGATATATTAAGCAGCAAAAATAGAAAAATGTTATTAATACCCCCAGGATTTGGGAGTAGTTTTTATGTAACAAGTGACATATCAGTAGTAAATTATAAATGGGCATATACTGGAAAATATCCAGATGTTGAAGATCAATTTACAGTAAGATGGAATGATCCTGAAATAAACATACATTGGCCTTGTACTAACCCAATTTTATCAGAAAGAGATGCATAAATTAGATATATTATTTATTAATCCTGGAAATGCCAAAGGTATATACCAAGATTTAGCCAAAGATTATTCAGCTATAGAACCACCAACATGGGCATTATTATTAGCAGAATCAGTTAGAAATAAAGGATACAAAACAGCAATATTCGACATTAATGCGGAAAGAATTTCTAATGAAGAATCAATAGAACGTATAAAAGAGTATAATCCTAAATTAATATGTTTTGTTGTTTATGGACAAAATGTAAATGCAGGTACTGTTGGTATGGGGGGTGCAGTAGCATTATCTAACCTAATTAAAGAAAAGGGTATTAATAATCCTCTTTCATATATAGGATCTTATATTCAAGCTTTACCTATAAAATGTTTAGAAGATGAACCTTCTATTGATTTTGGTTTTACTAATGAAGGATTATATTCTATTCTTAATGTTTTAAAAGAAGAAAACATTGATATAAATAATATGGATCATATAAAAGGTATAGTTTGGAGAAAAGATGGAATACCAGTAATGAATCCTTCAGAAAAGCTTGTTAATAAAAAGGATATGGACACAGAATTTCCAGGTTATGCTTGGGATTTACTCCCTTTTAAAGAAAAACCATTAGACCTATACAGAGCTCCAATGTGGCATGCTGAATATAATATGGATAATCGTACCCCATACGCTGCATTACAAACATCTTTAGGATGTCAATTTGCGTGTGAATTTTGTATGATTAATATTATAAACAGAGACGATGAAGAAGAAATAGGGGTAGCAGGAAATTATAGTTTAATGAGGTATTGGTCTCCTGAATATATTATTAAGGAATTCGATAAATTAATTGATATGGGAGTAAGAACCATCAGAATTACAGATGAAATGTTCTTATTACGTCCTAATTATTATATTCCTTTATGTAAACTTTTAAAAGAAAGAAACGATAAATTAAAAGAGAACGGAGAAGAACTTAAAATGTGGGCTTATTCTAGAGTAGATACATTAAGAAGACCTGAAGTACTAAAATTAGTTAAAGAAGCAGGTATTAAATGGTTATGTTTAGGTATTGAAAGTGCCGATAAAAATGTACGTTTAGAAGTTTCAAAAGGTAAATTTGAAGATGTTAACATCACTGAAGTTATAGGACATTGCCATGATGCTGGAATTGAAGTAATGGCTAATTATATAGTAGGACTCCCAGGTGATACTAAAGAATCTATGCAAAAAACATTAGATTTATCTTTAGAATTATGTACATCAGGGTGGAACACCTACGCAGCAATGGCTCTTCCAGGAAGTCAATTATATAAAAATGCAATAGAAAATAATACACCATTACCTGAAGATTATACAGGATATTCATTTCATGCTTATAATACCTTACCTCTTCCTACAAAAGAACTAACCCCCGCTGAAATTCTTAAATTTAGAGATGAAGCTTTTGATATTTACCATACTGATCCTGCTTTCTTAAAAAGAATTGAAAGATTGTTTGGAAAAGAAGAAGCAAACAATATAAAAGAAATGACAAAAATTAAATTAAAACGAAAAATATTTGAAGACTAATGGAAAATTTTAACTTACCTTTAATGAGCGATAATATCTCTAGAGATGATATTAACGCAGTAGTAGATTTTTTACAACAAGATCCAATACCTAGACTTACTAATGGACCCAAAGTTAAAGAATTTGAAAGTAGATGGTCAGAGTGGGTTGGGATGGAGTATAGTGTAATGGTTAATTCAGGTACAGCAGCTAATGAATTAACCATGCTAGCACTTAATTATATTAGTGGTACTGGAGAAATAATAGTACCCCCACTAACATGGGTATCAGATGTTAATTCTGTTTTATTTGCAGGACACACACCTGTATTTGTTGATATAAACCTTAAAAATTTATCTTTTGATATTGAAAAATTAAAAGCAGCAATAACAGATAAAACTAAAGCTATATTTTTAACTCATGTTTTAGGATTAAATGGTGTAACTGATGAATTAATTCAATTATGTGAAGAAAAAAATATTTTACTTATTGAAGATGTTTGTGAGTCTCATGGAGCTACTTTTAAGGGCCAAAAATGTGGTTCAATGGGTTATGCTAGTAATTTTAGTTTTTATTTTGCACATCACATGTCAACTATAGAAGGAGGAATAGTTTGTACTAATGATCCTTTATTTTACCAAATATGTAGAGCTCTTCGTTCTCATGGAATGGTTAGAGAAATGACAGATGTAAATTTTAAAAATAAAATAATAGAAGAAAATCCAACTTTAAACCCTGATTTTATATTTTTAGGACCTGCTCATAATTTTAGAAGTTCTGAAATTAACGCAGTAATAGGATTAAACCAATTACCTAAACTAGATAATAATAATAAAGTAAGAACTAAAAACTTTGATCATTTTATAAAAAAATTAGACTCAGAAAAATACATAACAGACCTTAATACGGAGGGCCAATGTAATTATGCTTTTATAGCAATATTAAAAGAAGCTTCATTTGAAAAAAGAGATTTAGTAGAAAAAACCCTGTTAAAAAATAAAATAGAATTTAGAAGAGGACTTTCAGGTGGTGGAAATCAACTAAGACAACCTTATTTTAAAAAGAAAAATATAGATTTTACTAAATACCCAAATACAGAACATGTGTCCGATTTTAGTTGGTATATAGGAAATTATCCAACATTAGAAATAGAAAAAATAGACCATTTAATTAACATTTTAAATAATATATAATGAGTAAAGTTTTTATAGTAGCTACTCCTATAGAAGTAGATAACGCAACAGAAATATTAGGATATCCTATAATATACAGTGGAATAGGAAAAATAAACGCTACAATGGCGGTTTATAAAGCTATACATGAAGCACACACAGAAATAATAAATATAGGTTCATGTGGTTCTTCATTATTACCCCCCGGAGAATTAATAGAAGTAGGTCAAGTATATCAAGATATTGATCTTACTCCCTTAGCACCTTATGGCGAAAATTTATTTGAAACTAATAGTAAAAAAATAGAATTGGATGCAAACTCATCTATAAGCTGTTTTACTACAGATTATTTTATGGATAAACCTCAAAAATCTAAATATTCTAAATATTACTTGGATATGATTGAAAATTGTTCTATATTCGATATGGAATGTTTTGCATTAGCTAAAGTATGTAAACATTTTAATATAAAATTTACCTCACATAAATGGGTATCGGATGATGGGGATGGAAGTACATGGGAAGAAAATTGTAAAATAGGTTTTAACAAATTAAAAATAAAATTAAATGAGGATATTAGTAGTAGGAGATAGTTGTTTAGATACGTTTATTTATGGTGATATTGACAGAATAGCTCCCGAAGCTCCAGTACCTGTTATTAAACCAAAATATAAAAAAGATAATCCAGGTATGGCAGCTAATGTAGTTGCTAATTTAAAATCTTTAGGAGCAGAAGTAGATTTAATTACAAATTCAACTTTAATAAAAAAAATACGTTTTGTAGATGAGCGTTACAATCAAATGGTATTACGTGTTGATGAAAATGATTTTTGTGATAGAATAAACTTTAATGATATTACGTTTGAAGGAGAAAGTAAGAATTTAAAGATAAATAATTTAAACTTAAAATATATAAACAAAAATTATGATGCTATTGTTATATCAGATTACTGTAAAGGGTTTTTAGAAGATGAAGATATAGAAAAATTTACAAAACTTGATATCCCCTCTTTTATAGATACTAAAAAGAAATTAGGAGATTGGTGTCTTAATGTTGATTTTATTAAGATAAATAGTTTAGAACACGAGAAAAATTTTGAAAGATTACCAGAATATCCTAACTTATTAGATAAATTAATAATAACTAAAGGTAAATATGGTTGTGAATATAAAAATAAGATCCATTCTACAGAAGAAGTACCAGTAAAAGATGTTTCAGGAGCAGGAGATACTTTTATGTCAGGTTTAGTATTTGAATATGTAAAAAGTAAAGATATAGAAAAAGCAATTAACTTTGCTCAAGAATGTACAACAAAAGTAGTTCAAAAATCAGGAGTTTCAACAATATAATTAAAATGAGAAAAGATTCTATAAATTCAGACCACGTTGGGGAAATAAATATTAATTATCCCTCCCATCAAACATATAAAGATGCTAAATTAAATAAAGAAACATTTGATTTTAGATATGAAAAATTAAAACATTATATTCCTGAAGGATCAGTTTGTTTAGATATAGGATCTCATATAGGTAATTTTACTTTATTATTTGCATCATGTGCAGGTAAAGAAGGAAAGGTATTAGCATTTGAACCTAATCCTCATTGTTACGAACCTCTTACAGAAACAGTTAAAGATAATCCTACTCTTAATATTATTCCTATTAATGTAGGATGCACTGAAGAAACTAAAAAATATACTTTTAATTTTGCTAACGATCAATATGGGCATAATAATGGGGGGTATTATAAAGAATCTAAAAACGAAGCAAACAAACACTTATCTGAACATGTTCATAACCACGAAATAGAAGTTGATGGAATTAATACTTTAGATTTTTTAAATAAAAACCATTCAGACTTAATAGATGATATTAATTTTATTAAAACTGATTGTGAGGGGTATGATCATAAAGTACTACAAACATTAGTTCCTTTAATAATTAAAAATAAACCAACTTTAATGGTAGAAGCTTTCCGTTTTCTTACGATTGAAGAAGCTACGGAATTATTTAACACTATCAAAGATTGTGGGTATAACATATATGATATGTCTCCTTTAGATGATATTACAGATTGTGTTGGTCCTTTGAATATAGAAGAATTTCTTTATTATAATGAAAAAGTAATTGATAATGGAAATATATTATGTATTCATGAAAGTAAAACAGAAGAATATAATCTTCCTAAAATAGTAAAAGATAAAACAGCAGTAGTGATTTTTGGTAGAAATGATGGGTATAAAGAAAAAGAAAGATTTATTATTCATGTAACTGCTATGTTAGATACTTTTGATGAAGTAATATATGTAGATTGGAATTCTCCAAAACAAAGTTTTTTATATGAAGTAATAGATGAATTACCTAAAACAGGTAGATTAAAACATTTTGTTATACCTCCTGAATATGCTAAAATACTAACTAATGATGATCCTAAAGCCCAGAGATGTAGTACAGTATTAGCACTAAATATAGCTTTAAGAAGAACAGATGCAGAATGGGTTGTAGTTTCTACTACAGATATACTTCCCCCTTTTAAACATGAATTAAATAATTTTATTTCAAAATCAAATCCTAATAGTTTTTATACTTTAAGTAGAAGAGAAATTCAATATAAAGACGTTATAGATAATAAAGAAAACTTAGATCAATTTAGAAAACATTTAGGAGAAACAACTGAACCTCGTGTTTTTCCTGCTCAAACAACTCCTAACGATAAATGGAGTATTTTTAATTGTTGTGGAGACTTTCAATTAGCTAGTAGAAATTTATGGCATAAAATTAGAGGTTATGAAGAGGGGATGTTAGCTGCTTGTTTTAGTGATACTAATGCACAAAAGAAAGCTACTTTATATGGTTTTGATTTAGTTCCCGTCTATGATGTTCCCTTATATCATATGTCTCATGAAGGGATGGGTAATGATGGAACTAACCCTACTAAACAACACTATAATGATG
>TARA_R110001632_G_scaffold2096_4_pt1 | contig 13104 bp, 13 predicted proteins | sample TARA_R110001632 | Tara Oceans TARA_R110001632 (sample SAMEA4398266) | marine metagenome | biome: Polar Biome; feature: [SRF] surface water layer (ENVO:00010504); material: water (ENVO:00002006), including particulate matter (ENVO:01000060) such as... | depth 5 m
GTTGGTAAAGACATGGGAGGCAAGAAAGGAAAATGCAAGAAGTGTAAAAGTAAGTGCTCTTGCGGTAAAAAATAGATCATGGCAAATAGAAAAGCAATAAAAAAAGTTTTAGGAGGCCCGGAAGAAGAGCCTAAGAAAAAGAGTGTCTTAAGTTATCCTTTGGGAAAAAAAAATGAACAAGAGATTCTTAAAGACAACCCAAAACGTTATAAGAGAATTGCAAACCGTACGTTTAAGAGTATTCAGAGACAAAAAGAAAGAGCACAAAGGAAAAACGAAAGAACCCCACTAAAAAATACAAAAGCTGTAAAAAAGATTAAAAAATTTACAAAGAAAGTTATTGGTAATGCAAAAATAAATAGCCAAAATAGAAAAGCTAAAAGATCCAATAGAGGAGACGGTGGAGGATTCAAGTGCTCTGGAGTTGTGTGTGACGGATAAATAATAAATAATAAGATATGCCTGACTATATTAAAAGAGAAAAGAAAAGAGAAAAGGTATAAATAAAATTTAAACAAATGAATCATGCCGATAAAGACGGTATGGTTAAAGGGCATATACCCACGGAGGCGTGGAAGCCATCGCATGAAGAGTTTGATTATCCAAAATCATTTGTTACATGGATAGACAGTATCAATTCAGGGTGGCAGAATAAAGAAGTATTTAAGCCCTTTAATCTATACTGCAAACAAGCGAAACTATGGCTAGAGGACAAGTCTGACATCATAGATTTTGACAATGAAGAAGATCAATATGATTGGTTGGTAGAAGAAATTCAGAGATGTAAAGACAACACACTATACTTCTGTAACAAGTACGGATTTATTAAAGAAGATAAGTCTACAGGCGGTATGTTAAAGTACTCAGCCTGGGAAGCTCAAGAGGTATTACTGTTTTTATTTGACTGTGGATACTCAATGATGATCGGTAAGGCTCGGCAAATTGGTTTTACAACAACCATGTGCCTGGCGGGAATGAAAAGAGTAAACCTTAATAAGTCCTATTTCATTAAGTTTGTAACACACTCAGAGTCAAAGGGTATAGAGATATTTAGAGATAAGGTCAAGTGGACATATACAAAGATTCCTGAATACATAGCTCAAGACGTAAGAAACTGGACAGATAAAGTCATGTCGTTTGACAAGAAAGGTCAAAAGAAAGGTCGTGACGAAGGTGGTGCATCAAGATTTCAAGTAGATAGCCCTCAAATAGATGCGATAAACGGTGGATCACCATCAGCTGTGTTTGTCGATGAGATAGGGCTATTTGATATCTTCGGAGAGATGATGCGTGAGGGTAGACCTGCTCTATTTAAGTACAATCCCGAAACAGGCAAAATGACCATGCAACAGCAGTTTATGGCCTGGGGTACGGGTGGTGAAATGGATAAAGGTGGATCCGTATTTGAGTCAGAGTTTAAAATGTGCATGAAGCAATGGAAGGAAGGCAACTATGAATACGGTATTATACCGCTATTCTTCAATGCATACGCCAGGAGAGGAGTTGACGATAAACACATAAATAATGAGCGCAAGGCTTATCTCGCATTGGAAGGAACTAAGAAAGGCGAGGTCGCCAAAGTTCAGTTCCACCAACATTACCCAATAACTATAGACGACATGTTCTTGAGAAAATCTAGAACACTTGTACCTATACATACATGTAATCAAAGATTAGCAGACATATACGGAAAAGAAGTTCCTATAGAGTATGGTTTTTTTGAGCCAATACTAGACATGTCTCAGCCTACACCCGATCTATTAACGTCTCATAGAATTGTTGGAGCCTCATGGATGCCAACAAAAGGAAGAGAAGATATACAGACAAGCGCTGTAATAGTTCATCACCCGCCACAGGGAGAGGTATGGAAAAATAGGTGGTATCAAGGTACTGACCCGATAAACTCAGAAACAGGACACTCTATGATGTCTAGTGCCGTATGGGATGCATATACAAACTCTGTATCGTCCGTTGTCTTCCATAGGGATAGAAAGTTCAAACAGACGTACCTTCAGGTTCTGCTTCAAAGCCTTTATTACGATCAGCAGAAAAGAGGTGGTATTAAAGAGCTTATAGAGAACAACATTGGAGATATGCACCTTGACTTCCAAGAGATACATGGCTTCAGAAATAAATTCACTGCTATGGCTCAGTTGCCTGAATATTTTCAGACTCACTCAGGGAAATGGTTTGGAATATCCAATAAAGCCAATACAGGCCCAAGGATAATAGCAAAAACAGAAGAAATGGTTGACACCTATGCAAACAGCATAGATATCCCCTGGATATGGGAGCAATTAAAAACATTTGTAGAAAAAGATTTAAAAAGCTCAAATAGCCATAGACAAACTAGATACCAAGCAGCAGATACAAGGTATGATTATGATGATGCTATATTCTCAATAACATTTGCGTATATAAATGCACAATCACACTCCAGGTATGAGCCTGAGAATGTAAAAACAATGAGTGGTAAGAATAAGGTAATCACAAGGTATGTTCAGTCTAAAGAAACAAACTACAGAATGAAATTAGCAAGAGTAGATAAAGACACCGGAAAGATATTGAAAATTATTAATTAAAAGATTTTATATCTTTACAAAAAAACAAAACAAATGGCTACAGAAAAAGAAAAAGTAGAATATAAAAAGCACACAGAAATAAAAACATATAAATCTTCGGCTAGAGAAAGTGTTAAAGGATCAGCAAGGCATTCATCTAAATTTTCTAACGAGTCTTCTTTAATAAAAGACAACCAGGAAAAAATAAATGCTTTAGTTCGTTTATCAGATCACATTATTAGTTTAGACTCTGAATTATCACAATTAAAAATTGAATTTTCAGAGCTAGAAGATTTATTATCAGAACTTACAGTTAGAGTTGATGCATTATCTAAGCCTGCTAAGAAGTAGGCCATTCTATATTAAACTGAGAAAGCATAACTCTGGACTTTTCAAATCCTAAAAACTTGTTTTCCCATACACATCCGTGTTTGTTTTCTATAGCTACTATGTATTTTTCTTCGATTTGTCTAAAAAATGAAAGTTCTTTTTTATTCATTTTCTTGTAAGACATACGCATGTATCTATCATCAGACTCAAATATGCTTTTATTAGCGTTATACCAGTATAGATGATACTCGGTAACGTATTCTGTTGATTCAAAAATTGGAGTTATGTATGATTTAGCTATAAAGTGTTGAGTTTCGTCTTCTATTACCTGTGAAAGTTTATTACTAGAGTATGACGATGATGTGCTCAATTTTTACTGTTCAAATTTGTGATTGTTTATTATCCACCTAACCTCTTCTTCAAGATTCCACACTTGTATAGGTACGTAGTTTTGGTTCTTATCACTGTTTAACCAACAAATATAAGAATTTCCTAGTTTTATATTGGTATTTTTTTCTATTAGATATTTGTAGATCCCTAATTGTAGGCTAAATTTTGTCATTTCGCAATCATCTAGGTGCTCTAATCCATTTGTTAATTTACTCCCATATGGACTAAACTCTTTTATGTCTTTATTGGTTTTATAGTCCCATATCTGAAACTCTTTAGACTGTACGTTATAGAATAGCTTGTCAACCATTCCGCAGATGCCAAGATTATAATCACCTACAACAAGCTCTGCTTTAACCATTATCATTTTATCTTTGGTGTCTCTATAGAAGTTAGTTACCATATCTAGCAACTTAGGATCTACCTCTGATAAGAATGGGTCTTCGTATCTCTTATTCTGAAACATATACTCTGCAAAAGCATGGACATGTGTTCCTTTCATTGCGGCTGAATCTCTTTTATCCTCCCAGTCTTTTAAAACCTCTACGATTGGTATATTATGTTTCTTTGAATATTTAGAAGCGATTATTGCTGTTTCAAATGTCTTCTGATACATTCCAACTACAGCAGTTGTAGACACACACTCTAACTCTCTATAAAAATAAGTATGCGTTTTTTCAAAGAATGTTATATCTCTAAATTTGTCTAGTTCTTTAAGTATTTGTATGTCCATTATACTAATACTTCGTCCAGATCCTTCATTAACTCCTCTAGGGCCTCCTCCATCATCTCATCATCTTCAGACACGGGTCTAAATCTGTTTGATAGGAAGAATTGATAAGGGGATTGTTCTGATATATCTATCTCTGCAAACTTATAACCTAAAGTCATTCTTTGCTTTGCTAACTTCTTTGCGTCAACAACTGTATAGATTTCGTTTTTCTTAATCCACTGTCCAATATAGTCACTAGGTTTAGCGCTATCATTAATGCATATAACTCTGAAATTGTCCATATATCAACCATACTTTTTATTTAAAAACCCCCAAGCGTATAAGCGTATGGTTGGACAAGGAAAAGACACAAGGGGGTTTAACTAAAATTTTTGTAACCAACAACCAACGCTTGATACAAATGTAATAATTTATTTGAATTAAACAAACAAAAACTAAAAAAAAGAAAAGAAACAAAGAAAAAAGAAAAAGAAAGAAAGTGGACAAAGAAAGAAAAAGAAAAAAGAAAAAAAGAAAAGAAAAAAAAGTTTTCCCCGAATAAGTTATTAACAATGTTATAATTGCTTAAAAAAAGCACGTTTAAAATATACATATATTTGTAACTAATAATCTATGCACCGTGCATGGTTTAATACAAACCAACACCGACTAACGTCCGTGTATAAAACAATTTATTATGATTAGATATGAATTCCCTAGAATTGGAAACGTTGATAGCGTTACCGTTCTTGACACCCCAGTTACAGCTGACACAGCTATGCTTGGAGGTACACTTACAGTAAAAAACGAAGCAGGTTCGCCTTCTTTAGTTTGTCGTGCTGCTGATTTAATTAGCTTTTCTGAAGCTGCTTATTCTGCTGGGACTGCTCATGCTGTAAACGTAACACTTACCACGATGACTTTAGTCAACAATAGAGTTTATTCTCTTACTGTTACTGCTCCAAACGTAATTAACTTCTTCGGAGGTGGTCGCGAAACTGGTGCTATCTACCAAACTCGTACATACAACGTATCTTCAGGGGCGACTGCCACTGTTGATGGTATTGGCGCTTCTTTTGCCGCTGCAATTGCTGCTGACCCAATGGCTTACTTTACTGCGACTTATACTGCTGGTACAGATGTACTTTTAATTACTGCTGCTTCTGCTGATGCTGGTGCATTAGTTATTACTGCTCCTGCTGGTGCGGCTCAAGCTGACCAAGCTGCATTTGTAGCTCCTGTTGGTAAACTTGCCGAGTTAGTAGCTTACGGAATTAGCGCTGCATCTGTTGCTGGTACTGATTATCACCGATTTATTGTACGTCACCGAAAATTAATCCGAAGTAACGCTGTTAGTGGTCTTCAAGTATTTGCTCCTGTAAACTCTTTAGTGTTTATTCAGGATATAACTGCTGGAGATACTGCTAAAGCTTTATTGTCTGATTTACTTGATGGAAGTCACGCAACTAACGCTGCTACGACTCAATTATACCTTGGATGCCCAAGCGTGTAATTAATTTTTAGTTATATTTGTAGGGTAGGGGCTAAATTCCTCTACCCTATTTTTTTATTAATTTTATGGCAGTAAAAGAAGTTGAAGTTATTCTCTTTGGTTTGGAAAGAGATGGAGATCTAAGAATAGAGTATCCAGAGCTAGCTGAAATAGATGAATTTAAAGACTTAAAAGTAAAAGAAGTAAGACTTTGTTGGTTTCTTGGGAATAGAACAAGCCCGGTATACAAACTAGATAAAGCAAAAAGACTTTTAAACTCTTTAGAGCTAGTCTATGGGAAGAATTATGAAACAAGAAAAGACCTTAAAGAAATTATCAACGGCAATATGCCTGAAGAAATTGTTAAGGGGATTCATAAGATGGAGCAATTCAACCCTGAGTATAGACTTAGAGCGAAGTTAATGAGTCAGTATATGTTTGATATGCTTAATGAAATGATTATAGTGGATAGAGCTACTCTTGGAACAATGGATACAGATGAGAAAAAGAAGTATACCGACTTGGTTGTTAAAATTCACTCTGAACTTCCTGATATGGTTAAAACGCTAGAGGCGTCATACGGGGCTAAGACTATTGAGAAGAAAACTAAAAAAGAAATTCTTGTAAAAATTAATGACGTACTATGAGTTACATGTTCGCGAACAACAGGGTTAGACCAAGTAAGCTAAAAGGGTCAAAGAATAAAAAATATCATAGTGATTATGCTAAGTTTTGTTTATCTACAATGGATAATTACATCTATAGAAGATATATAAACAGGTGTTTAGTAAATTGGTCTTTCTTTAAAGGTGGAGATGGTCAGTGGATATTTGAAGAAGATGTTGAATCTTTCTTTTTAGATGAGTCTGGAGATGTTAGAAACAGGCTTAAGTGGACGAAGAACGTTATAAAACCAATGGTTCAGCAGTATGTTGGTAATGCTATTAGGCTTCAGTATGATGCTAGGGTAGAATGCATATCAGACTTTATTATAAATAAAAGAGAAAAAGATATTGCAGAGGCCGTTGGCCATGCAAAAAATGCTCAGGAATACCCAAATTTAAAATCTGCAATTGAAGAGAATCATGAAGTAGCAGAAACGCCTGAGGAGACTGAGAAAATGTTTAGAAATGTATTTTCCGAAAAGTACGAACAAGACATGAACAACTTGATAAATTATGTTGTTGAGGATGTTGAAATGGACGAGATAAAGGTACAGATAACTAGAAATCTAGCATTATGTGGGCTTGGAATATATAAAGGATATGAGTCTAATGACGTTTATAAAGCGGAGTCTACGAATCCATTGTTTTTTGGATGGGACATGTCAGCTATAAAGCCTGACCTATCAGATTCAGAGTATATGTTTGAGTGGTACTACATGGATAGCCCTAGTATATTTGAGAAGTATCAAAACTTAAGTCAAAAAGAAAGAGAGTCTATAGAGAACTACTCTAGAGACAATAGCCAGAATAGCATGCATAGGATGGTGAACAATGTATATACAATCCCTGGCTCAAAAATTCCTGTATATGAGGTTTATTGGAAAGATGTAGAAAAAAGAGAATACGGATGGGTAGAGGACGATTATGGTTACCCGTATTATACAATGATTAATGATCCTGATTCTAAATACAAAGATAGCGACTTAATAAAACCCCCAACTGATAAGCATCAGGAAAAAATGGGAGACAAAAAGAAGTCAACCATATATGTAGACATAATGAGGTTTTGTATTCTTATACCTCAAGAAGAAATAGGAGGAAGCGAGTCGGGAGATATTGTTTTAGACTACGGGGTAATGCCTTACCAAGAGAAGAATCTTTATGATCCATCAAATGTAAAGTTTCCGTACAAGTGTTATACTTGGGTATATGATAGAGGAGAAATTCTAACACCTATTGATGACGTTATTGATCCTCAAAGATTTTTAAACAGAACTATATCGGTAATAGAATCTCAAATGGCGAACATGAGAGGGTCTGGAACTGTTATATCTAAATCAGCGGTAGACGATAGAGACGCAGAAGCAGATGTTGTTAGAAATATAAACTCTTCTAAACCTATATTTGTGGATACTGATAGGGTGGGTTCTGTTCAGAATGCTATTGGAACATACGGTACAAATATTGGCCCTGGAACTCTTCAAATGTTTCAAGTTATACAGTCTGTTCAGCAGTCTATACAAGATGTAACAGGTGTTAACGAAGCAATGACAGGTACTCAAGGTGGAAGCGACGTCCTTGTCGGTGTCGTTGAGGCGCAGATACAAAGAGGGTCTTTGGTTCAAGAGCCATTTTATTGGGCTTTAACATCTATACTTAAGCAGGCTTATCAACATATATCGGTAGTAGGTAAGGCTATATATTTTGAGAACCCAAGAAGATTAGCCATGATGGTCGGAGACGCTGGTCTTGAGACGATAACAATTACGGAAGATAATATGATGCAGGACTATAGGGCTTTTATAAAAAGGTCTGAGTCTGAAGAAAAAGGTGTTCAAACGGGAGATCAATTATTATTCACACTTCTTCAATCTGGTCTTTTAGACCCACCAACATTTGCAAATCTATTTGGAAGATCAACACCTCAGTTGGTTGCCTCGGCTCTAAGGAAGTTTCAACAAGATAAGCTTATGGCTCAGGAAAAATCAGATCAAGCTGCAAATCAAGGTATGCAGAGTGGTCAACAGCAAGAAGAGGCTGCGGCTCAAATGGCAATGGGCCAGCAGAATGTAGCGATGGAACAAGAGGCTCTTATGAGAGAAGGGGATCATGAAAATGAAATGGAAAAAATAGCTTTAAAAGAGCAATCTAAACTAGAAAGAGAGCAGATTAAAAAACAGCAATAACATAATTTTGTAAATTTGAATAAATAATAAATATAGTATGAACGAAGATTTTGAAAAAGAAGTAGAATCGGTATCATCAGAGATTGATTCTAGGGCTGAGGCCCCTCAAGCTGAAGAGGTGTCTGCAGAGATGCAAGACCAAGTTAGACAACTTGAGTCCTTGGCTAAAATGGATCCTGAATTTGCGAATTCAGCAGAGTATAAAGACCTAATGGCTTCAATAAACGAAGAAGCTCCAAAGGCAACGCAAGAAGAAGAAGTAGAAGAAGAAGTATATGAAGAGGACGAAGAGGACGAAGAAGAAGTCGCCTCTGAAGACGATGTTTTTGGATTGTCAAAATCAAAAAAGAAACAGAAAGACCTTAACATAGACTTTGATATTCCAGATGGGATGATTGACTTGATATCATCAAAGTTTGGAATTCAAGATCCTTCAAAGTTTTTCAAATCTGCAGACACCTGGAGGAATCAAGCTCAAGAAGGGGCTGAGGCAACAAAGGAGTATGAAGCATTAGCTTCTGATCTAGAGGCTCTTCCTTCTGAAATAAGACAGTCAATACAGTTATGGGCAAATGGCTCAGACTATACAAAGGCTTTTGATTCAAATGAAAGACTGGACTTTTCTGAATCCCACAAGGATCAAGACTCAGAGAACCTTGTTCAGCACTATCTTGAAGACGAATACAATGATTTAGTCGATAAGTACAACGATGAAAAGCTTGATGATGAAGACTTTGAAGATAGGATAGAACTTTTAGCTAGAACGACTAAACGAATGTTTAATCAGGATAGACAATCTATAGAGGAAGATCGTGAGAATTTCGCAAAACAACAGGTGTCCGAAAGGGAAGCCCTGAAGAAGAGCGCGGTTCTTTCCGTTAAAAACCTCAAAGAAGAGTACCCCGACTTCAGTAAATCTGAGATCAGTAAGATACAGAAGGTCTTGGTTGGTGGGAATATAGAAAATCTATTTTCAAATTCAGATGGTTCATACAAAGAAGATGCTGCGGAAATATTAGCATATGCTATGTATGGAAAGAAGATGATGGGCTCCGAAGGGAGTAAAGCTGAAAGAAGAGGTGAAAGTAAGGCCAACCTTAAAGCGGTTGACTCTAGCCCTAAGAGTATTAGAAAGCAAAAATCTTCAGACCAACAAAGAGGTATGAATTTAGACGCTGTTGGACATTTGAGTTCTGCATTTAAAAAAGACCCTTATGCATAATAGATTAGTAAATATATTTTAAACAAAAACAAAAATGGCAATTTATAACCCGCCCAATCAAGGTTTTTCAAACCAAAACAGTAACTCAGTAGGTTCTGAGTACGCTGCAACGTATGGACACGACATCTCATTGTTGGTTCAGAAGTTAACTAACAGAGCAATTTTTGATGCTTCTCCACAGCAGTTCATGGACTTGAAGTTGATGAACATGATTGCTGCAGAGCAAGTAAACTCTGATGAATTTTTCTATCAAGAAATGGGATATCAGCGTGAGCCTTTAACGGCTACTGCAACAGCAGCCGCTGCAATTTCTCCTGCTTCTCAGACAATCACTGTTTCTTCTGTAGCAAACATTTCAACAAACACAATTATCTCTTATCCTGATGGATCTAAAGGTAACGTTACTAATGTTGATTCTGCTTTGTCTCAAATCACAGTTACTCCTTACTCTGGAGATTCTGTACCTGCTGTAGCTATCAATGATTTACTTGCAAACGTTTCAACTGTCGATTATGATGGTTCTGAAGGTTTCGCTCAGTATTTCCGTGCTTCAGTTATTGAGCGTAACAACTACGTTCAATTGTTTAACAAAGCTATTCGTTACTCAGAAGTTGAGCTTCACAAGTTGAAAAACTTAGGGACTACTGACAACTTCCTTGAAATGGAACGAAATGCAATGTTTAATCAGCACCGAATTGACTTATCAAATGCTTTCTGGGCAGGTCAAAAAGGTCAAGTTGTCACGGCTAACGGAACAGTTGCTAAAACTACAGGTGGTGTTTACACTTCTATGGTTGATGCAGGAGCTCCAAACACGACTGCTACAACTGCAACTTTAGTTGATGCATTTGAAGATATGGTTCTTTCTTCTGAGTATGGAGATTACGGACAGGCTCGTATGGCGTTTATGACTCCAACTGTACACAGACAATTGTCTTTAGCGTACAAAGAAGAGTTAACTCGTTATGCTCCAAATGACGAAATCGCATTGTTGAACTTGAAAGAAGTTAATCTTGGTTCTTCTCGAATTGTACTTGTACCATTCAAGAGATTTGAAGATTCTGCTTCATTCCCAGCTTCTTGGGCAAACAAGATCACAATTCTTGACATGAAGAACATCAAGAGATGTCAACTTTGGGGAGAGCGTTCAGGAGATACATTAGCATTGTCTGATGGAATTCCTAAGCGTTATGCTGATGTTTATGTTGATTGCAACATGGGTATCAAGTTCCATAACCCACTAGCTTGTGCTTGGTTAGATTTAATCTAATAATTGGTTCATAATAATTAGGGGGTTTCGGCCCCCTTTTTTAAAAAAATAAAAATGGCAATAGAAAAGAAAACAAAAGAAAAAGACGCTATCCTTCAAGATAACAAAATTGAAGCTACTAGCGCAGCTAAAAACACCCCTAAAGAGGATAAAGAAGAAACCCTTCCTGTATCATTGGTTCAACGACTAATGAAAGAGATGGAAGAAAAAATCTCTAACAAGTTTCAGTCTCAGATATCTAAACTCCAACTGCAAAAGCAGAAAGATAATATGGATGATGATTTAGACTATGTAGAGGAATTAGAAGACGACTGGTTAGATGCTCCTGTTGTATTTTTCGCATTCTCTATGAAGTATTCTATCCATAGCGATAGAAGAAAGGGTCAAGAGGTTTTACCTCCTTTTGGTGCGATTAAATTTATGCCTCTTATTCGTCATAGAAGACCGGGTAGGGGTAAGGAGGTTGAAGTCGTTTCAGTATCATCTGTTAGCGTTCAGTCTGGTAGAGTTGTAGAATACCTTAGAGACCATAGTTTATTTGGAATCTATTTTTATGAGAACATGGAAGATGTAATGAATGTAGATTCTTCATGGGCACATAAAATGGTTGAAGCGCAGAGATCTTTAGCTAGATTGTCTGACATGCAAATTGTAGCAAGATCAAAACAAGAAGGGGTATCTGTAAGTCAGAGTCCTGAAAGAATGAGAAGAGAGCTATCAGAAATTTTAGCAAAAAAATCCCAAGATCAACATGAGAGAATCTTAAATCAAAAATTAAGAGAATCTGTTATTGATTCAAAAGGACGAACCGTAACTGAAGGAACAATACAATAATGAGTTTTACTGCCCAATCTTTAAGAGACCAATTAGCATTTGCATTAGATGCAGAGAATTCCGATCATTATAGAGATGATTTGGATTATATTCCATCTATAAATGCCGCTATGAAGTGGCTAACCGCTGTTGTAAACGCAGCGTTTGGAGAAAACAAGATTGGGGAGGAGTTCTTTCGTGAATTATCATACTCAGGGGTGTTTCTAACAAGCAACACCTCTAGGGTATCGTTAGATGTTTTCCCTAGCGAGGTATGGACAATACTAGCCGTGATGGCCCTTCCTACTACTGAGACAAATTCAAACCCAGTACCGGCAACACCCGATACCAAAAGAAGCTATCACCTTGATAACCTAATACATGTGTCATCTTTAAATGCCTGTAAAAGAATAAGTGTTGAAGCCTGGACTGATGCTTTGTTTAATCCAACGGAAGCAGGATATGATGGTGATCAGATATGTGATGGGCTTAAGTTGTATTCATATCTTCAACCAATAAACTACGGCAACCTTTCAAGAGGATCAAATTCTCAAGAGGTAGAGGTTCGTCCCGCAGTAAAAAACGGACAGATTACAGTTTTTTGGGCTAAGAAACCAGACGAAATAACAGCCCTGAGTCAACAGATAGATTTTCCAAACAGTGTTTTTCAGTTGTTATTTGACAAGGCATTGAACTATATAGCTTACAAGCAAGGAGACCAAACAACACTATATGGTGTTACATCGGCTGATATAACCCAATTATTAACAGTACTATAATGACATACAGATACGTAGCATACGATATTCAGAAAAGCCTTTATGCGTCATATGATGATGCCGACTTTACTATAAACCAAGTCCTATATTGGATAACTGTATTTGCTAATAAACTAAGAGTTCAGCATCAGTTGGCCACTAACTCCGACCTATTTACATCTACATTCTCGTCTGTATCTGTTAAGGAAGATACAAAAAGCAGAAAATACATAGACTTACCAGTTCAAGTAATGGACTTACCGAACAATGGAGGAATAATATACATAACCTACAATGAGGAAACATGCAATTGCTCTGGGCCTGTTTTTGCTCAAGTTTGGTTTCAAGGCACAAGCGTTGGCTCGGTTCAAAGTCTATACATGGATGAGTATACAACACCATCAACTAGAAATCCATATTTCTATCGTATTGGTCACAGAATTGATAATGTTGACGTTAACAGGCTTTATTTACTAGGAGTGGAGTGTACGCCTGTAAAAGATGTAGAGATAGCTGTAAAGTCAAGTATGGATCCTAGGGACATATGTGACCTAGACGCGGAGATGCCTCTTCCAGATGAATTAATTCAAGATGTAATAACCGCTGTTCTTCAGTTGGGTAAATTCATAATGATGGTTCCAGAGGAAACCACAAATGATGGGGCTGATGAAACAGAGCCCCCAACTCCAACTTATGCTAGCAGAT
>TARA_R110001632_G_scaffold195954_1_pt1 | contig 13073 bp, 22 predicted proteins | sample TARA_R110001632 | Tara Oceans TARA_R110001632 (sample SAMEA4398266) | marine metagenome | biome: Polar Biome; feature: [SRF] surface water layer (ENVO:00010504); material: water (ENVO:00002006), including particulate matter (ENVO:01000060) such as... | depth 5 m
CTAACAAAGTGCCTAAGTCTGGTACATCACCTAAGCCAGCACCTAAACCAGACAAGAACTTTAAAGGTAAAGGTTTAACTAAGTCGTTGCGTCCTAGATACCGGCCCGGGGGTTAATATGGCAGGACTTTCTGTATTACGTGTTATTAGCAACGACCAAATGGTGCGTGATGAAAAAGCTGCTATAAACAAAGAGCTTGAAGATCGCCAAAACAGCGAATTAATTTTAGGGCTGACTTCTTATTTAAGACAATGTTGGGATGCAGCACGTATTGCTAAAAAACCCATTGAAGACATAATGCTGAGAGCACTACGCCAACGAGCCGGACAGTACGAGGCGGACAAACTACGACAGATTCAAGGACAAGGTGGGTCTGAAGTATACATGATGCTCACTGAAGTGAAATGTCGCGGGGCTGAAAGTTGGTTACGCGACATTTTATTAGACACAGGTACGCCCCCATGGAGTATTAATCCGACACCTATTCCTGATTTATCACCAGAACAGTCCGGCATCATACAACAAATTTTTGCGGATAGAGTTTTACAAGCTATTCAAGCCACTCAAAAGGCTCCTTCTGTTAGCGAAATGGAAGAACTAAAAGAAGTAGTTAGTCAAGATTACAGGTTTAAAATACTACAAGACGCCCAAACTAGGGCAGATAAAATGAAAATACGCATTAGCGACCAGTTTGCTCAAGGTGGTTGGCCTGATGCGTTTAATGATTTTATTACTGATTTGGTTACTTACCCGTGTGCTTTTGTTAAAGGGCCAATTGTACGTAGACAACGAATGTTAGGCTGGAGTAAAGGGCCAGACGGCGCTACCATGGTTGAAGGTACAGATAGGCTAGGGCCAGAGTATGAGCGTGTAAATCCGTTTAATATGTATCCTGAACCGGGTATTACTAAACTAAACGATGGTTATTTGTTTCAACACCATCCTATGAGTAGAACGCAGCTGTCTGACCTTATAGGCGTTCCCGGGTATGATGATGAGGCTATACGTAAAGTATTAGAAGTAGGTAATGGGCAATCTTGGATTAATGAAGACGTAAAACTACAAGAGGACGAGCTTGAACGTAAATATTACGTATATGATTCACCTACCGAAACGTATGATGCGTTAGAATTTTGGGGTAAAGTTAGCGGTGAGATGTTGCTAGAATGGGGATTAACACCGGAAGAAATACCTGATTCTGCCAAAGAGTATGATGCTAATGTATGGGTAGTGGGTAATTACACTATTAAAGCAATCCTTAATTACGACCCGCTTGGAGAAAAACCATATGCGACTACCTCGTTTATTAAATCTCCCGGTGCGCTTTGGGGGCGGGGTATCCCCGAAATTATTGAAGACCTCCAAAATATCTGCAATGCCGCTGCGCGGTCCCTTGTTAATAATATGGGACTCGCATCTGGACCTCAAGTTGAAGTTAACCTTGAGCGTATCCCTCCTAATGAAGATATTACGCAGTTGTCTCCGTGGAAAATTTGGCAAGTAACTAACGACCCCCTAGGGTCTAGCGCACCTGCGGTTCGTTTTTCTCAACCTGATTCTCGTGCCAATGAACTTATGGGGGTGTATGATAGGTTTAGTAAATTAGCCGATGACCATTCTGGTGTTCCGTCTTACGTTACGGGAGACCTTAATGTATCTGGTGCAGGCAGGACCGCATCGGGACTATCTATGCTGATGGGGTCTGCTGGCAAGGGTATCCGCCAAATTGTAATGTATATAGATAATGATATTATTAAACCCGTTGTACAAAGACAGTTTATTTACAATATGCGTTATGATGAAGATGAATCTATTAAAGGCGATGTAGAGGTTGTAGCTAAAGGCGCTATTAACTTAGCCGTAAAAGAAACCCTAAATGTTCGTCGCATAGAATTTTTAAACGCAACCGCTAATCCAATTGATATAGAAATTGTAGGACAAGATGGTCGAGCGGCTTTGTTACGTGAAATAGCTAAAGGTTTACAAATGCCTGTAGACGATATAGTTCCGTCACGAGAAAAATATAACATGGGTTTGCAAGCTAAGGCCCAAGCCCAACAACAACAAGCTGCAGCTGCGCCTACACAACCTGATGGTTCGCCAAAAGGGGGAGCAGACGCTAACACTGTAACACCAAACGCGACAGGTAATGCATGAAGCGTCCTAGTCCTGATACAATTAAAGTTTTGGCGGCGTTATCCCGACAGTACCCCGCATTACTTGAGTGGCTCGATAGTTGGTATAGACACGAGCTTGAACAGCTACCTAATTTGGGTAGCGAGAACGTGGCACGTTCACAGGGGCGGTGCCAAGTTCTTAAAGAGGTTTCTGACCTTATTGAAAAGTCCCCTGAATACGCAGCACAGTCTACACCATGAGACAGCTGTTTAATTACGCATACCGTTAGGAGCGTTTAACATGGCAATACCAGCGCAAGTTAAGAAGCAATCTGAGGCTATCCAGAAATTGTATGAAGAACTTAATGTTGAAACTGAGGAACAGGGTAAAAACACACCCGAGGCCGTAGTTGAAAATTATGTATCCGAAACATTTAATGAAGCCGACAGTGCGGAAGAACAAGCAGTCGAGTCTGATAATCAAGAGCAAGTATCATCAGGCAATGTAGATGAAGAAGAAACATTTGAGCGGCGGTATAAATCGTTGCAAGGAATGTATAATGCAGAAGTCCCACGGTTACACGCAGAAAAGCGCGAACTAGAAACGCGGGTTTCACAACTTGAAGCATTAATGTCAACATTAAATACACCGAAACGAACTACTGCCCAACAACAAAATGCGCTTGTAACAGACGCAGATGTTGAGGAGTACGGTGATTCTATTGATGTTATGCGGCGTGTTAGTCGTGAAGAAGCTTCTCAACAGCAAGCACGTATTGATCAACTAGAAGGTCTTGTAAGAGGTATGCAAACCAGCGTAGTGCCGCAAGTGCAGCAGCTACAGCATAGGCAAGCAGTTACTACTGAACAAACATTTTGGTCTGATATACAAAATGCTGTCCCTGAATGGCAGGATATAAACAACAATCATGGGTTTCAATCTTGGTTGTTAGAAGTAGACCCGCTAACAGGTATTAGTCGCCAGACATATCTTGATGACGCACAAAAAAATCTTGATGCTCGTAGGGTGACTCAATTCTTTTCTACATGGAAGGCGCAAACTGGTTCGTCTGTTGCCCAATCTAAACCGGTAGTTCAAAGTAAATCCCAATTAGAAAAACAAGTAGCTCCCGGGCGTGGCCGTTCTAGCGGTACTACGTCTAACAGTGAACCCGCAACGTACAGCTCTGGGGATATTAAAAATTTCTTCACAGATGTACAAAAGGGAAAGTATAAAGGGAAAGAAAAAGAACGTGACCGTATTGAACGTGACATTTTCGCTGCCCAGCGGGAAGGTCGCATAGTCGCTGCATAGTTAAACAAGGAGCCAAAACATGGCATTTCCAGTATCCCCCGGTAACCCGCAGTATTCGGGTAACTTTATCCCCGAAATCTGGTCGGGTAAACTAATTGAGAATTTCTACGATGCTACGGTGTTGGCAGCAATCTCAAACACTGCATACGAAGGTGAAATTCGTAACATGGGTGACACGGTTAATATCCGTACCACACCAGAAATCACCATTCGTGATTATGTAAAAGGGCAAACCTTATCGGTAGAAAACCCCGACAAGGCTAAGTTGCAACTTTTAATCGACAAAGGCGAGTATTTTGCTTGTGTCGAAGACGATGTTGACAACATTCAGTCTGATGTAAACTTAATGGACACTTGGTCTAAAGACGCATCTGAGCGTATGAAGATTAAAATTGATACCCGTGTTCTTACTGATATTCTGCCAGATATTGCTGCTACTAATAAAGGCGCAACAGCTGGTCGTATTTCAGGAGATATTGATTTGGGTACAGCAGGCGCTCCAGAAGCTCTGACTACTACTAATGTCATTGACCTGATTGTTAATATGGGAACTGTTCTGGATGAGGCTAATGCCCCTGAATCGGACCGTTACCTTGTTATTCCAGCTAAGATGGCCGGTTTAATTAAACGCTCAGACCTTAAAGATGCATCTATTACTGGAGATGCTACGTCTCCGCTTCGTAATGGACGTTTAGGTATGATTGACAGGTTCACAGTATACATGAGCCACAACATCAAGAAAACTGGCGCTAACTTTGACGTTATTGCTGGCCACAAAATGGGTTTCACTTTTGCGTCACAGATGACAGAAATGGAAACTATTCGCTCCGAATCGACTTTCGGCAACATTGTTCGCGGTTTGCAAGTATATGGCTATAAGGTTGTAAAACCTGAAGCTATCTGCCAAGCTGTTGTAACCCTTTAATCGGAGGTTTAGTAAATGACTACCTATACCGAAAACACCGGCTTTAACAAAGGCTCTGCTGCTATTCCAGCTAAAGGTCTTACTAAAATCTCTATGATTGAAGTAACTCTTAACTGGGCTACTATTGCAGCTGATCGTGCAGCTGCAGGCCAAACTGCAATTGGCGCAAACGACATCCTAGAAGTTATGCCTATACCTGCTAAAACTTACGTTATGCAGGTAGGTTTGGATGTTACTACTGCAGAAGGCGCAACTTGTACTGTTGATGTTGGCGATGCAACAGACCCAGACGGGTTTCTTGATGGCGTAAATGCTAACACTGCTGCGTCTTATGCTACTTCATTGGCCTTAGCAGAAGCTGCACCCAACACTGTAGTTGGGTATAGTAATGGTAAGTACTATGCTGCTGCAGATACAATTGATATTAAAACTGTCAATGCTGCTGATGCCGCTGTTATGCGCTTGTGGGCGTTAGTTGCAGATTGCAGTTAATACAAAATTGATTGGGGGCTTTGGCCCCCTTTCATTTTATTTAAGGGGCATTAAATGGCTAATAGTTTAACCGGTGACCAAATTAGAAACTCGTATGACCAACTACTTCATATTAACGGGGGTCCTACTTCTGCTGAAAAAAATGTGTACAGTGGTACAGGCGTTGCAACTGCGGTAAAAATAGGTACGGGTTCTGCGTCTGTTGATAATATTAAATTAGATTCTAATACTATAGCTACTACAGATACTAACGGTAATTTAGTTTTAAGCCCTAATGGTACAGGTGAAATACACGTTACCGGAAAACTAGGATATTCTAGCGGCGGTGGGACTGTTACACAAGCTACTAGTAAAACTACAGCTGTAACATTAAACGCAAAAAGTGGTCAGATTACCATGCACAACGGTGCTTTAGCAGATGATGCTACAGCTGCTTTTACACTTACTAATAGTTTTATTGGACAATATGATGTTGTAATTATTAATGTCGCAGGAAATATAGGAGTTTCGGGTATTGGTGCGTATCAACTTACTATAGGCGATGTAAATAGCGGTGATTGCAGCATTAGTGTTTTAAATGTAAGCGGGGGATCATTATCACAAGCTATAAAACTTAATTTTGCGATTATAAAAGGAATAGCTACCTAATGGTTAAACGCGCTACAAAAGACAGTATGCCATGTAACAAACCTAAACGACAGGTTAGTGGTGGCAAGAAGTTTGTAGTCAAAGCTTGTGACGGTGGGCAAGAGCGTATTATTAGATTTGGCGACGCCAATATGACCATTAAAAAAGATCAACCTAATCGTAGAAAAAGTTTTAGAGCGCGTCATAGGTGTGACAGTAGTCCGCCTTCTAAGCTAACTGCACGTTATTGGTCCTGCAAAAAATGGTGAGGTGTAATGTCTAAAGGTAAATCAAAACCTAGTAACCCTAAACTATGGGCTTCAAAAATAGCTCAAGCTAAAAAGAAATTTAAAGTATACCCATCCGCTTATGCAAATGCTTGGGCTGCAAAACAATATAAAAGCGATGGCGGTACTTGGTCAGGTTCGGATAACAGAGTTAAAAAAACATGACAGAGGGTTTAGGTAAATGGTTTGCAGAAAAATGGGTTGATGTAAAAACTGGTAAACCCTGCGGTAGAAAAGATGCTCAAAAGTCTAGTCGCCCTTATCCTGCTTGCCGACCTAAATCTGTTGCAAAAAAAATATCAAAGCAGGAAGCAAGAAAAAAAACTGGGCCAAAACAAGTAAAATGGTCTACAACAGCCAGCGGTAGAAAAAGGACGTAATATGAAACAACGGTGGCTAAGAAATGTAAATGATGGGTTTATATACGGTTGGGATGAATACTTAGCACAAAATCCGTTAGTAGAAGAAGTGACCGAAGAAGAAGCTTTTCCTGATAGGTTTCCTAAAAAAAGAATAAAAAAGTTTGTCCCACGGGAACAATCTGTGTACGAACAAAAAGAGACACCACCTGAACTAGCAGCTGAAGCATCTAGGGGGCTACCCGAATGACACCTAATGACGTAATAGCTGATGTACGAGAGTTAATTCAGGATACCACTGGTAATCAATTTGGGGCGACTACAACCCCCACCCGTTATACAGATACTGAATTGTTAGGTTTTGTAAATCAAACTATTAAACGTATGCTTATTCTACGTCCAGATTTGTTTTCTACTATTACAAACATTACGACTACTGCCAACACCGTAGTCCAGACATTACCAAGTGATTCGTATAGGCTTGTAGAATTGTATTCAGTACAAAATGGCAATGTGCTTACTGAAGTAAACAGGGAATCTTTGGATCAATCGTATCCTGCTTGGGTATCAGACCCAGCTGGCACACCTTATAATTATATGCGGCATACTCGACACCCCAATAAATATTTTCTTTACCCCCGTCCTATCTCTAATATTGTATTAGTGGGAGAATATATACAAGTACCTGCAAATTATGCTGCAGGGGCTAATATAACTGTGTTACCAGATGCATATCTGCCAGTATTAGTAGATGGGACTGTGTTTTTAGCTGAGTCAATAGATAACGAGCATGTAAATTCTGGCCGCGCTAAATTATTTTTAGAATCGTTTAGCCAAGCTTTAGGTGCAGGTTTGTCAAGCAGAGTATTAACAGACACGGAACAAGCTGGTATACCTCCGGTTAATCCAAGATTGCAACGGCAGGTTATATAATGGCATCTCGTTCATATACTTCTTTAGCCGCAAAGGTAAACCCGAGTGTACCGGGGTGTTCTTTGCCTATGCTAGAACAATACATACGCTCTGCTGCTATAACTACTTGTGAGCGGACATTAGCGTGGCGATACGAACAACCAACGTATGCTTTAACCGCCGGTACATACGAGTACACATATTCTAAACCTGTTGAATCGGTTGTACAGAATGTAATGTATGCTTCTATAAACGATCAACCTATTGACGCTCTAACACTTGAACAAGCGACACGCCGTTACCCCAACTGGGCGCGTAAGTCTACAACAGCTGATGATATAGCTCTATACGGTTCTCAACCGTTGTGTTTTACACAACTATCTCCCAATAAATTTATAGTTTTACCTGCTCCAGATGCTGTTACTACTTACACTTTGCGCATGTTATATGCATTAAAACCCAGCAGAGATTCTGAAGATATGGATGAAGACATTATGAATGAGTTGGAAGACGCTATTGTTCATAGAACTTTAGAAAATTTATTAATTTTGCCAAACGTTAATTGGACTAATAACGAATTAGCTGCGTATCACGCTAAACAATTTAGGTATGTTGCAGCCCAATATAGGGCAAATGCTAATCTCGGTACAATGCGGGCTAATATGCACGTAAAAATGCAGCCCTTTGCTTAGGAGTTTGTTATGGACCCCAGACTATCTACCCAACGTATAGACTTAGTAAGCGATGATACTGGGCCTCAACTACAATTTACTATTACTGATAACGCTACAGGTGCCGCACAAAATTTAACAAACTGTACAGTATCTCTCCATTTTCGAGCGGTAGACACTACTACTAATTTGTTTACTAGGGCTGCTGCTATAACTGACGCCGCAAACGGAGTAGCTACTTTACAATGGCAAGCTGCCGATCTTGCTAATCGCCCCGCCGGAGATTATGAAGGTGAAGTAGAAGTAGTATTAGCTGATAGTACTAGACAAACTGTGTATGATACTTTGCAGTTTAGACTGCGAGAAGATTTTGCATGAAGTTAAAAACACTACCTCAAAAACTTAGGGCAACAGTAGTAAGTTCGGCACATAATCTTGCTGTTCAAACTACTGCGTTTAAAACTTCTGTTGTAGTAAGTTTTTTTAAACTACGTACACAGGTAGGTTTTTTTCTATTCCTTAGATTTTTGCAAGACAACATTTCGTTACAGTCCCTTACAACTTTATTTTTAACAAAACCTGTAGTTGATTCAATTACTGTCCAAGATGTATTAAATGCTGAAGTAGGAAAACCAATTACTGATTCCGGAGTAATTACTGATACTTTGGTTACTGAACAAACAAAACCCGTTACAGACAACATTTCGTTACAATCACTTCCAATTTTGTCTTTATCAAAAATAGCAACTGATTCAGCCGATATTCAAGATGTATTAAACCAAGTAGAAGTAGACAAACCAGTTACTGATTCCGGAACAATTGTCGATATTTTTATTAGACATGTCCAGTACACAAAAAACTTTACTAATAATTTAGGACTATCGGACACAGGTGGTATAGTGGTACAGGATTACTGTGGCCCTGATTACTTTGCGGGGGATTATATAGGTATTGCAAGAACCTTCTAAGGGGTATGACAATGAACACAAAAGAAACTTTAATGCTATCCGGCAAACTTAAATTAGTTTTAACCGATAGTAAAGGGAACATTAAAGAAGAACACAATATAAAAAACCTTATTGTGAACGCCGGTATTGGCCACATAACAAGTCGTATGACAGCTGCCTCTGACGGGGTTATGAGCCATATGGCATTAGGTAGCAATTCAACCGCGGCTGCAGCAGGTAATACTGCATTAGGAAGCCAATTAGGTAGTCGTATTGCTCTTACTAGTGCAACTCGTAGCGGTTCTAATAACGAAAGCATTATATACTCAGCACAGTTTGGCGCTGGCGCTGCTACTGGAGCAGTTACTGAAGCAGGTATATTTAACGCAGCTTCATCAGGAACTATGTTATGTCGTACAGTGTTTTCAGTAGTAAATAAAGCTTCTACCGATTCGTTGCAGATAACTTGGACAGTAACACTTGCGGCATCTTAATTTAGTACGGGGGTTGGCTTATGGCTACTATAGTAACACGATCAGGCAAAGGCTCCCCTCTTACTAACACCGAGGTAGATGCTAACTTTACTAACTTAAATACTGGGCTTACGCCTATTGAAGGCCCGTCATCACTAGGCTCTGCTGGTCAGGTCTTAACGGTTAATAGCGGCGCAAGTGCGTCAGAATGGGCTGCAGCGGCTGGTGGCGCTGATCTATATACTGCTAATGAAAGTAGCCCTAGTAACCAGCCTTCGGCTACTGGAGCAAACGCTGTGGCGATTGGCGATGGCGCTCAAGCAACTGGTTCTGATAGTTTCGCTCTTGGCGAAAACTCAAGGTCGGGGGCAACCCGTAGCACTGCTTTTGCGTTTTCAAACGCAGGAGGTACTAATAGTTTTGCAGCATGTATTGGCAGCACATCAAACGCTAAGGGTGCATTATCAACTAACTCTGTGGCAATGGGGAAAAACGCAACAGCAGGAGGATTGAGATCAGCCGCGCTTGGTGACGAAGCTGTTACTGGCACTTCAGGAGAAAGTGCGGTGGCGCTTGGGACATCTTACGCTAATGGTACAGATTGTTTTGCAGCAGCTATAAGCACTAACAGTACCGCGCTGGGAGCGCGGGACACTAATACTATTGCTATGGGAGAGCACTGCAGTTCTAGTCAAAGTAACGCTGTGGCAATAGGGTCCTTTAATGTTGCTTCTGATTATTATTCCACCATTATTGGCGGATTTTCCAGCTCTGTGGCGTGTAGTTACGCTGCTATTTTAGGGGGTAGAGATAACACCATCTCTAATTTCTCCTCTCAACAAACAGGTGACTATAGTGCCATATTGGGGGGCCGTGACAATACTGTTAATAATAACTATAGCGTTGCTTGGGGTTATTCTAACGCAATTTCTGGTTACGCTAGTACGGGTGGCGGTGACAACAACACTGTCTCTGCCGATTATTCTTTTGCCACAGGTTATTATAACCTTATAAGTAGTGACGCTGATTACTGTTTTGCCCACGGAACCCAGACCAGAGCTACTGTTCAAGGCAGTAGAGTGCAAGCAGCAGGAAGATTTTCAGTTGATGGTGACGCGCAAGGCGGTCAATATATTTTACGGGCTGCTACAACAGATGCAACCGCAACTGTACTTACTAGTGCTTTTGACCTTTCATCTGCCGTTAGCGCAAGTAATGTACTTTCAGCTTTTAATAATAAGTGCATCACATTTAGCGGCACAATCGTAGCGATGCAAAACGGCGCACAAAGCTACGGTAGCTGGGATATTAAAGGTCTTTTAGTTAATGACGGCGGCACAACAACTCTTCCTAGCAGTGCAATCACAGTAATTTCAAACGAATCAAATTGGGGAATAACCTTGACTGCCGACAACACAATTGACGCTTTGTTTATTACGGTAACAGGTGAAGCAAGTCACAATATTCGTTGGGTAGCTAATATTCACACCGCTGAAGTAACTTACGCATAGGAATAAATAAATGGCTATATCGAACAATCTAACTACAGAAAATTCCCAATACGGCATTGCTTTTGACGGTGCGTACTATCGCATTACTACAACATCAATATTACGAAATCGCGGAGATGATCTAAAGTTTGCCGTTAAAATTGATCTGTCGGGTTACGCTACAACTCCTAATGATGCTACACGGGAAGTAGACTTTAAACGCTACAACGTTTCGCTGACAGAGGTTGAGGCAACCGCTGGCGATACATTTTTAGCAAAATGCTACACTTGGATTATGACACAAGATGATATGGCTGGCAGTTCGGCTGTATAGGAGAATATAATGTCTGTATCAATCTCATTACAAGACGGGTTTTTTCGGTCTGTGCAAACTGCCGAAACGGTAGGTACTATAACCGGTAGTACACTTGATTTTGATACCGGCAATGTTTTCTCAAACGCACCATCCGCTAACGCAACCTATGTCTTTAGCAATCCACCAGTAAGTGGGATTGCATTTGGCTTTACGCTCAAGATAACGCCCTCTGCAACGGTTAGTGTGACATGGCCTGCCTCAGTTGATTGGGCTGGCAGCGCGGCTCCTGACGCCCCTGCCAGCGGCGCTACAAACGTCTATAGTTTCTACACGCAAGATGGCGGCACAACCTATTACGGGTTCTTGGCTGGGGCTGCAATGGGATGAGTATAGCAAGATATATGCAAATGGCAGCGGCGGGTGTAGTTGATGGAGGTGTTGATACGACTATAAGTCTTTTAGCTTCATCAGCACCAACAGGTACTACTTATACATCAGCTGGTACAACTCCAAGATCAGATTTTACTCTCGCTGATGGTTTTAGAACCGCTGGAAATGCTTCTGGGTTTGCATATCCTCTATCCGGTACAGACGCATTAGACCCAGCCGATGGCGATTGGTTAATACAAACGTCTGTTCTTGTAACAAACAGATGTAGTGACCCTTCAATCGCTGTATGGGCCGCTTCTACTGGTCGATCCTCCCCTCAATGGGCTTGGGGGACTAATTCTTCAAGAGTATCAACTCAAATGAATTGTAATGCATATTTAGGTTTGTGGGGGCAAAGTGTTAGTGATACGGGTGCGGGAAGTTTGGGTTCGTCATACTATCACTCAGGAGCGATAGTTACTCTGCATTTTTGGTATTCGCCAAGTATTACGCGCATAAGAGCCAGAGTGTCGGATGCAGCTAATGATTGGGATATATCAGGCACACTATTAGGGACTAGAACATCCGTTATAACTGAAACTATTGGGTCTGGAACAGCACCCGTTTACTGGGGGCTTAGTTCAGATTTTGATGGCGTGTCACCAAGTTCAGTTAGCACGAATTTTAAACAAGTTAGAATTAGAAGTATGCCAGATGGGTATAATAATCCCGGTAATGTTCCGACAGCGCCATAGGAGAACTAGATGCTAAAAGGGTTTTGTTGGCGTTGTATAAAAAAAAGAATAAGGGTTTGGTTTTTACAAAGGCGGAATTAGAATGTACGTAAAACTTACAAACGACAACGAAGTAGAGCAATATCCTTACACGCTTGGCGATCTTCGTCGTGATAATAAAAACGTCAGCTTTCCACGACAAGTGGGTGCAGATACACTAGCAGAATATCGAGTGTATCCTGTAGTTGTAGCTGACCCTTCGGCTTACGATCAACTTACCCAAACGGCTGAACAAGGAACACCAGCGTTAGTTGATGGGCAGTGGACAGTTGATTGGGTAGTTTCCGCCCTGTCAACGGATGACGCCGAAAGAAATGTCCGTTTTCAACGTAACGAGTTATTAAAGGATACAGATTGGATGGCTGGAAGTGATGTTACTATGCCAAGCGCATGGCAGATTTATCGCCAAGCACTACGAGATTTACCTGCGCAAGCTGGGTTTCCTAATGTAACTTGGCCAAGTGAGCCTAGCTAATGCCAGATATAAATGAGCGTGTCTCCGCGCTAGAAAAGGATGTTGTGGCTTTGCAGACAGAGGTACGAATACAATTTAAAGAGGTTTTTACTAGAATTAAACGTCTTGAAGCTGTGCTTATAGCTACGTCTGGCGCAACTATCATTATGCTATTAACCATTCTAAGCAGGATGGGGTAAGCATGTGGTACATGTTTTTGTTCTTGTTCTTTATCTCGGGATGGGACCAGAGCGCGTACCTATAAAGTCCGAGCTTTACTTTAGACGAGTAGATACCTGTAATTGGTATGCTCAAGAATTGGTAAAGCGTTTTGGATACACTCAAACAAACGACTATGGCACTGCTTACTGCCTCCCCCAACTGGTCAATCCAAATGAGGTAATGGTTTATGATTGACCCAGTTACGGCTTTTGCAGCAGCTAATGCAGCTTTTAAAGGCATAAAACTGTTGGTTGGTGCAGGCCGTGAGATGCAGGATGTTAGCAAACAGCTTGGGTCTTGGTA
>TARA_R110001632_G_scaffold83656_2_pt1 | contig 13062 bp, 17 predicted proteins | sample TARA_R110001632 | Tara Oceans TARA_R110001632 (sample SAMEA4398266) | marine metagenome | biome: Polar Biome; feature: [SRF] surface water layer (ENVO:00010504); material: water (ENVO:00002006), including particulate matter (ENVO:01000060) such as... | depth 5 m
TTATCAAAGGCTTGCTCGACTGAGGATGAAGCAAAAGAAACAGTTAAGATTAGATCAAACGAACAAGGGGAAGCATGCCACTATGAAAAGTGTGGTAATAAATATATTGTATACAGATCGCGTGATAAGAAGGTTATGAAAAATATTAATTATTTTAGACCTAACCTCAAACAGTTTTTTACCGAAAATGAATTAAAAAATGTCTGATAGAGAAATTATGAATTCCAAACGTGCGGGATCAAATCCTCCACAAATAAAAAATATTGACCAAATGCCTAATCAAAAATGGCATCGTCGAATTTCTTTCCTTAAATCTGGAATTAGGATTATAGGTTATGTGTTTATCCCATTTAATTTAATAACAGCTACAGTATTCCTTGTTATAAGTGAAGTTGTAGGCATAATTGAAGAATTAGTATGAAAAAAATATGGTATGCCCCCCACAAATTTGAATCTTATGGGGAAGAAGAAATAAAAGCAGTAGAAGAAACCCTAAGATCAGGATGGTTAGGAGGACAAGGTCCCAAATCAGTAGAATTTGAGAAAGCAATTGCTAAAAGATTTGGAAAAAAACATGGAGTATTTGTGAATTCAGGTTCATCGGCATGTCTATTAGCAATTGCAGCTTTAGATCTTCCTAAAGGTAGTAAAATTATTACCCCGGCTTGCACATTTTCTACTACATTAGCCCCAATTATCCAATTAGGGTATGTTCCTGTATTTGTAGATGTTGATTTAACTACTTATTGTGCCACAGTTGATGATATAATGGCTGTTATAGATGATGATGTAAAAGCTATTATGTTACCTAATTTAATTGGTAATAAACCTGATTGGGAGTTTCTTAAATCTACTTTAGTAAATGCTGGAAGAGATGACATTTACTTGATTGAAGATTCAGCTGATACTATTACTAAAACAGAATGTACCGACGTAGCTACTACTAGTTTTTATGCCTCACATGTAATTACTGCAGGAGGTGTAGGTGGTATGGTTATGTTTAATGATCAAAAACACGTTACTAAATGTCTTCAATATAGAGATTGGGGAAGATTAGGTAACGACTCTGAAATTATGGATGATCGTTTTACCCACGAAGTAGATGGTATTCCTTATGACCATAAATTCCTTTATAGTGTTTTAGGATACCATATGAAAGCATGTGAAATGAATGCTGCTTTTGGTTTGGTTCAACTAAAAAGATTTGAAAAATTCTCTCGGATCCGCAGAGAAAATTTTGAAAGATACTTAGAAAATTTACGGGGTGTAGGTGATTTGATTTTACCTAATGATAGTATTAAACCTAATTGGTTGGCTATCCCATTTCAAACAGAAAAAAGATTTGAATTACTTACTTTCTTAGAAAATAATAATATTCAAACTAGAGTAACTTTTGCTGGCAATGTAACTAGACATCCCGTTTATAGGGAATATTTACAAGATTTTGATAATGCTGATACTATTATGAAGAATGGCTTCTTATTAGGTGCCCATCACGGAATGACTATTGAAGATGTAGATCATGTTTGTGATAAAGTAAAAGAATTTTTTAATAAATGAATCCTGTTATATTAGGTGATGGAGTTTTAGGAAAAGAGCTTAGAACTCAAACAGGGTGGGATTATATCTCTCGTCGTAAAGATGGTTTTGATGCTTTAAATCCTAATTTTCAACACTTGATATCACAGGAACATGGAGTTATTTTTTATCCTAAATATGATGTTGTAATAAATTGTATAGCTAACACAAATAGTTACTCAGACGACTTACAATCTCATTTAGATATAAATTATAAATTTGTAATAGCCTTAACAGATTTTTGTAAAGAATGGAAAATAAAATTAGTTCATATATCTACTGAATTTGTATATGCTAATAATAAAAAGAACACCTTCGACTGGTCTTTGCCTAAAGAAAGTGATTTACCTCTCCCTAGTAATAATCATTATGCCAAAACTAAACTTTTAGCAGACCAATACATTTCACTTATGTCTGATAAATATTTAATTTGTAGAGGATTACATAAATCTAATGATTTTAGCCCTTCTCAAGTTTGGGATATAAAGACTTGTGGAGATAAAGTAAAACACATAGCCCCCTTAATTATAAAACTAATAAACAAAAATGCTACTGGTATATTTAATATAGGAACTGGTTATAAATCTTATTCTGATTTATATCCTAAAGGAGAAGTTATTAAACCCCCTTCTTATGTCCCTTTAGATACTAGTATGTGTCTTGATAAACTAAACTATTTTTTAAAATGAAACAACTTATTTATTTCTCAGCTGAGTGGTGTGGTCCTTGTAAAATGATAGGTCCCGTAATGGAAGAACTTAAATCTGAAGGATACAATATCCAAAAGGTTGATGTAGATGTTGATAAGCAATTATCCCAAAAGTATGGAGTACGCAACATCCCAACTGTAATCCTTACAGTTAATGGGGAAGAAACAGCACGTAAAGTAGGATCAGCGTCAAAGGTAATGTATCTGAATATGTATGATCAAAACTAATGTTTAAGAAGCTACAAGAAAGGATATTCCCTTTTATAATAGCCTTAAGTGCCCTATCAGTCTCAGGCTCAGCAGCATTTTATTCAGTCACAGGATTGAGTAAATTGTTTGCTGGTGCCTCAACTGAGGTGTTTATAATGGCCGGTTCTCTGGAAATTTCTAAACTTGTAATAGCTTCTTTACTTTACCAGTATTGGGATACTATTAATAAAGGACTTAGAACTTACTTAACGGTAGCTTGTTTTGTCTTAATATTAATTACTTCAGCTGGTATTTATGGGTTTTTATCTGCAGCTTATCAAGAAACAGCAGCATTAGCGGGCAGTGTTGATTCTCAAATTGCTCTTATAGAAACTAAAAGAGATAATATAGAAGGACAACTTGCGGTATATAATGAAGAAAAAAATTCTATTAACAACGCCGTGACTTCATTACGTAATGGCTTATCTAACAATATAATACAGTATACGGACACATTAGGCAACGTCGTAACAACAACTTCAGGTGCTACTCGTAGAGCCCTTGAACGTCAATTAGATCAAGCAATTGAAAGACAAACTACAATTAATTCTAGAGTAGATAATTTAAATCAACAACTGTTTGATTATGAAACTGAAATAGTAGAAGTACAAACTAGCAGTGAAATTGGTAGTGAATTGGGCCCTCTTAAATATTTAGCGGGCTTAACAGGTTTAGCAATGGATAAGATAATAAATTATCTTCTTTTAATAATAATTTTTGTTTTCGACCCTTTGGCCATATCTTTAGTAGTGGCAGCTAATTTTGCATTTGCTAAATTACGTCCTGAAGTTAAAGAAGAAGTTAAAATTGTAGAAAAAATAGTTGAGGTGGAGAAAATAGTTGAGGTGGAAAAAATAGTTGAGGTGGAAAAACCATTAGAAGTATATGGTGAAAAAGCACTACCAACCTCTACATGGAAAAGTAAAACACCCCCCGGCAGTAATAAACAACCCTAAAAGTTATGTATAAAAAATGTTACGCTGAATATGCTGGTAAAAACCAGTATAAGATACACCTATGGGAAGAAGAAGGTTATTCTATAATACCTTATCGTGTTCCTGCTTATGTAGAATGTCCTGAAATTGATGCCCAATATCAAGGTCTAAAAGGAGAATGGTTAAAAAAAACATACAATTGGGATAAGGATAACCCACGTCTCCATTTCCATGATATGCCTGCTTATCAAAAATTTCTTATTGAAAAATATGGAACCAATGATGAAATTTCTAAAGGCCATAGAGAAGTATTTTTTGATATTGAGATTGAAATGGGGGGAGCACTCACAGAGGAATATATTGAATCTGCTCCAAAACCAGTAACATCAATTGCTTGGTATGATAAAACCCCTGATGAATGGGTTATTCTTATTTTAGATAAAAAAGGTCAAATTAAGCATACTAAGGGACATAAAGAAATTATTCCAGTAGCTACCGAAGAAGAATTACTTGCTACGTTTATTGAAAAATTTAGGGAAATTAACCCTGATATTTTAGTAGGGTGGAATAGTGACTATTTTGATATTCCCTATTTATACTTTAGAATTAGAAATGTATTAGGAGATGATTTTGCTAATGCTTTATCTCCTATAGATGTAGTAAAAGATGAAAGCCAATGGAACCGCAATGGTTGGCTTAATATTGCTGGAGTTGAATCATTAGACTATATGAAACTACATAAAAAGTTTAGTTTCCGAGATGAACCATCAATGCGTTTAGATGCTATTGGAGAAAAATATGTTAGGTTAGGTAAAATCGAATATGAAGGTAACCTTGATCGACTATTTGAAGATGACATCCAGAAATTTATTAAATATAACTTTCGAGACGTAGAAATACTTAAGGAGTTAGATGAAAAGTTTGAATATATTAGTTTAGTAAAAAATCTGTCTCATAAAGGGAAACATAACTATGGAGAAGTTTATGCTAACACTAAAACCCAAGACGGAGCCATTTCAGCTTATTTATTAGGACAAAATATTGTTCCCCCCTCTAGAGATAGAAATCCTATTTTTAAAAAGGGATATGCTGGAGGATATTTGTTTTGCCCTAAAGCAGGACTTTATAAATACATGTTTGATGAGGATTTAACTTCACTATATCCTTCTATTATTATGTCTCTTAACATAGGTAAAGAAACACTTATGGCTCGTATCGTAGATGCTGATGATAGAAATAATCGTTTAGGATTAAATGATTTAAAAACTAGAGATGCAGACGAAGAACTTTTGATTGAAAACCCTGATAGAAAACAAACTTATATTAAAGTAGGTAAACTTATTAAATTTATTGAAGATAATAACTTTGCCATATCCGCTAATGGTGTTATATTCCGTACGGATAAACGTTCAGTATTAGCTACTATTCTTGATAAATGGTTTGATGAGCGAGTAAAGTATAAAGGTTATATGAAAAAAGCATACAAAGCAGGTGATAAGGAAAAAGGAGTATTTTGGCACCAACGTCAACATACTATGAAGATTTTGCTCAATTCACTTTATGGAGCTACCGCTTTAGGATCATTTAGGTATGGTAACGTAATATTAAGTGAAGCTATTACTTTAAGTGGTCAACGAATTATTCAAGAAAGTGCTCTATGTGCTAATCGTCACATGAATCGTGTAATAAAAAACGAAATAATATTATGAAATTAACACCCCAATCAATAAGAAATAACGTAAGGGTTACCTGGAATGGAGAACCTATTTCTAAACAAGAAATTATAGATATGAGTGCTCTTTGGAGTGAAAAACAAATACTTTTTTTTAAGAAAATGGTTAAACAAGGAGGTACTTTTAAAATAGATAATAGTAAGTTTAAAATTATTACTACTGAACCCATTTTAACTTCTAGAGGCCTCAAAGATGGAGGAATTCAACAAGTAGATCCTGAAGCTAGATTTTAAAAGATTATGAAAATATTAGTAACAGGTGGAGCTGGATTTGTAGGTACAAATCTAATTAAAAAACTCCTTAAGGAAGAACATAAAGTATCTTCATTAGATAATTATGATGCGGGTAGTGTAGAAAATCATCAAGAGGGATGTTCTTATCATGATTTTGATATTAAAAAAATCAAATGGTTTGGTAATCAGTATGATATAGTTTTTCATATGGCTGCTTTATCTCGCATTCAACCTTCATTTGATAACCCTAAAGCAACTTTTAAAACAAACACTAAAGGATGTTTAAATGTAGCCGAGTGGGCTTGGAAAACTAATACTAAAGTTATTTATGCTGGTTCTTCATCCCGTTGGCATAATCCCTATAGATCCCCATATGCTTGTTTTAAACACTTAGGTGAGGAAATGTTTAAAATGTATAAAAATGTTTATGAATTAGATGTTGAAATTTGTAGATTTTATAATGCTTATGGACCATATGAAATTGTATATGGAGATTGGGCTGCTGTTATAGGTAAATGGAGAAGACAAATTATGGAGGGAAAACCCATTACTATTGTAGGTGATGGTGAACAACGTAGGGATTTTACCCATATTGATGATATTGTAGAAGCTCTTTATAAAATAGGAGTAGGCAATTATACTCATAAGGACGCTTGGGAATTAGGTACAGGGCAAAATTATTCTATAAATGAAGTTGCTCAAATGTTTCAACAAAAATTCAATTGTAATTTTGAGTATATTGATGATCAAAAAGGTAACTATAAAGAAACTTTAAGAGAAAATGATGATGCTTTAGAACAATTAGATTGGAAACCCCAAGATAGATTATTAGATTACATTAATTCCTTATGAAACATTTAGAAGATACTCCTTGGTGGATTTGTGATGAAGGTGATTATAATTTTTGTGCCTATGTAGACACAGATTCAAATTATTTTAATGCTGAACCCCTACTTAAACATTTGTATCCTGATTTTGAAGAAAAGGAGGACGTGGAAAAGGACAACTTGCTAGAAGAAATTGCCCTTAAATATCAGGATATTATAACTAATGATTATGATAGGTTAGCTCGAGATTGTTTTAATGTCCAAGAACACAGACTTGAAATGAAAACAGAAGCAGTTATCCGCTCTGCTTATTTTAGAGCTACTAGAAGGTATGCTCAATGGATTACAAAACAGGAGGGAATTGCTAAAGAATCACTTGACATTAAAGGACTTGAATTTAAAAAAGCAAATTTTCCTCCTATATTTGGAGAGTTTTTTAATGATATTTTACAACAGATTCTAAAAGGTGGAGAACAAAAACATATCGATAAATTAATTATGGACTTTAGAGATAAAATAATGTCTAAAAGCACAGACATTGCTTTATTGGGAAACCCCACATCAGTAAAAACTTTAAATGAGTATGTTGTCCGTAAACCCAGAGCAGGGGAAGTATTAACTGAATTAAAAAAAGGAGCTCCGGTAGGAGTAAAAGCAGCCGTTAAATACAATGACTTACTTCATTTTTGGCAATTAGATAAACAACATAGCCCCATAGTTCAAGGTGATAAAATTAAGTGGATTTACCTGATTGATAATCCTTATAAAATTGAAGCAATTGGTTTTCTTAGCTTTGATGTCCCAGATAAAATGCGTACATTTCTAAATGATTATGCTGATAGGAAAAAATCATTTGAAACTATATTACAATCTAAACTAGTAAATTTTTATACTGATTTAGGTTGGGTACTTAATTTAAACCCTAATATTAATAAATTCTTTCAATTTCAATAATATGGACGTTAGAACCTTTGTAAATGGTGGTATTCCCATTAAAAAAGCTATCCATGTAGGGGCGGCTACAGGAAACCAAGTTAAAAATTATGTAGATAGTGGAGTAGAATTAGTAATTTGGGTTGAACCCCAACTCCAAATATTTAATCAACTTATAAAAAATACTATTTCATTTCCTATAACTAATATATACCTTCCTTTACTTTGTTCTGACATAGAGGGTCAAGTGGTTGATTTCCACATTACTAATAATAGTGAATCTTCATCATTTATGACGTTAGGTAACCTCCACAAACAAACTTACCCCCATATTAAAGTAATAGACAGTAAAAAATTACTTACTACTAGATTTGATACTTATTATGCTAATCAAAATGATTTTTTATGGGAGGAAATAGACATGATAACAATAGACTGCCAGGGAGCTGATTTAAAAGTTTTAAAGGGGTTTGGTGATCTTTTAAAATCACCTAATTTAAAAGCAATCCAAAGTGAAGTTAATTTTGGAGAAATGTATAAAAATAACCCAACTAAAGAAGAATTAAAACAATATGTAGAATCATTTGGATTCAATTCGGCGTATTGGTTTATGGTAGACAATAATAGTTGGGGGGACTTAGGATGGACTAAACTTTAAATAAAAATGATAACAAAAAATAAATTACAATCAATTATTTCCAAGTATTATCTTGGGGGTCAAGTTGAATCTGTTAAATGGGTTCTTAATGGGGGCACTTTAACTATTGATTTTATGGCTCCTACCAAAGATATGATTGGTAGATTAAATGTTGGAGATTTTCCTCTTAATCATGATGGAACTTTAGCTATTTTTAATACAACACAACTTAATAGATTATTAAATGTATTAGCTGGTGATTTAATGCTTGATGCTGAACGAACTAAAGCAGTATTTACAAAGCTTAACATCCAGGACGCTAAGTCTACTATTAATTACTCACTTGCTGATCCTATGATGATTCAAAAAGTAGGTGAAGTAGATGAAGATGTTAATTGGCAAGTAAATGCTACTCTTGATAATGAAGATTTTCAAACATTTGTTAGAGCAGCATCATCCATCCAGGGAAATGAGTTGGTCACATTAACTCCTACTGAAGACATTGTAGGTACTTCTGTACTCCAATTTACATTTGGTGAGCGTATGGAATTTTCTAATAAAGTAGAATTTCATGTTAATGCTAACTTTGAAGAAAATGTTAGACAAGATAATAAAATCCCATTTAATAGTGAAATGCTTAAAGAAATTTTTAACGCTAATAAAACTTCAGATGAATGTCAACTAAGTTTTGTGGATGATGGATTACTTCGCCTTCTTTTCCGTTCTGAAGATGAAAATATAGATTCTACGTATTTTGTTGTACGAAAGGCAGATTACTAATATTTATTAACATGGCAAGAATAAATTACAACTCGGTTTATAATGAAATTGGGGCCGCTACTGACGGTATAACAGATATTATTAATAGTAACCTAAGGGGAGGTTATAACTATGCTCAACAATTAGAAGATTATCTAGAAGGTGGATCCAAAAAGTGGAATGAAGATATGGATGAGTATAGGGAAAAATACGCTCTAGGTAATACTGAATATAATGAGCTTAATACTATGGGAATTTTAAAACTTCAACCTGAACTTTATGTGAGGCTTGCCCTTGCTAAGATGAAATTAGCCAGAGACGAAGGAAGGTTTAATAAACTCTCAAATGAAGAATTTAATAATCTTATAGATGAATTCACATCTGATCCTAGTAATTTTACCCCTGCAAAACGTAGAGCAATTTCTATTAAATACGATAAAGAGTTACAAAAGGATATCGCTGATAGAAAGGGTATTAGTACGGATGATGTAAAAGCTAAAATGTCCAACTTCCAAAAAGATTTAGAAGAACAACAATTGAAAAAGTGGACTAAACGCAGATGGCAACTTAGAGCAGGAATTATTAAATAAATTTGGTAATTTAGGATTTTTTTCGTATATTTATGGATGACTTTAGGGCACCAACCTAGTTATAATTAACCGTCACCTTAGGGGACAAAAAAAAAGAAGAATGACACACGTATTATTTAAAGAAAATTATACTAGTCCACTCGATGTACTAGTTAAAAATTTTTTCGACGCACAAGGCACATTTGATAAGCCAAGTCGACCAACAGTAACACATCCTATTGATGTGTATGAAGATAAAAACGGCCTTACACTCGAAGTAGCTTGTACAGGCATAGATAAAAAGGATGTAAACATCAATATTGAAGGTGATGTCCTTAGACTTTCCTACGATAAAGGAGAACCCCAAAACGAAGAAGACGAGGTTCGTTATTACCACTCAGGTATTAAAAAAAGCAATTTTAACCTTGGTTGGAAAATCTCCCGCAGATTTAATTTAGCAAAAGCAAATGCTGAAATGGTTAACGGTTTACTTGTAATTAGTATTCCATTATCAAATGAAGCGAAACCAAAATCGATTACCATAAAGTAATCGCCCTTTAGGTTGGTATCCTGAAGATTCTTTCGTATATTTACCCCGAATTAAAAATTAAACAGTTATGAATTACATCAAAGACCCCGTCTTAGGTGACTATTACCTTGTAATAGATGACCTAAATTATTCAGCTTATATTACTATCACTCCTGATAGTGGGATAAAGTATGATTCTTGCGTTGGGCATTACAGCAATTTAGGTACCGCTCTTAAAAGAATAGGCGAACATCAAGTTCGACAAAAATCTTATACTAGCATTAAAGATTATATTATTGAATTAGAAAACATTTACAACGATTTTAAAAAACACTTTTTACAATGAAATTACGAGCACTATTTAACGCCGTTATTGTAGAGCAAATTGAAGAGGAGGAAAGCACCTATGGCTCTATAGTAGTCCCAGATATGGGAAAAGAAAAAACGCTTAAAGGAAAAATAATTTCGGTAGGACCCGGGCAATATACTGCTATGGGAAATCTGATTGAACCTACAGTTAAAGTAGGGGATGTAATTATTATGCCTCAAATGGGACCTACAGTACTTAATCACGGTAGTGATGAGTATTTGGTCTGTAAAGAAAATGAAATTTTAGCAATTATTGAAGAATGAGTAAAGTAACTATCGTAAACTACGGTGACGACTCCCGTAAAAAACTGATTAATGGAGTTAATCAATTAGCAGATGCAGTCGTAACTACCTTAGGACCTAATGGTCGTAATGTTGTTATTCAAAATGAACAAGGAGTACCTCAAAGCACTAAAGATGGTGTAACTGTAGCTAAAGCTATTGAACTTGAAGACGCAGTAGAAAATACTGGAGCTCAATTAGTTAAGCAAGCCGCTATTCGTACTGCTGAACAAGCAGGTGATGGTACTACTACTTCTACTTTGTTAGCACGAGAAATTGTAAATGCAGGTATGCGTTACAGTGACAAGGGTCATAACATTGTAGAAGTTAAACGAGGAATTGACAAGTGTGTTAAATCCCATGTAGATTATCTCCGACAAATTTCCCAAGATATTTCTAGTGAAGATCAACTTCGCCAAGTAGCTACTATTTCGGCAAATAATGATACTGAAGTAGGTGAACTAATTGCTACCGCTATGGAAAAGGTAGGACGAGATGGTGTAGTAACCATTGAAGAATCTCGAACAGGTGAAACTTATCTTGAAACTGTAGAGGGAATGCAATTTAATCGTGGTTATAAATCACCTTATTTTGTTACTAATAATGATAATTTAACTACCATTCTTAAAGACACTTCAATTCTTTTCTTTAATGGGAGGATTTCTACTGTTAAGGATTTACTTCCACTTCTTGAAAGTTTATCTTCTCAAGCGAAATCCCTTCTTATTATTGCTGAAGATATTGATGGTGAAGCACTTGCTACTCTCATTGTTAATAAAATGAGAGGCATTTTAAATGTCTGTGCAGTTAAAGCCCCAGACTTTGGTGATCGCCGAACTTTACTTATGCAAGACATGGCTACTCTTACAGGTGGTGTAGTTGTTGATAAAGATAAAGGTATGAAATTGGATAAATTTGATTTAAATTGGTTGGGTGAATGTCGTACTGTAACTGTTGATAAAGAATCAACTACTATGGTAGATGGGGCTGGTAAAGAAGAAAAAATCGCAGAATTATGTGATGAACTTCAATCCCAAATTGAAAATTCAGTTTCCCCATTTGAAACCGAAAAACTTCAAGAACGCCTTGCTAAACTCACAGGAGGAGTAGCAGTAGTTCATGTAGGAGGAAACACAGAAACCGAAATGCGTGAGCGTAAAGACAGAGTAGATGATGCTCTTCAAGCTACAAAAGCAGCTATTGAAGAAGGTATTGTACCTGGTGGTGGGTTAGCATTGCTTAGAGCCTCCCATAATGTACGATGTGAGAGTGATATGGATAATGCAGATCAAAAATTAGGATGTGCTATTGTTAAAACCGCTCTCCGTAAACCATTTCTACAAATTCTTGAAAATGCAGGAGTTGAAGATGCTTCACGAATTGAGTTTAGTGTAACAACAGGTGAAAAAATTGGTACTGGTTATAATATCAAAACAGGTAAAATTGAAGATTTTCTTAAAAATGGTATTATTGATCCTACTAAAGTTACCCGTTGTGCCCTTGAAAATGCTTCTTCTATTGCAGGTACAGTTTTGTTAACTGAGTGTACTATAGTAAACAAACCACAACCACAGGAAGAACCTCAACTTGGGGGTATGCCTGGGATGTTTTAAATTTAGATAATGTCTGGATTTGAAACTGTAGAACAGAAACAACTTATTGCTAAGCGAGTCCCCCCTGGGGACCGCTGGCAGTTGGTTGGAAACTTAGAAGGAGTCATTCATCCTACATTAACTGAGGCATTAGAAGCATATTTTAAAAAAACACAATTTAATGCTGCTTTTTACTTGGATCCTATTGGAAGTGCTTTATATGCTGTAGATAGAGTAGAAGTAGAAATTAAACCCGAACCAATTAAAACATTTGACTTTTATGGAGATGGCTACAACTAATAGTTTATGGGTTGAAAAATATCGACCTAGCGTTTTAGAAAATTATATTGGAAATGAACATCTTAAAGGTACTATTAGTAAATACCTAAAGGATAATGACATCCAAAATATGATTTTTTATGGCCCTGCAGGTACTGGAAAGACTACATTAGCTAAATTACTAGTTAATAACCTTAACTGTGACTATCTTTATGTGAATGCTTCAGACGAAAGGGGTATTGAAACCATCAGAGATAAAGTATCAGGTTTTGCTAGTACTATGTCATTTAAACCTCTTAAAGTGGTTATCCTTGATGAAGCGGATTTCCTTACAATTCAGGCACAGGCCTCACTTAGAAATGTTATTGAAACCTTTTCTAAGAGCACACGATTTATTTTAACTTGCAACTATGTGGAACGTATTATTGACCCACTTCAATCCCGTTGTCAAGTACTTAAAATTGTTCCTCCTAGTAAAGGTGAAGTAGCCAAACATGTGTTTCAAGTGTTATCTAAGGAAAACATCCAACATGATGATAACAACTTAAAGACAATAGTAAATCAATACTATCCAGATGTACGTAAGATGCTTAATGTATGTCAAATGTCTTCTAAAGATGGTGAGTTAGAACTAGACAAACAAACACTTGTATCAGGTAACTATGTTGATAAAGTAATTGAATTATTGCCTAATAAAAAGTCATTTAAACAAATTAGACAGGTTATCGCCGACTCCAATGTAAATGATTTTGAATCGCTGTATAAAACGTTATATGAACGTATGGACGAATATACATCACGACCTGCTGAAGCAATTATTATTATTGAAGAATATATGTACCATTCAAA
>TARA_R110001632_G_scaffold40180_1_pt1 | contig 13016 bp, 24 predicted proteins | sample TARA_R110001632 | Tara Oceans TARA_R110001632 (sample SAMEA4398266) | marine metagenome | biome: Polar Biome; feature: [SRF] surface water layer (ENVO:00010504); material: water (ENVO:00002006), including particulate matter (ENVO:01000060) such as... | depth 5 m
CGCTCAATCTTGACATCAATGCTGGCAGGCGTCAGCGTGTAAGCATTGAACACAATGGCCTTGACAGTTCCAAGCCATGCACTTCTTCAAGCGAGAGCGGCGATGCCCTTGCGCCCCACAATGACCGCAGTGGTCAGGTGAACCAACAGACCTGCCGGTGTTGACCTCCCTCACCTTTCTGTCTGCTTGGGCGTCGGGGTGCCTCTGTGGTAGGTTTACATCAACACGCTCAATCGCTTGAATTTCGGTCGGTGCAGGTGTCGGGTCTTCTGCTTCAATAGGGGCCATGCTGATGAAGTCACAGTGCCTTAGCAGACCGGATAGGAAGTGGATAGGTGCTCCCATTTGGTCGTTGAACTGAAAGTGCCCGATGGTTGTTGTGATGAGCCAATAAGTCAATCTATCACCTCCACAAGTTCGACCATTTTCTTTCCGTTCTCATCAAGAGCGGCGAACCATTGGTAAACGACACCATCAAGAACGACTTCCCAGTCGGAGTTCATTCGCTCACCTCTTTCGCTTGCTGAACTGTGACTGCGTATGAGGTGCTTGACCCGCACCCTTGACAGAACCAAGAGTCGCCCAAGTGCACATCGGGGAGGGTTGCCATCCACTCGTCGTCCCAATCCATAGGAATCATGTTCTTGTAGGTGTACGATTGTGTGAATTGACAAACCCCGCAGACGCCGACCATTTCTTCGGAGGTCATGCGACCACCTCTAAGTAATCCTCAAACACTCTTGTTGAATCATCATCGCTTGACATTTCAAGAGCGTATGTTATGACATCTGCTGCCTCTTCTAATTTTGCTTTGAGTTTAGCAATTGCGGTATAAGCGGCCACCAATTCAGGTGCACGCTCAGCGAACGGCGGGTAAAATATCATCAGCAGCCCGCCTCGGTGTATGACCATCCAGTGATGGTCGAGAAATCGAAGGTTATTTCGCTGTACCCCCCGTCTTGCCAATTAATGACAAGCACCAGCATGTCATCTTCAAACCAACATTCCGTCGTATCGGCGTCTTCGGGTGTCAACATCAATAATCACCTTTCCCACAGTTAACGCAAGAACCCGCGCCATCATCGCCTTCCTTCTCCCATCTTTTGACATGTCTTTCTTCAACCATCATGGTATCCATGAGCACATCGCACACAGCACATCTCACTTCGTATTTAATCAGCATCAAAATTCACCTCGGAACTTGAGTTTCACATGGCTGTTCCCTGCGCTGCTGACGGATGTCTTCTTTGAAATCTTCCCGTTGTACACGGTGATGTCTTGCAGTTCCCCTGAGAAGTAAGTCAATAAGGTTCGACCGGCCCCAACGCCTTTCACCCAAACAAGGGTGACGGAAGGCTCTTTTGACACCTTCACATAAGCGCTATTCCTCTCAATGTCTCTCACCTCAATACATGGTTCGTCTGTTCCTAATGCTTCGTTTTCGTTAGTCTGTGTCATTCCACTTTCCTCCTGTATTCTATGGTAGGGCCGCCGAGTACATAAGGAAGGCGGTTAATTTACATCAACACGGAGCATCGCCGAGGAATCTCTCAAAGGTCAATTTGTACCCTTACTCAATTTCCTTGCTCTGTAGGGCCTGTCTCATGCTCTTGCGAGCGGAGCATATACACGCTTGTCGATTTACCCATTCTCGTTGTCCCCAACCTAACGATAGTACCCTCTTTCATCATAGCCCTTAGCAATGACCCGACCTTCCAATGATTCAGGTCATACGGACAGATGTCATTCAAATTCTCAATTATCTGCTCCGCTACCATTTCTTCATCAACTGACAGCATTTCTATAACGGCCCAACGATATGACATGGCACTTCCGGTTCGTATCGCTTCGGGCTCATTCTCGCTTAGGTATTCCTCTATTGCCACGGAATATATTTTTTCGACATTGCTGTTATGATGTATTCTCAAAACTCTTCTTCGCTGAAAACCCGAAGGTGTGCAAGCCAACTGCCGTGCGTGGATTTTACACAGTGTTCCATAGGACGCCTCGTTGGTACATCTTTCCGTATTCTTCTTATCTGCTGTACATATCATCTTCTTCAACTCCTGTCTGCGTCATGGTTCGTATGAACTGAAATATCGGTATCGCTCAACACATCGGATTCGACTATGTTCTGAGAATGCTCAACGGCCCGTACTTCGACGGTATCGCCATATTCAAATTCCCACCTTTTCAAGTTCTCATAATCAAATTTCTTATCGTAAGAACGACCCCAACTGTAAGCGACTTCGCCTAAAGTCAAATCGCTGAGACTTGAAGCATCCTCCGGTTCATAGGACACCTTAACGAGGATTTTATGCTTCTTATTCTTCAAAGGAACAATGGTTGGAGAAAGAAAACCAAAATTTCCGGCTTTTCCATAAGCGGGTAAATCAACCAACGGTATGTCCCATTGTCTGCGAGCATATTCTTGAACCATGCTCGCCACCTTCAAAGTGCGAATACCAAATTTATGAAACGCCGGAAGAGCAAGCAACTTCATATCAGGCTCCCCGAAAATTTCGGGATAATTCAAAGCCCATACCGCTTTCAAAACATCTTCATTATGAGCGACAGATTGAACCCGCCCATCAATCAGAACAAACCAAGAACCTAAGCCGTGACATTTAGCCCCGAAAGTCCCGTCTTCTGCTATTAGGGCATACCTCTTCGACCCTTGCACCACACCTTCGGCGGCTACATCGCACCCCTCAAGTTCGTCGCTCGTCTTGTTTGAGAATCCTATGTCAAGAGGCTTCAAAGCCTTAACCGCTCGATGGAACCCTTCAACAGAAGTCAAAGCCGAGTCTGTATCATTGTAAGTCGCATCGCTGTTCTCATTGACAACCCACATACAATGTCGAATCGCTCCGGTGATGCTTGATGCGAGGATGGCATTAAACCAAGTACCGGAGGTTTCTCGATGCTTACCGTTTCGGTTCGCCATAGAACCATAAAGGGTATTTCCTGCGAGTTTCCACCAAGTATTCGGAACATAATTTTCCTTTACATCAACACCGTTAATCCGCTTCGGATAGTTAGAACGCTCCTTTGCCGTCATAGCGAAAAGGCAGGCCGTGTCGGTGTCCTTAGAGCCATCTCTAACCACCCCTCGCACAAACTCGACTTCCCCAATGGGTTGAGAATGGAGGAAGTCACCGATTGACAAAACTCCATCAAAGTTGTTCACCCTCGCCCACACGAGACCTTCGGAAGCGGTAGGCGTCCCACCCTCGCCACAAGTCCCGACCCTCACGGGCAGGTTATCAAAGTCGCCTCTTACATGAAGATGCAGCGAGCCATAAGCCCAATATCTTGAAGGAGTTCGCTTCACTTCTTGCACTACATCTCTGCACCAATTCCCACCAACCCACTTCACACCTCCCCATTTGAAAACCTCCAACTTCTGCCCGCTCGCATTGTAAGCACCGTCGAGGTCTCCATATACGAGGTTCTTTTGGGGTTCTCTGATAGTGTCAATATCAAGAGCACCCGTCATCCCACCAAAATAAGCGGGCCAAACGAACTCATGTTGCTCCTCCGTCAAATAAAACGGGGTGTAATGTCGCCTCATCAAATCTTTAGCAACTGTCGCACCGGATATGAAACGGTCGGGCTGTCCTGTAAAGCCCATCTCAAGTAAATCATTGGTCAACTTTTCGGCTGACATTAGGGTGATAACTGCGTCAATAGCAGCGTAGGCATACGAATCTTCTCCCCAACCGACAAGTTTTGGAACCCCGACAACCTCACCAACTGACGCAAGATTCGCCGCACCCCATAGGGTGCGTGTCAATGCCTGTATATCCCAAATCTCGCCACGCTTTGAGCAGAAAGGTACAGAGAAAGCACCCAAGAACAGACAGTCAATTGACATACCCCACTCTTCATCAGCACACTTCTTTTGACCCGATGAGAACTTGTATTTACAACCGGCCCCTTCCATCCCACCGATGGACATTTCAGGGTGAAGGGTTGTTCTGTCTGCTATGACACCCAAGTCAAAGTTGGCGTTGAATGCGATAGCGCATCTTTTGACACGGCGAGACAGTTTCCTCATAACACCCAATTTATTTCGCCTAACCCTCGGTTGGTCGCCATAGACAAGAGCCTCATATCTTCGCTGTACAGCCTTCCTTAAGGCTCTCAAAGTCTTGTACGACCGATTCACAAAGCGAACATAGTCATATCGCCCTTCCAACATTTCACGAACTTGCTTTTCCTCATTGTCTTGAAACCATCCATCGAGCCAATACATTTCAACCGTCATACCCGCACCGTCGAGGAAAGCGAATTGACAAGAACGGAGTTCTTTCTTTCCGCACCTCGTCGTTTCTGTGTCGAAAGCGAACATTTCATGGTGTTGGAAGATTCTTTGAGGCTTCCTCGGCTTTCTTGCTTCGGGTAGCGAAGGGCAGGGTTCACGGACTGGTACAACTCTCCGACCCATCTTAACCACCGTACCCGCCATAATCAACATATTCGCCCTTTTTGAGGAATATGCCTTTAGCGGCCAATTGTTTTCGTATGCTTTCTTGAACGACTTCTGCCTTTGTGCGACCAAGAAGAAGTTTGACACGCACCCCCTTGAAAGTTCGCCAATATACGGGACGCTCAAAAAGACTGCGCCTCATATCGTCAACGCTCATGGTCCCGTCGAGAGAATTCAACTTCTCTCCGGCGAGTTTCCTCGTCCTTGGTGTTGAGCCTGATTTCGATAATTCGACAAGTTCGTCGTATGTGATGAGGTAGGGGTCGTCTGACCTCATACCACCCATGAATCTATCAAAAGATTGAGTACCGGTCGGCGGTCTTTGAATAGAAGATTTGGCAACCGCCCCAAATCTTCCTCGCTTATTTTTAACCGCTGACAACCAGCCAGCAGACACGCCCCATTTTGAAGCCACCTGCTTATCTGTCAATCCAAGACCTTTCAAGCCTCGATATGTATTTCTTTGCTGTCGTGTAAACCCCTTCTTCCCGCTCATAGTTATCCGACGACGGTCAACCTCTTAAGGCTGTTTACAGGCTCTCTAAGGCGTCTTTTTACTTTGTAGGCATAGTTTACCACATTTACATTTTGTGAGCGATTTTTCGTGTTGATGTAAAGCAGGGTTCATAAGTCAATCGTGAAGTGGTGAGGTCATGGGAGGCGACACCGAAGACTCTGCTCATTCCTCCCCTTCGGTTGAGCCTTCCATATCTCCCGTACTACATAGCGCTCTCACTAATTTCTCCTTACAAGGACAGCCGAAAATTTCGGAACTTTTAGCGGCTCTGCATAAAGAAGGCATTATCGAGGATACAAATTTACAAACGCTTATTTTCATCGGTCTTGGCGGCTACTCCCATTATTTTTCAAAACATTTCAACGAAACGGGAATGCCTCAAGAATCCCATATTCACGCTGTCGGTATGGTTATGAAAAACCCCCGCATGGGCTTACTTGTTGAGTCGATGATGTCGTCGGCTATCTCTGCCAAGATTTCAGGAGTTGTCAACTGATGGTCAGGCTTTTACAGAGCCTCGGTCTCCGACCTACCTTTATGCGTCTTGAGCCATACACAGCCGGAGAGCGTGACTTTGAAGAGTGGCTATCAATTTTGGGTAACACTTTCGGAACTTACGAAGAACAGCGGAGAGAAGGCTATCAACTAAGAACACGCCCCATCGTCGACCGTGAAAAGAATTTTCAGCGGGACAGGCCCGAAGACGGGGGACCAGTTGAAGGAAATCCTGCTAACTACAACGCAGGACAAACGACCGTCGGTATAGCGGGCGAAGAATGTCAAGCAGATGAAGGTCTGCCGAAGTCTATTCGTGAAGGTCGCTTGAAAGGATATGTGCGAGCGGCGGCTTTTCCCAACACACCAAAAGGGAAGAAATCGGCCACCAAATACGCAGACAAATTAGGTTCAGATTTTGAAGGCTCGCTATACATCAATGTGAGGAAGGGGTTTTGTCGAGATAGCCGCCAAAACATTTGGGGGGTATGGGTGAAACCCACTCCCGAATACACCATTAAAGGCACGAAAAATATCAAAACACCAGACGGCAAAAAAATGATGCTCACAGCACCACACAAAAATAAGAGGGGAGGTCGTACGACCGGAGATTCAAGGGAGTGGACAGAGTACAGAGGTAAAGCGAAAGAAGCCGTTCGTTGCCCGAAATGTGAAGCACCCGCTAAGTTCCCATGCGTAAATGATAAAGGTATTTCTGCCGGTGTTTACATGAAGAACGGTAAGCCTATCCCTACAAAAACAGCAGACGAAAATCTGCGGACTTCAAGAGGATTTGTCAAAAATATTTCCTCAGTCAGAACCAACGCTCACCGGGAAAGAGTCGATGCGTATTTTACCAAAAAGGGTCAAACAGTTGACGGCGTAAGCGGCGCAGTTGAAGAAAAGAAAGAACTCCAAAGACCGACAGTTCGACAGCAAGTTCGATGGATAATGCAAAGACTCAACGAAGGCCAAATGGACAGATATGAAGTTGTCGAAGACGAAGGCGGTTGGCCCACAATGGAAGACGAATTGAACTTTTTACTTTCGGACATTATCAACAAAAAGCAGAAGGTCAAGTTTGACCAATATGTCGAAAAAGGCGTACCGAATGAGGAATGAGTGAAATGGCAAAATATGAGAAGAACCCCGACGGGAAATACCAATGTCCAATATGTGAATATGGTCACGGAATCGGAAACGGAAAATCTCGACAATCTGTTTCTAAGCACTACAACAGCAACCACTCTGAAAAAGGCGAGGAGCACCCCTTAAAGCCCGAAGAATCTTCACCGGCCACAGTCGGACCAAAAGAAGAAAAAGAAGAGAACCAGCGTGTTGATGTAAAGGAGGGGCCAGCAGACGATTTCGAGCCTTCAACCCCCGATTGGTTCACTTTTGATATGAGCGAAGACGAACTTTCCGACGACCCCGTGACGGTTTCCATTTCCCCTACCGCTTCGACAGTTTTGCGAGGAATGGCGACAGGTGGTGAACCCCCATCAAGTCCGAAGGCGATTCGTGAGTTTTACGAGCAACAAGGTAAAATGATGCGGTGGATTTTCGCCGGTGGAGTTGACCCGCTGCTTTCATGGTATGGAAAAGGCATTACAGCAGACGAGAACTTCACCATCAAGAGAAGTTCGTCCGATTGGGATTTGTTTGAAGATGTTTCTTCGACATGGCTTGAATACCACGGAATTCAAGTCCCAGTGACACCCGATATTATCATGGCCGGTACGGTCCTTTCGTTTTATGCTCCTGTTATCGGTAAAATACACAAACAGCGTGACCCTAACCGACCGACACTTCTTAGTCGGTGGCGCAGTAGGCGAGCCATGCGGAAAGCATTGAAGACAGAGCGAGCGAAGGAGATGAACATATGAGTAAAAAAGTTAAGATTATCATAGAGAAACAAGGCGACCCCAACGACACGCAGACATTTGAGGCTAATACACAAGAGGAAGTCATTGACCAACTTATTTTTTACATCAGTATGGTGCTTAGTGACGAGGTGCGACTTCAATATCAAGGAAGCGGCCCGCTCCCTCGGTGGATGAGATTTTATCCGCAGGACTGAATAAGGAGATGCGTAAAATATGAACACCGTTCGATATACTCGACCCGAAACCGAACAAGATTTGGGGCTTGACGATAGTGAAACTTTCACCACACAAGCAGACCTCATAAACGAACTGATTTACCGCTTAGAAACCTTCACAGGTCAAAAAGTCGAAATCATAACAACCAAAAGACCGTACCCTTCATGGATGCGTGGTTGGTCTTGGTCAAAAGGTGACGAGTCATGAACCCCGACGACCTCTTCGGTGCTGATAGAACAAAGCCCGCAGTTCGCCAAGTGTACGGCGTATCGGGTAACGGGAAATCTGTATTCCTTTGCGAGTCTTTGAGAAACGCTTGTCGTTCAAGCAGATTTGGCCCAAAGCATCGCTTCGTCGTTTTCGATGTGAAACACGAAGGCTACGAGTCGCTCGCCCCACCTGTACCAAATATCCCAACAGCAATTCAAGAAATGGACAAGCAGAAAATATCAGTTGTTCACCCCCAAATTGAAGATTCGTTTGACCAATTGGATGATATTATTGAGTGGATGTTTGACATGGCCGATTATGATAGAGAATTTTCAGCGACTCTAATTCTTGAAGAGTCTTCGACTTTTATAGGTTCATCCGTCGGAGCAATCCCACCAAGCATCAAGCGATTCGCAACACAAGGTCGCTCAAAAGGACTCACCCTTATCCTTGTAAATCAAAGGGCATTATCAAACAAATGGGCAGACACCCAAACCAGTTCAATAACTTGCTTTCGACAAGCAATACCCGACAGAAAATTGTTGAAGGATAGGTGGGGAATTTGTGGAGACACGATGGACGAGAAACTCAAAAAAGAGAAATTCTCGTTCGCACATCTCAACCTTGAGACTCTTGAACTTGAATACTTCAAAGCGATAAAAATACCAAAAATAAGGAACCCGATTGTGAAAGCCAAGTCTCGATATTCAGGACTCTTAAGAAACCCGTTTCTATGACCCTACAAGCAGCGCCTTTCGGCTAATGGCACAGTTCGACCATATCCTAATTTTGTTGCGATACGGCGTGTTGATGTAAAGCAGGGTTCATAAGGCAGTATCGGCCTCGGTTTATTCATGGCGTACCTAAACAGTATGATTGACGGAGCGAAATTGGCGTTCATGGTGGGACTTGTCCTTGCATTATCCAATGGAATTGTTCAACGAGTCTCGCCCTCAAAGCGAACCCTTGAAGAAATTGTGAACGAAAAACTTCCAACTATGGGGGCCTGAAAGTGGGTATTGGAAAGACTCTCGCATATATGGGACTATGGTCAGTCGGCTACATCGCCATCCATACTATCACAGCACCAACCATGAAGAAGGTCCAAAACTTCGTCGGCGGGAGTGAGTGAAGATGGCGTATGTCGACCTCGTTTCAACTGGTGTTACTCCTGTCGCAGGAGGAGCAACTTACTCTTTTTCGTATGATACCCCAATTTCAGCAGACGGCTCGCCTCATTTGACCCATATCGGGTTCCAAATCGACGGCACTATCGCCGCAGCAGGTGCTTTCAATGCTACCATCGGTCGATTGATTAACAACATGCGAATCAAGATTGGAGCAAACACCATTCTTGACTTCAACGACCCGTTCACCAACACAGATGGTGTCACACCATCGAATCTCTCAGTTCTCGCTCAAAAAGTGCGAGGCGTTGACATGGTTTCTCTCACGAACGCCGCAGGTACGGAGTTCATCGGAGAACTTGCACTTCCTTTCGGTCTTGACGCTTCTCGTTCTCATCGAGTTAATTTCTCAATCACCTTGGGAAGCGAGACGGATTGGTGTGGTTCCGCTTTCACAGTTGGTTCAACTGAATTCAACATCGTAAATTATTACGGGACAGCGAGCGATTCCACTTTGTATGGAAGCCGCCAAGATTTCACACTAACCAACGGTTCCGAGCGAGCAGTCACGGTCTTTGGAAAGCAATCGTGGCAGATGCTCGGTGTTTCAATGATTAACGACAGTGACTCAGATGGAGTGTCTCAAATCCGTGTTAATAACGGTGCGTTCCGTGCTTTGAAGATTCAGCAATGGCGAGTTCTTGACGGTACATATACAGACGGTATCCGCACCATCAACGGTGGAGAAACTACCGTACCTGCTTGGACACTTGCGAGAGCCGGTTTCGTCTTCCTTGACCTCAAGCGATTGACAGCAGGAGCCGACATTTCTATGAGCGTGACCGCTACCGAAGACACCACAATGTCGTTCTTCCCAATTTGGGTGGCACCTCTCAACCAGCGCACAGCCGCAGCACCACAGCAGACCATCAAGACGGTCTCTTCAACTGCGAAAGATGTTGAAAGCGACTCGTTCAACTGATGGGGGCGTTTCCCATCGGTTCAAAAAGCGAGTTTTATACGATATTCAGCGCCAACGCTGATGATGTTCAACCTGTTGATTTACAAGGTGCAAGGGAAGTTATCTTTCAAATGCGCCCCGACCAATCAAGCGGTTGGCTCACAGGCGATAAAGGTCCACTTGGTTCCGCTCAACAATTTTGGCTCCAATCCCTCGACGCTGTGCCTATCGTGTTTCATTCAAACGACGGGCGGCTTTACTTCCGCTCGCAAGACGGAGCAAATCCGGCAACCCTTTTCGTGTGGGTGATTCGATGAGCGCAGAGCATGACGATGAGCAGAACAAGCGTTTGAGAACGCTTGAACAGCAAGTCAACCGGCTGTCTTCAGACATGGCCGCATTAACCGCACAACTAACCACGCTGACAAGTGTCGGCAAAGGGCTTGCCTTACTTGCAGGAGCGGCGATAGGGATAGACATTATGCCAATGATGGGGGCCTAATCATGGGAACAAAGAAAGGACAAGCACGAAAGACAGCAAGAAAAGCATACAACTCCCCCAAATATAAGAAAGCGGCCAAAAAGAGCAGACAGATAGGGTCTGCCTCAGTGTTCACAAATTACAATACCGGAAGGCCTTCAAAATTAACCCTAAAGGCGCAAGGGGACGCTACGGGAACCAAATTGCTTCAACTCCTAAAAATCGACGAACTTTTAGGATTTTCAAAGAGGCGGAAAAAATGACAAGTAAGCGACGAATGAATAGAGCGAAAAAGGCGACGGGGAACATGACACTTGACCAACTGAAAGCCGAAGTAGCACGATTCTTCCGAGGTGGTAAGTAATGCCACGACGACAAAAGAGAACAGTGAGGCAGACACAAGTTCAAAGAGAGGTGTTTGACTCCGAATCATTCTTCACCATCCCTAAAGGATGGAGTTCAGATTGGTTTGGTAATTCAAAAATATTCGTGTTTTGGAAGAATATCAAGTTCACAAGGGGGAAGAAGTGATGCCACGACGAACGAAATATAAGAAATTCAAGAAAGAAACTCGTTGGTATGACGGCACCTTTTTCGGAATCACAGCCTTTGGTCCTGTCGGTTCCCGAAAGAAGCCGATGCTTCTTAGAATTTTTGTCGAAGGTTTCAGGAGGTCAAAGTGATGAAGTATTTCACACCTCAAAACCTGCTCATCGCTGGGGTAGTTTATTGGTTTCTCTTTCGCAACAAAGTGAACAACGCTTTCGACCGCTCCGCAGGTGGGGCCGGTCTCGCTAACTATGAGGGGTATCCGTGACCAAGGCTCTTCAAGGAATCGCTGTGATGAGCGTTATTGGCTTCGTAGGGCTCACGCTTTTACAAGAAGGTAGGTCCGGCCCAAATGCAGAAACCTCTGAGAATGAGCGTGTTGATGTAAACGGGTCAGAAAAGGACTCTCAAACGGTGTTCCAAGGTACACCGTATTCGGTCGCCAAAATAGTTGGCACACATTCACAGAGCATACCTGCCTATGTCATAGGTCGAGATACAGCCGGCGGGTTCGTTCCTCTTGTAGGTGCCACCGGCTTATGGTATTCTTACGAAACGCAATCAGCCGCCGTCGAAAAATGCGAAAGACTGAACAACCCTCTTGGTGGTGGGGCTCAATCTCAACCTGAAACTCAACCGAAAGTTCTTGAGCCTTATGACCAAGTTGTCAAACCCTCCTCTTTTGACTTCGGTACAGGGCAGCCCCAATTCGGGTGGTAATCTTGGCAACTTTTGAAGACATGATTGACAGCCCAAATATGGTGCTTTCAACAGAAGCCCCTTTTTACTTCTCTAAAGTCGAAGGTCGTACTTCGTGGTCCTCGCCTAACATTCTCAGATTAAGACCGGATAGCGCTTTTAGTAGTGACGGCGGGCGGGCTTATCTTATCGTAAAACCCGAATACGAGGTCGATTTAAGAATACGCTCTGAGAATTGGAAGCATTTCAATATCGGCGGCGTTATACCTGCCGACATTCAAGACGCTTATGACATTCAATTAAATAACCCGTTTTGGTCTGTGAGTGGTTGGCAATCTTCCATAACCCTCACGCTAAGAGGCGGTGCCATGGCTGCCATAACTGCGAGCGGAGATGGGGGAGTTTGGGATAAGCAGGGCTCCACTTTTCATAGAGAGACCGTCAACCGAGGCATAACACAAGCCAACGACCATGGCGCTTTAAAGTCCGGCATTTTACTTTCCCTGACTGCACCGTTTGAAAATTACCAAGACGGGGGAAGTTATACCATTTGGCTTCCTACCCAAGACAACGACTTGTCGGTTGACATTCTTGGTTATAGAAACATCGGAGTTGAGAATGCGACCGTGCCCACCGTCGGAGATGTGTTGAGCGACGAAACCGAGGAGGGGTATGCTTTCGCTGATTGGTCGAGAGAATACTTAGTTGGGAGCGGTGTGGACTGTCAAGACCAAGCATGGGAAATTCGGGTGGTTGAAAGGCAAGAAGATGGAGTATGGTTTGTGATAACTGATGGCACTATTGAAGCATCGACCTCGGATTATGACGAAGTGTTAGCATTGGCGAGAGATAGGGTATTGTCAAGAGAAACGGAAGCGGAGAACTGCAACCAAGAAGAACCGCCGACAGGTGGCGGGAAGACCCTTGCACTGGCCGGAATAGCGATAGTGGGCTTACTTGTGCTTATCATCCTTGCGAAGCGATAGAGCGTGTTGATGTAAACGGACCGCTTCTTTCATATACCCTTGACGACGAGGACTATATACAGGGGAATGACCCCGACAAATGGAGATATTGAAATGAGCCAAAAACAACAACAGAACCTCTTCGGAGAGTTCGTGGAAAAACAACCGGACGAGCCGTTGCAGTTCGTGAAGGTGTATGAAGAAGTGGAAGCCGATGGCGACCAGTTCACCATGCGCCTCAACTCTGCGGCCTACAATGACGAACGAGACTGCATCACGGTGATTGATAGCGAAAAGAACTGCGCCCTTACCGCGTACTTCACGCAGCACCCGGACAGCAAGTACCAATCGACCCCTGATGGAATTCGACTTGGGCGAGCCGTTCAACGATGCGTTCAAGCCACCGTGAACGACGGTG
>TARA_R110001632_G_scaffold7083_6_pt1 | contig 12990 bp, 9 predicted proteins | sample TARA_R110001632 | Tara Oceans TARA_R110001632 (sample SAMEA4398266) | marine metagenome | biome: Polar Biome; feature: [SRF] surface water layer (ENVO:00010504); material: water (ENVO:00002006), including particulate matter (ENVO:01000060) such as... | depth 5 m
ATGCAGAAACTTGCTGTAATTCAGAAGGTGCAGAAGCGAAAGCTTTGTCTAATATTAATGCAACATCTGCTACATTAATAGTTCCACCTACTGTTTGGTAAGCTGCAACTGATAATGCACCATTTGCAACAGTACCTGTTACAACATCTAATTTATTTGCACCTGCAAAGTTTGCATCTGCTGCAAGTAAGTCCCAAAGACCTGCTCCCATTGATTGGTAAGAACAAGAAGCTACTGCAGGAGCACCTGCCATTCCTGCCCACATATTTCTAACAGTATCACTCATGATACCATTTCTTACTCTATTAATTATAACCTGAGCTAACTCAGTACCTGATAAATCAGGCATATTAACTCCATTTGCATAAGATTCTACTATTACCTCATCTTTAAACTCATCCCAACATTGAGTTTGTTTTACTGAAACATTTTCTACTGTAATTGTCTTGTCAGTTACTGTAAAGTAATTACCTGGACAAGCATTTGTAGTACACCCACTATTAAGAGCTGTAATACTCTTTAATGCAGGAGCCATAGTAATGTTTTGCTTATATTTTACATTTGGGTAAACTGTGTAGTTTGCCATTATACTATCTGAATGAAACATAGGTTCCAATAAGATTTTTGATGCGTAAGTACCATTGTACGCTACACCAATACCATTTCTTGCTATATCTGTTGCTGCCATTTTTTTTTATTTTTTTTTATTAATTAACTATTTATTTTAGCTACCATTCCATTCCAAAATGAAGCATTACTATCTTCTACTTTGTTTTCTACTACTGCAGGGTCACCATCTGTAGAGATTTCAGTTCCCTTTGCGTTTGCTTTACTTAATAAAGCTGTAAGTCTTTCTACTTCTCCAGTCAGAGTTTCTTTATCTCCTTCTAAATCAGTAATAGACCCATTAAGGTCAGTTACATTCCCTTCTAAATCTGAAAGTTTATTTAAAACTTCAGCTTCATCAGAAACCTTTACTGATACTTCAGCATCCACATTAGAATCATCACTTTTAACTCTAGCGATAATATCCTCAATTTTGCCATTGAACCATTTTTTTAATTCTTCGGTCATTGTTTTACTTTTTAGATTAATACTTAATTTATTTTTAATTTCTTCGCTTGTTATATTTTTAAACTTAGAAACATTATATTTGGCTGCTATTTTAATAGCATCCGAGATGGAATCAATAAATCCTAAATCAAATGCTTCTTCAGCATTTAACCAAGTTTCTTCATCCATCATCCCTTTAACCTTATCGTAAGAAAGGTTTGTTTTCTTCATGTATATATCAGCAATCTCATCACTAATCTTATTTAAAAGAGTTGCTGTTTTTATCATATCCTTTGCCTCTCCATTAGCTCCACCCCAAGCGTTGTGAATCATAAATAAAGAGTTTTCAGCCATAACAACTCTGTCAGCAGCCAAAGCGATAACACTACCCATACTAGCTGCAATGCCTTCAATATACGCAGTTGTCTTTGCATTTCTTTTTTTAATTATATTGTAAATAGCCATCCCATCAAAAACATCACCTCCTACACAATTAATATGTAGGTTAATGTCAGAATTTTTAAACTCCTTAATTTCATCAATAAAACTTTGAGCATTCATTCCAAAAGCCCCTATCTCGTCAAATATATATATATCTACTGCTTTCGTAGATTTTTTAGATTGTATATTATACCAATTTTCTTTCATATCGGCAAATATATTTTTATACTATGACAATCTTACGCAGTTTTTGGAATAAACTTTAGTAGGTGATGTTTTCTGATATGGATTGCTTCCTCCTCTCTTTATAAACTATACTCTGAGCCTGTCTTTCTGATATTTCATACTTGATAGATAAGTCCATAAAAGTGTGAGTTCTATTCCCTTCATTGAATCTTAACATGCAATCAAAGTCATATATTATCATATAATTTCTAAGTATCTTTGGAACTATAATGCCCTTCTCAATTAAATGTCTTATAGTATCTTTTGATGTAGGCTCTCCAAATCTTAAAGTGACCTCTTTATTTAAAAGCTCCAAATATTCAACAACAACATCTATATGATTTTGTTTCTTAGCCATATTCTATTTTCTTACTCCTGTAGGGGATAATGCCCCTGTTAGCGTTTTATGTTTTTTAACCTTCTTGGCTTTTTTCTTAACAACCTTGACAGTTTCAGCATCCTTAGCGATTTCAATAGCCCTTAATCTTTCGTTAGAAATGTAAACGGCAACTCTGCTGTAAAACTTAACAACAGTATCTCTACATCCTTTACAGTTCATACTTTGACTTACACTAGGAAAGTGTACAGCCCATAATCTGAAAAACTCATTTAATGCAGGAGTACTGTAAAGATTATTCCTCATTTGAATATCATTAGCAGACTTTAAGTTCACAATTAAATCTTTTTCTTCTTCTGATAATTTTGATACAACAGTTTCAATAGGATTTTCCATATTATTATTATTTAATTATTATTCTTTCCACTTACCTAAAGGGCACTCTCCAAAATACTCTTTTGTGAGTGTGGTTTTCGCATCTAAGAAGCAGCTACACTTACCGCACCTTGCTCCTTTAGTCCATTTAGGATATTTTAACATTAAGAAGTTTCTGTAAAAGTGGCACTTTTTACAGGTATCTAGCCTATCTTTCTTGACTTTTTTATCAACAAACATTTGTTTATTTTTTAAATTATTAAAATGTTGCGTTAGCTTGAATTACATTAACGGTAGCTTGACTATTAGTTATGTCAGATTCAACTACCACTACTTTTCTTTGACCACTCATAGCTCCCATCATTTGATTCTGATTGTTAGCGTTAAATTGTGCCTCTGAAAAAGCAGGGCTACTCATTAGACCTCCATCCGCAAACTTCACACCACCACCTGCCTGATTCATAGAAGATAATTGATTTCTAAACATAGCTGTGCTTCTTTTATTTATAACAGCTTCTCCACCCTCTAATTCATTTACTCTTCCTCCTACCGCAAACTTAACACCTCCATTTGCGTGGCTAGGACCATGAACCATTCCTCCATTAGCAAATTTACCCCTACCTTCTATAACACCTCCATGCTCAAACATTTTCATAACCTTCATAACCATAGCAGCCATAGCTATCATAGCTACTATACCAAAAGGACCTAACCCCTTAGCAGAGCTTAAAATAGTATCTGTCGCTTTAACTGCAAGTCCTGCCCCTGTAACCGCAGTATCTGCTCCTGTTGCTGTAGTATTTGCTATTTGTGCTGCTGTACCCAATGTTGTTGCTGTAGTGTCTGCTATTTTTATTCCTGTTTCAGTAGTTTCAGCCAATATTTTCTTTTTAGTTAAAAATAATCCTGCTTTTTTAGTAATATTAGAAAGTATATTTACTCCATCCGACTTTGCGGATGCTAGAGTATTAAGATTGGTTCTTAAGGTTTGTATAGTGGTCAGAGCATTTGAAACCATTGTTATTGCATTTCCAATTTCCTTTACTGCGTTTAACTTTTCATTATCTCCTGCTAAACTTGTTAACGCACTTCCAACACCACCCATAGCTGAAATAGCCTGCTGCCTCATATCTTCTTGAGTTTCAAAAACCTTAACATCATGAGCCAACTGTTCATTCTTTATATCTCTCATCATATCTGCATCATCCTTATAAAGAATTGCCTTAGCATTAAGAGCTTCTTGCTCTAAATCCAACTTCTTATTCATAAACTCTATATCAGACATATTACTTGATGCCCTCTCAAGTTCAAGATTAAGATTTTTTGTTTTTTCCGCATCCTTCTGGATTTCTAGCTTCTTCTTATTGGTTAATTTTATACGCTTAAGGTTATTCTTATCTTGCTCTGCATATATCTTCATCTCCTTCTTTTCATCACCCTGAACTGCCAGTAATTTTTTTTCCAGATATTCGTCAGACAAGTCAATCATTTTCTCCCTATGTTCAGACGATGAAATTTCCTTTCTTTCTAAAGAAACATTAAGGAGGTGTTGTTGTTCCTTGTAATCGGACTCATCCTCCATCTTAATAGCTTCATTCCAAAGGACTAAAAGAGCTAACTCATTTTTCTTGAATTTTAATCTGTTTTGTAGTCCTATATTGCTCGCTTTTTCTTCCTCACCCATCAAATCGTATGTATTATCAAGAGTTTCATTTTTTATTATTAGTAATTCCTCTTTTCTATTATACTCACTAATTATATTTCCCTCAATACCTTCATCTCTTAATTTTTCTCTAGCCAAAAGTCTTGCAGTCAAATCTGAGAAGCTTTCAGTTTCAGCTTTACTATTGAGCTCTTTCAATTCATTCAAATGAGCAATCTCTAACTGAAGTTCTATGTCTTGAATCTTGATAAGCATATTAATACCCTTAGTCCCATTCTTTTCTGTTTCTCCTAAAGAATTAAATTGCTGATGAAGCTGACTCTTAGTTGCTCTAGCTGTTGCTTCAGCTTCTTGCCTTGCCCACTCCGCACCTGTCTGACCCTCCTTCCTTCTTCGTTTAATATTAAGGATTCTACTCTGCATGTTCTTTTCCCACTCATCAAGTTTTCCTTGTGCTTCTCCTTCTGCTATAATAACATCATTTCTTGACTCATAAGCCTCTTTTGTATTTTCTATAATTTTATTAGAACCTTTAAGTGCTTTATTAATCACTTCAAGCTCTAGCGTGTGCTGAGCATTCCATCTCTTAAGGGTGTTAATAGTTCTATTCTTAAACATCATGCTAGTTGTTTGATGCCATTCCAATTCAGACTTAATCCTCCTATGATATATTAATTCATTGTTATTTTTTTCCATATTAGCTCGTATAGCTAAAGCTTCTCTTTCATTACCTTCTATCTCCTTATTAGCCTTTTTGTATTGTTGTACTTTTATTTTATCTTCTTCTTCCTTCTCAATGGCAGCCTCATATAATTTCCTAGCTTTAGTCAAATCATTTAAATTAGTTTCACCTATTTTAAGGTCAGCAAAATGCTCGCTATCAAGCTTATATAGTTGAGCTAGAATACCTTCTCTTTCTTTATCTGTCGTGTTTAAATCTTCAAATTTTTCTATAAGTGCTCCCACTAAACCAATTCTATCCTCAGTAGCTGCATCAGCTCCTTCCTCTATATCTATCAATGCCTGTCTGTGGTTACCCATCTCTGAAATAACCTGCCCATATTCATTGGTTACTGCTGCCATCTTTTCCTCCTTACTTTGAGCCATCATGAACCCTGCAGCTAACTCTCCCAATACAACCACTAAAGCCCCAATACCTGTTGATATTATAGCCGACCTTAAAGTTTTTAGTCCTAAGCTAAATGCCAAAGAGGCTTTTTTAGCTGTTCCAAGTGCTACTGCTGAATTTCCAATAGCCAAAGAAAATGCTTTTTGAACAGCAATGTTAGCTACTGTAGCAATTCTCATTACTTTTAGCCCAACTACAACACTAAGTATAGCTCTAACAGTCGCTTTCACCCAAAAGATAACATCTGCTAACTTACTTGGGCTTTGAGCAAGCGTATTAAGCCAGGCAGAAAGTCTTACCATATTATCTTTTAAAGCTCCTGAAAAATTCTTCATTAAAGATATTGAAACTCCTTGTGCTGCTGACTTAACCTTTAAAAATGAACCCTGCAGCGTATCTCCAACCATAGCTGCCATCCTTTCTCCCTCTCCTGTAGCTGCCTCTAGTGAATCCCTGTATTCTAAAATAGTATCAGTACTCATAAGCATTGTTTCAAAAGCTCCTGCCTGTCTAATATCTACAACCTCCATAACCTCAGCCATACTACCACCTTCAGATACAAATTTCTTCATAGCAGGAACTAAATCATCTAAAGAGTGAATAGTACCACCAAAAGATTGACTTAGCTTAGATGTTGGGTCCTGCATCTTAAGAAGAATATTCCTTAAAGATGTACCTGCAATAGAAGCCTCAATACCAGAGTCTGTCAATTTAGACATTATAGATGCGGTATCTTCAATAGAGAATCCTGCTGACTGAGCAATAGGAGCAACCTTAGTCATACTGGTACTCCATTTTTCAATATCCATAGCAGAACTAGCGAAAGAAACAGCCATAACATCAACCACTCTTTGCGTTTCACTTGCGTCTAATCCAAAACCTCTGATTGAAGCTCCTGCAACCTGAGATGCTCTCTGCAAATCAGTTCCTGTAGCTGTAGCTAAATCAATAGTAGCTTCTGATGCTTGATTTATTTCTCTTGCAGTAAATCCTAATTTTGAGTATGCTAATTGAAGCTCACCAACTTGTGTTGCTGTAAAAAAAGTTGTTCTACCTAATTCCTCAGCAGATGCAGTTAGTTCTTGAAATTCCTTAGTTGTAGCACCTGAAACAGCTCTAACCTTAGCCATTACAAATTCAAATTCTGTAAAGGTGGACACGAATCCACCTACAGTTCTAACTATTACTCTAAATGCACCTACAAGAATACCGATGGCAGCCGCACCCTTTATCATAGATTTAGCCATGCTACCGTTAGACTTTATAGCAGCCTTTTGTTTCCTGTTTAATTCTCTTAAGGATTTAGATTGGTTATCTACTGCTTTAGCATTTTCATTATATCTTTTACTAGATATGCCTTGGCTTTTACTTCCCTCTTTAGTCGCCTTCTCTATATCTCTTTGTTCTTTTCTTAACGCTTTTAGACTATTCTTTAACTCTGTAATCTTTTGTACGTTTTTTATCTGAATATCTATTGCTACATTACTCTTGCCTAATGCCATATCTCTTTATTTTTATCCTATTGTTATTGTTATTTCCTCCTTAAGTAATTCTTTATTTATAATTGACTCTACCTCCTTTGCTATGCCATCTCTTATTCTTACATCCATATTACTAGCTGCTATTTTATTCTTAGTAATATCTATAAAGAAATATCTTCTTGGGGCTACCGCTTCCCCTCCCCTTGTTAGGTATCTTTTCTCTAAAGCTACCTTAAGCCTATTTATAAAATTGTTTCTATCAAACTCTCCTGAAAAACTTAATTCGCTTCTACTTTCTTTAGCAAAAGTCCAATCACTTAAAGCTTGATATCCTGCTTGTACCCCTCCACTTTTACCATCATTAACAAGCCACATATATGGAGTGTTATTAGTAATTAAAAGAGATATACTGTTAGAGCCTGTCTGTATTCTATCTCTAAAACCATCATATAGTTTTTTTGAAGCTATATGCTTTTGATTTTTTAATTCCTGTCTAAGCTCTTTAATTACATAAGGAGCTTGTTTTTTTAACGCATCTTCTATGAATTTATATTGACTCATTGTTCAATTTTTCTTCTTAACACCTTACATATATTTCCGTTCTCTAATTCTGTGACTACCACCATTTGATAATTATTTTTCTCTTGTATTTTGATAGAAGAGATATTTCCACTTGAACTAACCTCCGTAGTGCTAAAATCAAAAAATACTATATCGCTAATGCTTGACGCTGTAAAGCTAAAAGTAATTTGAGGTGTTGGAAGTGTATATACAGTAACATCAGTTTGAATAGCTGTAGAAAAGTTTTCATTTGCATAGTAAAATCTACTAAAGCTTAAATTACCCACTACAGTATCTTTGTGAAAATTAATAGTAACCTGATATTCATTTCCAGTTAATAATCCAGATAACTTCTGATACATACCAGAATGACTTGGAACTGTAGAGAAAACACCTATCATTGATAACATGTTTGTTGATGAAGATGGGGATATAACCGCAGGATAAGAAGTTCCTTCAGTATGGTATCTATACCAAACATCTGCGTTGGTCGCAGGAGCACTTGATATGACTTCAGAAGCATAATCTGCAGTAGAAGAAGCGTAATCTGAAGCCCCATTAATTGTTTGTAGCAGAAAAGAATCACCATAAGACAGGTATTCCCCATCATAAACAGGTATAGATATAAAAACATCTAAACCGCATTGTAATGCTTGACCTTCACTATTTATTTGAGTTAATTGTATCGCCATTTAATTATTTTTAAAATCCAGAAGCAATTACGGCAGGAAAATTACCTTGCTCCTCCCATAATATTAATTCCACCTTTGTAGTGCTGTTATTATTTGGCTGAAAATCTAAAACTTGATTTATCCTATAATATGAGCCATCAATATACACCAACTTTCTTAAGTCTAATGTTTGAATATCACTTAATTTTAAGTTTAAGTTAATCGTTTTTAATCTTGGGCTTTTTTTCATCATTTCTATCTGCTTCTGATAGTAAGTTTGATAAAGACCCTTCACTACTATATTGGCACTCACAAATCCAGTAAGACAATCTCTGTCAGCTATATAATGACTTGCATAGGTAAGAAGTGGAGTTGTTGTGTTAAAGTTATCATAAGAATTTGCTTGAGGATATATTTTAGAAGTTTGACCAACAACTGGTGCAGACCATATAGTTCTTGTGCTTATCCAAGTTTGAATCATAGCGACCAAATGAGCTTGGTTATCTATATAAGTTGGACATTGTAATCTAGTCCAATTTAATAGTCTTGGAACAAAATTATATCCCTTAGAAGGTCTACATCCACCTCCACCTGTTGGTGTACTAGGAGGTGTAGTATTACAGTCCCCCCACAAAACAGCACCCCAAGGGGCATTTTCCACACCTTCAGTTCCATTAGATAGACCATTTCTTACATTAAATGTTCCTGCGAAGAAAGGATTTTCAAAAATTACCTTTCCTGCAGCAAACTCATTTGATAAAAACTCTCTATAAGGAAATTCATCAAGAATATTATCCCAATATGTTTGACCTCTATGCTCTACAACCTTATCATTTGAATCAGATATAAATTTAAATATTACCTCCCTTAATAATTCAGTCGGAACCCATTTATCTACTTGATTTTGGCTAAAATCTACCTTTGCACTCCAGTCCACAGCTTCAGATTGAGTCTTGTAAAAATCATTAAAAGGCTCTATAGTTACAATCTTAGAAACCGTATCTGTAATAAATTGTAAATTAAAAGCGTGAGAAACTCCCTTTATGAATCCCATTTGAGTGCTTGAGGAGTCTATAACATTTTTTAAGTCATAAGTCTGCCCATATTCTGCATGCTCCCCTTTGTGTATAAATGAAACAACACCATTTCTGCTTGACCTTCCTGAAGAGAGGGTTCCTGAAGGGCTATTCCCTCCATAAAGAGTAGTGTCAAGTCCTATAGTTTTACCATTTGCATTACTGTGTTTAACTTTATAAACATACCTAAAACGAACCTTATCTCCTTTATTTAAGTATCTATCTGAATAGGTGTAGTTATCGGCATTAATTGATTGTGGAAACCCTGAAGTGCCTAGTTTAGTGCAGTTTATATATCTAAGTTCAAAACTTGCATCTCCATAAAGATAAACATAATCTATAACATTCCAAGTTGTCTGACCAACAGTTTTAACTTCAATCCTAATCTGTATATATCCTATAGTAACATCTGTTGCTGTTGCTGCTCCATAGCAGGTGCTTTCTATCCAAACACTAAGACTATTAAGATTAATATCATAGAACCCATATTCTTGCATAGTAAACTCTGAACCACCATTATATATGGCAGGCGTATAGTCGGTATTTTCAACAAGCTGTCCGTCATCATTCCAATCTATAGTAAATTGAGGGTACTCCCAATCATTTTGGTTAAGAGCTCCACTAACCCAATTAAACCTCTCTATTGCACCACAATCCCCATCTACGCATGCTGAACCATCATTGTATGTGCCCTCCCAACTATTATCACTTACTCTTTCATCAACATTATTATAGTTAAAATTAGGGAGAGCCATTATAAGTTTTTTAAACATATCTGTTTCTATAAAATTAGAAACTATTGTATACCCCTCTTGAAAGAATATTTGCTTAAGTATATCGTATATAAAAATACAAGGTCGCCAATCACACGAAGGTTTAGGTGTTCCGTATGAGTTGCTACTATTATCCCACCCCCAATAACCCCCTGCTCCAAAGCCATTAGCCTCATAGCAAGTTTTAAGACATTGAATAGTAGCCGAAATACCATCTGGATTATTCTCGCCATAACTCACTATAGGGTAAACTATAGGAAGTGTATTTGTTGTTACCGCACCACCAGAAGGCTGTGTGTTTTCTGCGTCAACAACCTCCCAAGTAGAACTAATTTCAGTTAGATTTATCCCTAAATCAATTCCAGTACCTGTCTTTCCATTCAAACTATCCCATCCACTTCCATTGACACCTCCTATAGTGCTTAAATCTTTCAATAATTTATTATCTAAAGAACTAGCCCAATCAATATTATCTCCGTAAAAAACGCAAGAATAGTAAGATGGTGAAGTTGACTTTCCTATAGCTACTAATTGAAGTTGACCTGTAATTGAGTAGTTATCATCCACTAGAATCCTGCATGGCTTTTTATTTGAAATAAAGTTATTTGGAATGAAAGATTCCTCATAATAAACTGCCTTAAAAATCTTATTATTGTTTTTAGTGGCAGGTATCTCAAATGTTTTACTATAAGCTCCGCTTCTTGCCTGTATATCTCTTATATCTGATACGCCAAAGGTTAATGCTAGTGGGAAATCTTCAGAATCACCAACATCTAAAGAGCCTACAACACTTTCATTAAAATTAATGCTAGGGTTTGCAGAGGATTGTGTTATTGAGGCTCTTATTGTTCCTGTAGCACCATTGTCTGCAAAAATCTGAGCATCCTTATTGCCATATAAAACAGTAAAACTTCCTGTTGTAGTCCCATTTGAACTTCTCATAAAAGAGCTTCCCATACCATTAGGTGAGCCACCTGAATCTAAAGAGGAAAATCCAATATCTCCTGAACCTGAATAATCTGAAACTGTAAGGCTAACATCATAGGTCAAGTTGTAAGTTAATAATCCAGTAACAGGAAGTATATACGCAACTGAGCCTGAAACAGTTGGGAAATTAGCTGTACGGGTATTAACGATATTCCAACCATTTAAAGCGGTAACATTATTCATGTTAACCTGATTGTTTACATCAGCACTATATACATAGTCTAATATTTGTATAGAAATCATATTAGTTTCTTTGAGTTAGTACTCCTTGTGATAATGTATATTCAATATTAAATTGAACTAATCCTTTTTCTTGGTCTAAAGAAGTAATATCAGAATTTGTTATAATAACAGGCGTGTATTGTGTTTTTACAGGACGAAGATAAGGATTCATGGCGTTTTCATGATAAGCAGCATCATGCGAACTTCCATCTGTAGGTGTTTCTATCCACACATTTGGGGAAGTGAATATCTCTCTAAGCCAAGTAGCTTCTGATTTATTTAGCGGCTCAGTATAAACTTTATTATTTGCATGAGCATTAACACTTAACACTTCTTGACCTCCCTTGTAGGTGTCCCAACCTCTCATAGTGTCATTAATGTAGTCCCCATTAGCAACAGATGTGCCATCATAAATCTTAGACCCCTGATAATAATTCCTTGCAGGTAATTTATTCGTTATTAAAGACTTATCTATACCTAAAGATTCCATTACATTCCTTGTTGCCGTATAGGAGTCTATACCTCCCACAGCATTAAGCCAATGAAATTTAACATGCTCATAAGGACCTTGCTGCTCTTGGTCATCTATTTTATACCAATAAGTAGAACTTAATATAATGCTCATCCATGAAGTTGTCGCATCATTATACCATACCCCTCTAACATAAACTCTATAGTGGTCTGTATCGGCTGTTATTGGTGTTGTAGGAGTTACATACGGATAGTTCACATTTTGAGGTGCATAAGCGTGGCTATTTATATATGCAGGAGATACATTTTGAACTCCTATTTGGTATTGATTATTTTGGAACCAAGTAGGTTGTAAAGGTTCTATTGCGAAAGAGTGAGATATATCAGAGCAAACCCTAGCGGCACCACCATCACTAGGAGTCCATTCAGAACCCAACACAAAATTAAGACCTGTACTCCCATCTTTATTATAAGCTCTACCATAAACCTCATATAGATTAAATCTTTCAGCAGTAGATATGCCCCCACCAGAAGGCTGCGTGGCTTGAATAAAGAAGTAAAGCCACTCTGCTTGGTCTGTAGACCTTACTCTTTTTTTTATAAATCCAGGAGAAAAGCCGCTTGCACCTATACTATAGTTGGGGCAATTAGTAAGGGCTTTTGATGGAGATACAGTGCCTGGACTGTATTTGTTTAACATGTGAGTTTGACCATAATATACATTCTTAGTAAAATCAGGCACACTATTGATTGCTCTTACATTAGGGACGCTTCCTAAAGTAGTGGTTGATGCAATTATTTTTCCATCTGCATCTAACTGCTCAAAAGTACAATGAACTTTTATAGCTCTATAAGAGCCATTTCTAGTTACATTATAAGGGCTAATTGTTTCAGTTATATTATCCTGTTTAATTTCCCCACCATTCATTCCTCCAAATTCTTGATTTTGCCAAGAACCCTTACCAATAGGTACTAATGAATAGGATAATTGGTCTTGGACAACCTTAGATACATCTATTGTAAATCTTTGATTTTGAGGGATGTTACTATTAACTGCGTTTGAATTAGGTATATCTCTTGTTTTTCTAACAATAGCTATTGTGTCCCAATCAGCCGTAGGGGGTAAGGGATATTCCGTTGTTGCTAAAACATGAAAGATACAATTCACTACATCTCCTGATGCTGAAGGAACAGACTGTTCATTAATACTTCCCGCAGGCGTTGAAGATGCATCAAAAGTCCATACAGCCTGATAAATCATAGGTAAGTTTGCAGAAACCACATAATTACCATTAAAATTATATTGTTGGTTTTGCATATTATAATACGACCCCACTATAGGGTCCTCTATAAACCATAAAGGGATTTGACCCCATTTTACTGTTCCATTTATTCCTGGCATATCTTAATATATTCTATATTTTTTATTTAAATAATCTACTACTTTTGCTGTTTCACCATCTGTTAATTTTCTATCATATATGATAACCTCTTGGAAATCTCCATCTAAGTATCTAGTGTTAAT